>JAABUU010006989.1_pt1 | contig 11838 bp, 10 predicted proteins | sample 5559301 | NCBI WGS metagenome assembly JAABUU01 (sample SAMN10711884, study PRJNA513360) | rock metagenome | isolation source: Antarctica rocks | place: Antarctica: Victoria Land, Richard Nunatak white
CTGCCAAAGCGCGTTCTGCTTTGGTGAAGGCAAAGAATTCCGCGCGCTGGAAGTCGTCGAAATCCGGCAGGCCGTAGAGCGCGAGCCTCTCGGCTTGCGCCAATACGGTCAGCCGTTTGCTGTTGCCGGCGCGCGTCGATCGATCAGGGTTCAAGGGCTTTTCGCGGACGGGAGTGAACAGGACTTTCCCTTTAAAGCTCCTTTTAGGGAAAGTATGCCGCTCCCATGCATGACATTCCCTAGCCCTCGGGGCTGCGGCGGAGCTTGCGCCAACCATCATTTTCGGGAAAGTCTTGGCAATGAGCCCGCCGATCAAGGTTCCCAATGCCGATCGGCGCAGCCGAGAGCACCTGACGCCGGCGGAAATCGACCGGCTGATCACCGCGGCCCGGCGACTGGGGCGGCACGGGCATCGCGACGCCACGATGATCCTGCTCGCCTATCGGCACGGACTACGGGTTTCGGAACTGGTCGACCTGCGGCGCGAGCAAGTGGATCTGCGCCAAGGGCTCCTGCATGTGCGCCGCCGCAAGAACGGACTGCCCAGCACCCATCCCCTGCGCGGACCGGAACTCCGGGCCTTGCGCGAGGTGCTGCGCGATGATCCGGAAGCGGCCTATGTCTTCATCTCCGAACGCGGCGCGCCGATGACCGCCGCCACCTTCCGCAAGCTGCTTGCCCGCGCCGGCGATGCGGCCAAACTGGGCCTGTCGATCCATCCGCACATGCTCCGCCATTCCACCGGCTTCAAGCTCGCCAACGACGGCCAGGACACCCGCGCCATCCAGCACTACCTCGGGCACAGAAACATCCAGCACACCGTGCTCTACACCCAGCTCGCCTCGGGCCGCTTCAACGACTTCTGGAGAGACTGACAAAACGGGCGTCTTCGGCGGCTTGCTGCCCCGACCCACGACATCAAAAATTTCGAGGGTTTGGGCTTACAACCCCTGGAACGGATGCGGCGTGCTTAACCCGGGTTTTCCGGCAAATGCGGTCGCGCCCTCGATGGGCCTTCCGCCCCAACAAGATCGGCGACGTGGCGTGGTTCAAAACGGGCGGTTTATGGGTTACACCGAAAGTGGCCAGAGCCACGCCAACCAAGGGATTCCACGTTTCGCGTGTAACCCGGATCTGAACCACGCCCCCATCTGGGCCAGCGGTCATGCAGCCGCATCGAAGGCCGGACACATGACCGCACTCGTTCCGTGAGCCAGATCAAACAAAACCCCTTGCGCTACAGGGGCCGTCCACACATGTCCACACATGTAACAACGTCACGGCTACCGGACCGCGAGTTTGTTCTTCAGAGACTTTCGTGCGCCTGTTGGCGTCCGAAATTCATCACGCCGGGCGGTCCGAACCTTAACTAAACCCCCTCTGGGGAGGCATCTTGGAACGCCGCAGCCGGATGCTGGCGAGGCCGTCCGGGAACAGGCACAGCGCCGCCACCAGGACGGCGCCGAGAACGAGCTTGTCGCCGTAGGCGCCCAGCGAGAAGAAGCTCTTCTGCACCAGCAGCAAGGCAGTTCCCAGCAAGGGCGCCAGCAGCAGGCGCCGGCCCACCAGGATGACCGCGGTCAGCATCAACACCAAAAAGTAGGTGTCGAACAAATCCGGGCCGACATAGGCACGCTGGTAGGCATACAACCACCCCGCCACGGCGCTGACTGGGGCGGAGACGAGAAACACGAGCAGCCGGATGCGGTTGGCGTTCAGCCCGCTCATGACGGCCAGGCGTGGGTTCATGTGCACCATCGAGGCCGCCTGTCCGAGGCGGGAGCGCCGGAAGCGGGCGACGAAGTAGATCGTCGTCAGCAGCAGGACGTAGGCGTAGGGCCAGAGCTGCCGGTTGTTGCCGGCCTCCAGCGTCAACGGCCCGATCGACAGGTCCAGCGTGGGAATGCCGACCACGCCATCCGAGCCGCCGAGCACGTCCCAGTTGGCAGCGACGCTGGCGCACACCACTGCGGCTGCGTAGGTGACGAGCGAGAACGCGAACTCCCGCATGCGCAGCGTGATCAGGCCCAGCACTCCGGCCAGCACGAGTGATGCCGCGACCGCGCCGCCCAGTGTCAGCCACGCGCCCAGCCCGGCGTTCACCGACAGCAGCGCGGCCGCGTAGGCGCCGGCGGCGAAGAACGCCGTATGGGCCAGGCTGATCTCGCCCAAGTCGGACAGGATAATGTCCAGCCCGTAGGCCATGGTGGCGAAGATCGCAATCGCCACCAGCGTGCCATACATCAGCGCCGACCCGCCCAGCAGCCATGGCAGCGCATAGCCGGCCCCGGCGAGCACTGCTGCGATGCCGAGCCGCGTCATCGCGCGAAGCCGCGGCCGCTGGCGAGGTCGCCGGGCCGAATGACCATGACGCCGATCAGGACCGCGAAGATGGCCGCCGTGGTGTAAGCGGGCGACACCAGCGCGCCGAAGAAGGCGGTGAACAGCCCAAGCCCGAGCCCGGCCAGGTAGCTGCCTCCCACGCTGCCGATGCCCCCGAGGACCACCACGACGAAGGTGATGATGACCTGCTCGAACCCCATGGAGGTGAGGATCGGGGTGCGCGGCGCCACCAACGTCGCGGCGAACGCCACGGCCGCCCCCTCGAAGGCGAAAATGCCCATGTAGACCCAGGCCACGTCCACGCCGCCGAGCTGCGTAAGCTTCGGATCCTCCGCGACCATCCGCACCCACGACCCGAGCACGGTGCGCCCCAGCGCCCAGCGCAAGGCCAGGAATACGGCGATGGTGCAGACGACCAGCAGCACGTCCTGCGCGGTGAACCAGACTTGGCCCCAGCGCAGCGGCATCGCCTCCAGCGGGCTGGTCAGCCGCTGCGGCCGTGCACCGAAGGCGAAGCCGGCTGCGCCCTCTAGCACCTGGCCGAAGCCGAGCGTCGCGATCATCAGGCTGACCAGGTTCTGCTGGAGCGTCAGCCGCATCACCAGCCGCTGCATGGCGGCACCCAGCGCCGCCCCCACCAGCACGGCGACTGGGATCGCGAGGACGTAGGGTAGGCCTGTCGCCTGCATTGCCCACCACGCCACGAAGGCGCCGACCATATACATTTGCCCGTGGCCGAAATTCACCAGGCGGGCGGCGCCGAGCAGCAGCGTCCAGCCGACCGCGACCAGCGCGTAGGCATGCCCTATGGTGATGCCGTTGACCACCTGCTGCGCGACGTTCATGCGTGGCTCCCCCCCAGATAGGCCTCCAGCACGCGCGGGTCGTCTTTCATGGCGGCGACCGGGCCGCTGGCGACCATCCTGCCGCGTTCCAGCAGGTGGAGCGTGTCCACCACCTCCACCGCCGCCCGAACGTTCTGCTCCACCAGCAGCACCGTCATGCCGTCATCCACCAGCGTGCGGACGGTCCGCAGCAGCGTGATTACCAGGCGCGGCGCCAGGCCGATCGAGGGCTCGTCCAGCAGCAGCACGCGCGGCCCTATCCGCAGCGCACGCGACAGCGCCAGCATCTGCCGCTCGCCGCCGCTCATCGACCCGGCGACGTTGTCTCGGCGCTCGCGGAGCCGGGGGAATAGGTCATAGATCTCGTCGACCGAGAAGCCGCGCCGCCCCTCCCCCGGCGCGGTCACGGCGCGGAGGTTCTCCGCCACGCTCAGGCCGAGGAACACGCCGTGGCCCTCCGGCACCAGCAGGATGCCGCGGCGGACGTGCAGGTGGGCCGGCAAATGGGTCACGTCCTCCCCATCAAGCAGGACGGCGCCGGATACCGTAGGCGCCGCGCGAGACCAGCCGCCGATTGCGTTGACCAGCGTGCTCTTGCCCGCCCCGTTGGCGCCCACCACCCCGGACAACGTGCCCGCGGCGAGCGACAGCGCGTCCACCCGGACGGCCGGGTGCCCGCCATGGTTGACCCGCAGGCCGCGGACCTCCAGCACGGGCGTCATGCGGCGCGGCCCAGATAGGCCTCCATCACCAGCGGATTGGCCTGGATCGCGCCGGGCGTGCCATGCGCCAGGGTGCGGCCGGTCTCGATGACGAGGACCTCGTCGGCCACACCCATCACCAGGTCCATGTGGTGCTCGATTAGCACGACGGCGACGCCCTCGTCGCGCAGCCGCACCAGCATCGCGGACAAAGCTTGCAGCTCTGCTCCGCCCAACCCGGCGCCGGGCTCGTCGAGCAGCACGGCCCGCACTCCGGGTGCGCAGGCCAGGGCGATCGAGAGCATGCGCTGCGTGCCATAGGACAGCTCGCCGGGCAGCCTGCGGTGGGTTGCTTCCGGAATGCCAAAGCGAACGAGGTGGTCGCAAGCAGTGGCCTCAATTCGGCGGCAGCCGCGTATCTCCCGCCAGGGCGTGAACACGGAACCGGCCAGCGAGGCGCCATCAGCACCGCCGAGCACGCCCACCATGTTGTCCAGCACGGTCATGCCACCGAAGAACGCGTTCTGCTGAAAGGTGCGGCGCAGGCCGTGGCGCGGCAGGCGATCCGGCGGCACGTTCGACACATCCTGCCCGTCCAGCAGGATCGCGCCTTCATGTCGCACCATGTTGGTCGCGGCCTGAAAGCAGGTGCTCTTGCCGGCGCCGTTCGGGCCGATGATGCCGAGGATGCGGCCGGCCCGCGCCGACCACGACACATCCTGCAGCGCCTGGAAGCCGCCGAAGCGGACGCCGAGCCCTTTTACTTCGAGAACGGCCGGGCCATCAGCGTTCAATGACCATCTTCCCGGCCTTTACGGTGAAAACGGCGTAGCTTGCTTGCAGCTGGCCGTTCGCAGCGAAGGTCGCGTTCCCCAGGATCGTGTCGGGAATGACGTGCCCGCGGATCGCCTCAGCGATGGCCTTGCGATCGAGCGACTTAAGGCTGTTGGCGGTCTTGGCCCAGACCTGCAGGGCGCTAGCCCCAAGAGCCATGTACTTGTCCGGCTCGATCTTGTACTGCTTCTGCATCTGCGACACGAAGCGTTGGTTGACCGGGTTGCTGGCGAAGGGCTCGGTGTCCGGGAAGTAGATGTCCGCGCTGACGACGCCGTCCGCGGCGGGTCCGGCCGTCTGGATCACGCTGGGACTGACTGTGCCGACCGAGCAGATCAGGGGGGCTGCCATCTTCGCCTGGGCATATTGCTGCATGAAGGCCGGCAGCCCGGCGCCCTCATTGGCATTGATCACGATCACGGCGGCGGGCTTGGCGTCCGCCAGGCTGGTCACCTCCACCCGGAAATCGGTCTGCGGGAAGGGGAATTTCTGCGTCGTCGCGATCTCGTAACTGAGCCCGGCCTTCTTGAAGCCGGCCTCGATTCCCTGCTGCGCGCCATTGCCGTAAGCGTCGTTCTGGGTGACGAAGCCGATGCGCCCGGCCTTCATCGTGTGCGCCAGGTGCTGCACCAGCACATCGGCGTCCTGCGCGTTGGAGCTGTTGAGCCGGATGGCGAGCGGGTTGGAGGCGCTGGCCAGGATGCCGTCGGCCTTGGAGATGGCGGTGATGTCCAAGATGTCGGCCCGCGCCAGGACTGGCTGCATGGCCAGGGTGACCGGGCTGTTCCAGCCTTCGATGACGACGGCCACGTCTATCGCGGCGAGCTCGTTCGCCTTGGTGACTCCGACTGCCGGGGTGCTCTCGTCGTCCCGGGCCACGATCTCCACCTGACGGCCCATCACCCCGCCATCCCCGTTGATCATCGCCGCCATCGCCTGCATAGCCTGCACGACCTCCTGCCCCTGCCGCCCCGCCCCGCCACTGAGCGGGAAGATGGCACCGACCTTGATCGGGTCCGCTGCCCGGGCCGGGGCCGCGGACGCAACCCCTGCAATGACGCATGCGGCAAGTATTGACCGGATCATGAACGCTTTCCCTCACGGGCCGGCGCCTTGTGGCACTCGGCTGTTACCGGGCACCACAGCCCGGCGCTACCATTAGGGCAAGAGCAAAGACGGAAGGAGAGAGCGATGGCTGATCTAACCCTGGTCGCGGGATCGCTCGGCATCGTGGGCAGCGAGGTCGTTTCACAGCTGGCCGCGTCCGGGCGCAATGTGGTGGGGGTGTCCCGCCGCGCCGCACCGCCGGGTAGGCCGGGTCGGCACCTGGCGCTTGACTTGACGGATGCGGCGGCGTGCCGGGCGGCGCTCGGCCCGCTGCGGGGCGTCACCCGCATCGTCTATGCCGCCCTGTTCGAGAAGCTGGATCTCGGCCAAGGGTGGCTCGACGCGGACCAGATCGCCACCAACCGTTTGATGCTCGCCAATCTGCTGGATGGCGTCTCGGCGGGCAATACCGCGCTGCAGCATGTCACGCTGCTGCAGGGCGCCAAAGCCTATGGCGTGCATCTCGGCCAAATTCCCATCCCGGCCAAGGAGGATGCACCCCGCCACATCCACCCGAACTTCTACTGGGCGCAGGAAGACCTGCTGCGCGAACGGCAGGGCGGCGCCGGCTGGCGCTGGACCATCCTGCGCCCGCAAGTCGTCCTGGGCTCGGCGCCCGGCAGTGCCATGAACATGGTGGCCGCGATCGGCGCCTACGCCGCGATCAGCCGCGCCTTGGGCTTACCGTTGGTCTATCCCGGCGTAGGATACCGCATCACCGAGGCGACCGACGTGCGTCTGCTGGCACGTGCGATCCTCTGGGCGGGCGACGCTGCGGCGGCTGTGAACCAGATCTTCAACGTGACGAATGGCGATGCCTTCATCTGGCAGAACCTCTGGCCCGCCATCGCCCGTCGCTTCGGCATGGAGGTCGGCCTTCCGCACCCGATGCCGTTGGCGACGGTGATGCCGGGCCATGCGGCAGTGTGGGACCGGCTGGTGCATGAGCACGGCTTGCAGCCAGGCTGTCTCGAGGCGTTCGTCGGCAGTTCGTGGCAATTCGCCGACTTCGCGTTCTCGCGCACGCATTCGACGGCCTCGCTGCTGAGCACGATCAAAATTCGGCAGGCGGGTTTCGGCGAGTGCATCGACACGGAGGCCTCGCTGGACTGGCATCTGGCCGAGCTGCAGCGGCGGCGGGTGCTGCCGCCTTGATTGGTCAGCCCGCCTTCACGAGCAGCCCGCTTTCACAATCAGACCGTCGACGGCGGTGATCCGTGCGCCAGTGCAGATCAGCGGGTTGATATCCATCTCCGTCATGTCGTGGCGCAGGTCGGACACGAGTTCGGAGGCGCGGCAGATGATGTCCGCCAGGCGACGGATGTCCACCGGTTCGGAGCCGCGGAAACCCTGCAGCAGGGCCGCCGCCTTCAACCGATTCAGCATGGCTTCCGCTTCGTCAGGCTGCACGGGGGCGAGGGCCAGGGCCGAATCCTTCAGCAGCTCAACCCAGACACCGCCGAGCCCCACGATAATCAGCGGGCCGAATTGTGGGTCCACCCGTGCGCCGATCAGCATCTCGACGCCAGGCGGCAGCATGGGCTGCACCGAAACGCCATCCACCGTTGGACGCCCGCGCAGGCTGGCGGCGGCGTCTAGGATAGCGGCGCAGGCCTCCTGCACGGCCGCGCCGTCGTGGACGTTCAAGCGGATCACCCCGGCCTCGGTCTTGTGCGGGATGTCTGGGCTCTCGACCTTCAGCACGACGGGGTAGCCGATCGCCGCTGCGGTGTCCGCCGCCTCGGCCGGGGTGCGCACCAGGCAGTTGGCGGTGACGGGGATGCCGTACAGCGCCAGCACCCGCTTGGACTGGCTCTCGGTCAACGTGCGGCCGGGGGCGGCGCGCACCAGCGCTGCCGCCTCGGCCGACGGGGTGGTGATGCGTGCGGTGCCGTCCCGCGCAGGCCGGGTGCGGAGGGCGGCGCGGCGATGCCAGGCGGCCAGCACGGCGAAGCAGCGGTCCATGGAGTGGAACAGGGCAATATGCGGGTCGGCCTCGCTCTCAAACGCGCCTGGGCCGCCCAGCCATTCGGGCGCCCACACGTTGCAGACGATCTTGCCATTGGCTGCGGCGCTGCCGCTGAATACGCCGAGGCGTTCGGTAGCCGAGGCGTAGGCATAGGCGTGCGAGGTGACGAGTGCGCCGAACGCCGGGTCGACCAGCAAGGCATCGACGCAAGCGAGCAAGCTGCCGGCATCGGTGATCACCTGCGCGGTTACATCGCACGGGTTGCGCGGGGAGCCGAACTCCGGAATGCGGTCGGCAAGAATCGCCGCCGCGGCCGGACCGGGCTGCGGCAGCTCCACCCCATGCAGCTCCGCCTTGTCGGCCGCCATGATGGTGGCACCGCCGGAGGTCGCGACCACTGCGACTCCCGTGGCGTTCGGAGCCGACGCTTTGGCGAAGAACGCGGCCGCCTCGATCAGCGCTTCCAGCCGGTCGACCTGCACGACGCCCGCGCGGGCGAAGCCGGCCGCATAAGCCTCGTTCGACCCCGCGAGGGAGCCTGTATGAGACAGGGCGGCAGCAGCTCCTGCTCGGCCAGTCGCCATCTTGTACATCACCAGCGGCTTGCCCGCCTGCCAGCACAACTCGGCGGCACGGATCATGCGCAGGGGATGCGCCATGCCCTCGAACACGCATGCGATGGCGCGGCAGGCCGGGTCGCCCGCGAGATAGGCGACGTAGTCGGCCACGTCCACGTCACAGGAGTTGCCCGAGGTAAGCACGTGGCTGACGGAGGTCCCACGTTCGACCGCCTGGGCCAGGGAGAAGCCGAGCGACCCGGATTGGCTTACGATTCCAATCGAATGCGGCAGCAGAGGGCGGCGGTCCGGCATGGCCGAGAAGGTGAGTCCGGCGCCATTCACATAATTCAGGATGCCGATCGTGTTGGGCCCGACCAGCCGCATGCCGGCTTCGCGGGCCAGGGCGGCAATACGTCCCTGGGCGGTGGCCCGGTCAGGCTTGGCTGTTTCGGTATAGCCTGAGGCGACCACCACGGCCCCGCCCACCCCGGCAGCCGCGCACTGCCCCACGATCGGCTCCACCGCTTCCCTTGGGACCGCGATGAAGACGCAATCGGGTACCTCGGGCAGCGTCGCCAGGTCGGGGTGGCAAGGCCGCCCGCCAATTTCGCGGTAGCGGACGTTGACCAGGTATAGCCGCCCGTCAAACGTCCCGAGATTGCCGATCACCCGGTTGCCAAACGCGCCTTCGCGCTCCGTGGCCCCGATCACGGCGATGCTCTGCGGGGCGAGCAGCCGCGCCATCTCGGCCCGGTCGTACGGCTGGTCGCGGTGCGGTGCTGAGGGGTCGGGCTCAGTGGACGTCCTTCCGAGGTGCGGTTGTTCCACAATCGGCGCGGGCCGGAGCCACCCGTCAACTGCGCACGAAGGCGCAGTCCGACGAGACCGGGCGGATGATCTCGTCTGCGGGCAGCTCCCTCAGGATCGTGTAGTAGTCCCACGGATAGGCTGACTGCGCCGGCGTCTTGACCTGCGCCAGCCACATGCCCCTGACCGCGCGGCCGTCCTTGCGGATCACCCCGCGGCCGAGCAGCGGGTCGTCCATCGGGATGCGCTTCATCTCTTCAACGGCTGCCCGCCCGCTCGCCCGGGCCCGCGCCGGGCCGATCTGCTGCGCCGCTTTGAGGTAGTGCAGCGCGCCCGAGTAGGCGCCTGCGTGCAGCAGCGTCGGCCTCACGCCGCGATACCGTGCCGCGAACCGCTTCGCGAAGGCGCGCGTGGCGTCGCTGCGGTCCCAGTAGAACGGCGTCGTGAACACGACGCCCTGCGTCGCCTCGAGCCCGGCTGCATGCACGTTCGTTATCAGCATGATCCCGGCGGCGATGCGCTGGCCGCCCTGCGTCAACCCGAACTCATGCGCCTGCTTCAGGCAGTTGCTCATGTCGTCGCCCGACATCATCAGAGCGACCATCTTCGCCCGGCTGGCCTGGGCCGCCACCAGGTAGGAGGAGAAATCGGTCGTTCCAGGAAAGGGGTAGCTGACCCGGCCGACCACCTTGCCCCCGGCGGTGTCGATGAACCGCGTCGCCTCGTCATCAAGCGAATGGCCGAATACGTAGTCGGCGGTAATAAAGAACCACGTGTCGGCGCCAGATGCGACCAGCGGCCGCACCGTGCCGGCGACGAGTGAATAGGTGTCGTACGTCGTCAGCACCTGGTTGGGGCTGCAAGCGCGGCCGCTCAGCTCCATCGTGCCGGCGCCGCCGAACAGCGCGACCTTGTCCTTCTCCCGCGCCAACGTGCCGACCGCCAGGGCGATCGCCGAGCCAGGCACGTCCGTGATCACGTCCACGCCGTCGCGGTCAAACCAACTGCGCGCGATGGCCGCGCCGACATCGGGCTTGTTGTGATGATCGCCGGCCAATACCTCTACCCTGAACCCGGCGTCCGGGTTGGCCGCCATGAAATCGTCCACCGCCATCTGCGTGGCGATAACCGAGCCATGACCGGCCGCTTCGCTGTACACACCTTCCAAATCAGTCAGCACGCCGATTTTGAGCACGGGTCGTTCCGCCGCGCGTCCGCGCCCGAGGACCAGGCCCGCAGCGCTCGCCGCGCCCAGGGCCAACGCCGACCGGCGTGCGACAGTGCCTGGCATCCATACCTCCCAGCGGCGCCGCCTAAAGCGCCCGCGTTATCGTTTTCCGCAGTGGAGCAACGATCAGAAGCGATGGCAACCGGGCCGCGTCGGGTGCGTGAAACCCGGGTCAGGCAAGCCGAAGCCTGGCCCAGCGAAGTCGCGGCCGCCAGATCAAGCCAGCCGGACTGACTCTGGGCCGGCGGACCCGAAGGCGCGACATTGTTGCACGGTTGGGCTTGGTGGCGCCTGAGACCTGGCCGGGGTAGCAGGTTTATCCCTGTCTGACCCTGGATGGCATCGTCAAGTTGGTGCCCGGGCTTGCTGAGGCGGACCGGGCCGCGTAGTCGGCCTGGATGACGCCGCCCGCCCTTCCCAGCTATGCCGGATATCGCTTCTCAGCCGAGATCATCAGCCACGTGGTCTGGCTCTACTTCCGCTTTCCCCTGAGCCTGCGCAACGTCGATGAGTTGACAGAAGGGATCCGGTTACACGACGCGGGCGCGAGCCGAGGCCGTGATCGGCCGGTTCAAGCAGGTGATCGGGGACGGGCTGCGCTCGCGCACGGACGAGCGTCGGGCGACCGAGGTGGACGTCGCCGTCCACGCGCTCAACCGCATGACGGAGTTCGGACGCCCGAACTCCGTCCGCACCGCCTGATCCCACGCGGGGTTGGGCTACTGCGTCCGCTCTCCAAGTCCGTGCAAGACGCTGACGGTGTGGCGTCTCCGGCCGCGCGCACGGTTCCATTCACGTCCAGCAGGCTACTTCGGCAGCCTGCTGTCAAGGGCAGATAACGGGATTACGGCCGCAGCAGCCTCGTACCCTTTTGGATTGAGGTGGATGTGATCAGGGGCCTCTTGATCCGGCTTGATCCGGGACGGATAAGCCGGATCTTTCACCGCCGCGTCGAAATCGAACACGCCATCAAACACTTTGGTGGTCCGGATCCATTCATTGACCTGGCGCCGCACCAAGTCCGGATAGACCTGGTCGTAGGCGAACCCGTAATAAGGCGTGATCGTCGCAGCGAAGACCTTGATCCCGCGTGCATGGGCGCGCAGGACGATGTCTTGCATTCCCGCGATGATCTCGCCATGGGTTGCTCCCGCGCCGATATCGTTCACGCCTTCAAACAGGATGATCGCGGAGACATTGGGCAAGCTGCAATACGGTTCAGTTAGCGCCGTCAGGTTCCCGGCAATGGTGGGCAAACCGCTTGAAAAGGACCGTCCGACAGTTTAGAAGCGGCCTAACTGAACAGTATTGGGGCAAGCTGAACACATCCCGCTCCAGCCGGATCACGGCGGGCTCACCACAACCGTCGCAGCGCCCGTCGGGCGTGTTTGCATTACCGGAGTGATCCGACAGCTTGGCCGCCGAGGCCTAGGGCCTGTCAGTC
>JAABUU010006991.1_pt1 | contig 11835 bp, 11 predicted proteins | sample 5559301 | NCBI WGS metagenome assembly JAABUU01 (sample SAMN10711884, study PRJNA513360) | rock metagenome | isolation source: Antarctica rocks | place: Antarctica: Victoria Land, Richard Nunatak white
GAACGGCCAGGACGGAAGTCCTGCCGGTGTGGCAGCCGCCCAACACCACCCGGCAGGCCCGGCGAACGGCGATCGGACCCCGCACGAAAGTTCTTTCGGGGCTCGCAGCCACGACGTCGGACGCCCCCGATCAGCTCTCCGCGCCGGCCCGGGCAAACCGCGCCTCCCCAGACGCCCGCTTCACACCAGCCACCTAGGGCCTGGAAAGGCGACGGCGGCAGCGTGCTCGGCCTCGCGCCGTCCGCCGCCGCCGCCGCGGTCCTTGGCCGCGAGATCGACGCCCCGACCGACACCCTGGCGAAGCTGATCTTCTCGCTCGACACCCTGGACCAGCAGGCCGACCGGACCCCCTCCGGCAGCGACGTGCCGCGCGGTCCGGTGCCGGCGTGGGTGCAGCAGATCGGGCCGGGCACCCTGGTGATCCTGGATGAGGCCGGGATGGCCGGCACGGTCGAGCTGGCCCGGGCCGCCGGGTGGATCACCGACCGTGGGGCGGTCCTGCGGCTGGTCGGGGACGACGCGCAGCTGTCCGCGGTTGGGGCCGGCGGGGTGCTGCGGGACATCGCCGAAACCGCCGGCGCACTCACCCTGTCTCAGGTCGTGCGGTTCACCGACCCCGCCGAAGGCGCCGCCAGCCTGGCGCTGCGGGCGGGCCAGCGGGCCGCGATCGGCTTCTACCTCGACAACGACCGGGTCCACGTCGGGGACCCGGCGACCGGCGTCGACGCCGCCTACCACGCCTGGACCACCGACCGGCAGGGCGGGCTGGACGCCCTGATGCTGGCCCCCACCCGGGCTGTCGCCGCCGAGCTCAACGCTCGCGCCCGCGCCGACCGGCTCGCCCCCGGCAACCCCACCGGCACCAGCACCAGCACCGGCACCAGCACCGATGCTGAGGTGCGGCTGGCCGATGGCAGCGCAGCCAGCGCCGGCGACACCGTGGTGACCCGCCGCAACAACCGCCGGCTGGCCCTGTCCAGCTCGGACTGGGTCAAGAACGGCGACCGCTGGACCGTCCGGGCCGTGCTGCCCGGCGGCGCCGTCACGGTGCAGCACCACGACACCCGGCGGGTCATCACCCTGCCCGCCACCTACGCCCGCGAGCACGTCGCGCTCGGCTACGCCAGCACCGTGCACGCCGCCCAAGGCGCCACCGCCGACACCTGCCACACCGTCGCCACCGGCGTGGAGGACCGGCAGCTGCTGTACGTCGCGATGACCCGCGGCCGCACCAGCAACCACCTGTACCTGTCCACCAGCGGCGACGGCGACGAGCACAGCGTCCTGACGCCCGACGCGCTGCTGCCGCCGACCGCGGTCGACCTGCTCACCCGCATCGTGGACCGGGACGGCGCCCACGTCTCGGCCACCACCGCCCAGACCCAGCTCGCCGACCCCGCCGTCCGGCTCGGCGCCGCCGCCGACCGCTACCACGACAGCCTGCACGCCGCAGCGCTCACCCAGCTCGGCAACCAGGGCCTGGCCGCCCTGGACCGGGGCGCCGAACAAGCCCTGCCCGGCCTCACCGGCGCCCCGGCCTGGACCACCCTGCGGGCCAGCCTCGCCCTGCACGCCGCCACCGACACCGCCGCCAGCAGCTCCGAAGACACGCAGCTCGCCGCCGTGCAGGTCGCCGCCCGCGTTCTGCACCGCGCCCTCGCCCAAGGCGAAGTCCGCAGCGCCGCCGACCCCGCCGCCGTCCTGGACTGGCGCCTGGACCTCACCGACCCCAGCCGCCCACGACCCACCCAGGCGATCGCCAGCACAACGCAGACACCAGGTCCACTCGCGTGGCTGCCGGCGATCCCGCCCGGCCTGGAGACAGACCAGACATGGGGCAGCTACCTGCAGGCACGGCACGGCTACACCACCTACCTCGCCGAGCAGGTCGCCGAACGGGCCCGCGCCTGGACCCCCACCAGCGCCCCTGCCTGGGCTGCGCCGCTGCTCGGCGCCGACAGCACCGGCGACCTGCTCGCCGACCTCGCCGTCTGGCGAGCCGCCAACAACGTCGCGGACAACGACCTCACCCCCACCGGCCCCAGACGGCTGCCCGCCCCCGACGCCCGCGAGCAAAACGCCCTGGGCGCCCGGGTCACCCGCGCGCTCGGCGACCCCGCAGCGGCCGCGAACCGCTGGCGCACCCTGGCCCAGCAACTCGAACCCCGGCTGCTCACCGACCCCTACTGGCCGGTGCTCGCCGACCGGCTCGCCGCCGCCGACCGCGCCGGCATCGACGTCGACGCGCTGGTCCGACACGCCAGCACGGCCAACCCCAGCCCCAACAGCACCCTGCCCGACAGCACCCTGCCCGCCAGCACCCTGCCCGAGGCGCCGGCCCCACTGCCAGACGAGATGCCCGCCGCCGCGCTGTGGTGGCGGCTGTCCCGGCAGCTCGCGCCCGCTGCGCTGCTCGCGCAAGCATCCGACCTCGGCGCGGGCAGCACCGCCGTTCCCCCCACCCTGCGGCCCGCCTGGACCGGTCACCTCACCGTCCTGTTCGGCGATCACCTGTCCGCACGCATCGTCGCCGACCCCGCCTGGCCGGCCCTGGTCGCCGCCGTCACCCAAGCGGTCCAGGCCGGCTGGACCCCCGAACAGGTCCTGACCACCACGCACGAACTGCTCTACGACACCCACCCCGACACCCACCCCGACACTCACCCCGACGCCGACGCCGACGCCGACCACGCCGCGACCAGCGCCACCAACGACAGCGCAGACAGCCCCGAAGACACACCCAGAGCCCCCCGGGCCGGCGAGCTGACGACCGCCCTGGTCTGGCGCGTCGCGATGCTCACCGACCCCCCCGAGGGCGCCGACCAGCTGGCTGGCGCCGACACCCCCCGGGACGACGATCTCCCGGTCGAGGTCGAGAACGCCCCGCTCGACCCCTACGAGCAGGACCTGCTCCCGCCCGACGACCGCTACGACGGACTCGACGACGGACTCGACGAAAGCCCCGACGGGCACAGCGCCGTCGACCTGCCCGAGGACCTGGCAGCCCGGCAGCTGCCGCACTTCGGGGACCACCTTCAGCCGGCCGGCACCGTCGGGCAGGCGCCGGACCACCACGACGACCAGCTCAGCCACCCGAGCGCGCAGCACCCCCCAGCTGAGCTCGACGAGACCCCGACCAAGGGCCTGGCCCAGCACAGCCAGACCGAGCCGGACGCGCCCGACTGGCTAACTCCCGCCCCCGCCTCCGCCCCCGACCAGGCCACCGGCCAGCAGCAGCTGTGGCAGGCGGCGAGCGGCAGCGACGTGGAGCGCGAAGCGGGCTCCCCGGTGACGGCACCCGTGTCGCAGGAGCGGCTGCTGGAACTCAACGCACAGGCCCTGGACTTCTACGCCGGCGCCTACCGCGGGTCGTGGGCGCAGCAGCACCTCCAGCAGCGCCTCGGCACCGACCTGACCGGCGACCCCCGGTTCACGCCCGGTTACGCCCCCGCCGGCTGGACCCACCTGGTCGACCACCTGCGCGCCCGCGGCGCCACCGACCCCGAGCTGCTCCAGGCCGGCCTGGCGACCCAGGCCCGCACCGGCCGGCTCATCGACTACTTCCGCGACCGGCTCGTCCTGCCCATCCAAACCCTGCCCAGCCACACCCTGCCCAGCCAGACCCTGCTCAGCCAGACCCTGCCCAGCGCCGCCGCACCGGCGGCAGACCCAAACGCCGGCGAAGTGCCCGGGCAGGTCCGGCTGCAGGTCATCGGGTTCGTCGGCCGCCGACACCCGGGCGCCGTGGACGACCACGACGGCTACTGCCTGGCCGGCCCGAAGTACCTCAACACCGCCGACAGCCTCGTGTTCAGCAAAGGCGCCCAGCTGTACGGCCTGGCCGAAGCCGCCGCTGCGCTGGCCGCCGGAGCCGTCCCCGTTCTGGTCGAGGGACCCCTGGACGCGGTCGCCGTCACCCTGGCCGCCGGCGGCGACGCGGTCGGCGTCGCACCGCTCGGCACCGCCTTCGCCGACCCCCAAGCCGACAGCCTGCGGCGCTACCTACCGGGCCAGCCGGCCGACCCGACCATCACCAAGCAGACCACGCAGGCAGCCGGGCAGGCAGCCGGGCAGGCAGCCAAGGACCCCGGCCCGACGGCAGGGGTCGTCGTCGCGACCGACGCCGACAACGCCGGCCGCAAGGCGGCCACCGCCGCCTACTGGAAACTCGCCGCCCGCGGCGCCAACCCCGGCCACCTCACCCTGCCCGACGGGCTCGACCCCGCCGAACTGCTCACCACCGCCGGCCCGCAGGCGCTGCGCGCCGCGATCACCGCCGCCCGAGCCAGCGACTCGACGCTGGCCCGCACCCTGGTCACCGACCGGGTCACCGGCTACGCCGACCAGCTGCACACCGCTGAGGGCACCGTCCACGCGATCCGCGCCGCCGCCAAGGTCATCGGCGCGCTGCCACCTGAGCACTGGGCCGCTCACATCGCCCACCTGGACACCCTCGTCGACGCCGCCCCCGGCATCACCGGCATGGAGGTCCTCGACGCCGGCCTCGCCCGGGCCGGCGACCCCCACGACCCGCACCCCGCGCCGCGCCGTGCCGCACACCGCACTGCCCAGATCGTCCCGGATGCGCCTCGCACCCGGCCCGCTGCCCCGCGGCCGCCCGATCGGGTCGCCGACGTCTCGCTCATCCCTGCGAGCACCTGCGCGGCTTTCCGAGACAACGCCGCCGGACCGGCAGCCGAGGTCGCCGCTGACGGACCTACCGAACAGATCACGGCGCAGTGGGCCGCGAAGCGGTGGCGCGACGTCGGCTTCGCCGTGGACCCGCGGCTGGTCGCCGGCCGGGACTGGCCCCGCCTCGCGGTCACCCTCGAGCTCGCGTCTCGAACCGGCTACAACGTCCAGGAACACCTCCCCAGACTCGCTGCCCTTGAGCCGCTGCCCGACGAGCAGCCCTCCAGCGCACTGCGCAGCCGCCTGCTGCGTGAAGTGCCGCAGGCGCGCACCACCGCGACCCCCCAGGTGCGGCGGGCCGCGGACCGGCAGCGCATCGCCGACGCCGCAGCCGCCCACGCCCGCAACAATCACGACCCCGCCCGCCGCGACGCAGGCCGAAGTGGCCCTCGTCGTGGCCTTGGCCGCTGAGACAACGCCGCAGCCACGCCCCGGTTGCGCGGCTGCTGACGAAGCCCCGGCGCGGCGATGTGGTCGGGGTCCACACCTTGACCGGGTGGGGCGCTCGGTTGCCGCTGATCGGCTGTTGAGCCCTGCAGGCCACCAGGATCGCAGGGCTCGCACCTGGCAGAGCCTGGGCCGGCAGGTCCGCAAGAGGGAGCGGGGCATCGCGATCATGCTGGCACCGCTAGTTGAGGTCGCGGTCCTGGAGCTCGAAGCGTTCAGTCGTGGGACGGGGAAGGTGGTACAGCCATGAGCCGGGCATCCGGTCAGGCGGCGGGAACGAAGACCGGGGGTGCGTTTCGTGGAGGTGGTAAAGCCCCGGCGCGGGGGGAGCGGCTTACGGTGCCGGGCGTGCCAGGCGGAGGTGCAGCTTGACCTGCAGGCCCCGCTGCTGGCTCAGATGCGTCCATTCGTGGAGGCCCATGAACGCACCCTGCACGCCAGCGACCCGGCCCGGGACGCCTGACGCGCCCGGGGCGCGCATCCCGCCTGGAACGTCAGGGACCTCGCTAGGGCTGGTGAGGTCGCGCTCGGCTGCGAAGTCAGCCGCCGTGCACGCGGGCTTCGAGTAGGGCTTGGCGGTACGCGGCGGTCCCGACCAGGCCGGTGCGGGTGAGGTCAGCGGCGCGGCGAACGACGCCGCTGTAGAGCACGGTGGAGTGTCGGCACAGTTCGACCAGCTCGTGCACGAGGGCTTGGTCGGGGGTGAGGTCGGCAGGTTGCACCGGCCCGACGGTAGCCGCAGGCTCGGATGTCCCCAGTGCGGCGACGACTGACCGGGGACCGTCTTGAACGCAGGCGCTGAGGGTCATCCAGGCGGTGACCCCTGGCTCGAGCCCAGGCCGGGCCGTCGGGACCGACCACCCGCAGGACGAGCCAGCACGACACCACGCTCAGCGAAGACCACATCGTCGGAGCCGCGAGCCGGCGGTGCTGCACGTACGGGTAGGCCGCTCCCACAGGTCCACGGCCCGCCGCGAGAAGACGTCGAGCACCGCCCAGCGGTCGACCCGACCGCTCTGCGGGTACCAGGCGGCGAGGTCCCACATCGACAGCGCCCCTCGACCAAGTGCAAGTCTCTCGGGTCCGGCCGGCCTGGTAGTAGCCGGCGGCGGTGGGCGTGAGCCGGTGCGCCTCGTCGAACACGACCGCGTCCCAGCCCATCCGGTGCGGGGGCACGGCGTCCTGGACCGCACCGTTGACCGACAGCAGGTCCAGGCTGACGACCCACAGGTCGTGGCCGCTGTCGAGGCCGTGCTCTCGGACGGTCTGTGCGGTGATCGCGCGGAGCCCGCCGCCGAAGAACCGCTCCAAGTCGGCCTGCCACTTCGTCACGAGGTGCGCCGGGACGACGATGAGCGCGCTGCGGACGAACCCGAGGCGCTGCATCTCCCGCAGGTACAGCCCCGCCATGATCGTCTTGCCGGTTCCGGGTTCGTCCGCAAGCAGGAACCGGAGCCGGGGCTGCGGCGGCATCGCGCCGTACACCGCGTTCATCTGGTGGGCGTACGGGCGGAGCGGGGACGACGCGAGCACAGCCGACTTGGCGCCGGCCCCGGCAGCTCGCATCCACCGGTCCACAGTCCCGCGAGCAGCGCCGCGGAGTTCCCTGCGCCGTCCTCCGTGAGCACCTCGCACGCGATTGCCTGTTCGGCTGTCAGATGGACCTTCACGAACGACCCGAAGGCCTGCTCCACATAGAGCTGCCACCCGTCGCCCTGCGGCAGCGCTATCTCGACGCGTACGTGGCCGCTGAGGTCCGGTCGGTGCGGGACGCGGACCCGCTGGCCGGGCTCGAAGTGCACCGGCTGAACCTACGTGCGCACGGTCCGGCGGCGCGGGATGGTCCCGCGTGCCGGATGAGGCGGTGCGGTGCTCGTGGTTGGAAGTCGGCTTGGCATCGAAGCACCGTCAGAACGGCCTCGCGGGCGGTTGGTGGCCGGCTGCGGCTGCCCGTCTTGGCCGCCGTCCGCCCGCATCCCAGAGGCTGAGTGCGGCCGCGTTCGGTGACCACCGTCCGCGAGACAGGTCCGCCGGGTAGAACGAGCATCGGTTCTGGACTGGGCGCCAGGGCGGGCAGCCCATGTGAGGGCGCTTGGCCCAAGTCACGGTGTTGCGGCCGTTGGAGTGGACGGACGGCTGCCCATACGGCGCGACATGGCAGGACTCGGGCTTCTGCGCGAGCAGAACGTCGTCGCCTCAGACTACGGTGCGGCCATGACGAGGCCGCCGGAGCAAGGGCATGTCGTCCTGCGCCTGAGCATCACGGGCGAGCTGGGGCGGATGGATTACCTGGCTGTCCTCCGCGCCCTGCAGGGCAGCTACGACCTGTTGCAACGAACTGCTCGGCGAGTGATTGGCGACCGCGCCGATGAACTGCACTGGCACCTCACCGGCCTGTCTGAGGGCAGCGCGGTCACACTCGTACGTCCGGACACAACGGGGGATGTCACTGAGCACCAGTTGCGCGAGATTATTGAGACCTACACCCGCGACCTGGCCGACCCGGCGGAGCGTCTCCCGGAGGAAGACGTGCCGATCCTGCGCAACGTACTGCAGGAGTTGCAGCGCACGAACTCCGGAGCCCTGCTAGCCGCGGTGGAGGGTCTAGGTGACGGGCAGCGGAGCCCGGCATCCGTCGTCGACCCCGTCGTCGTGCTTCCGACTCTCGTCGAACAGCGGCTGCGGCGGCAGCCGGTCATCGGCAGCGTCGTCGGCCGACTCGACAGCCTTAACGTGCACGGCAAGCGCGAGGCCTCCCTGTGGAACGAGCTCGACCAGCGCCGCGTCGTTGTCACGTTCGCTGAGGACGCCTACAGCCAGGTGTACGCCGCACTCCGCCGGCGAGTGGAGGTCTTCGGCCTAGTTCAGGAAGACGCCGACGGCAGGCCATTGAGGGTGCGGCTGCAGGACCTTGAGCTGCTGGCCCGGGACGAGGACCTGCCTACGCTGAGGAGCCTTGCCGGAAGCATGCCGACCTTGACCGGCGCGCTCACGCCGGAAGATTACCTCGAGCAGCAGCGACGGGGCCTCGGTCTTGCCTGACCAGATCGAGTACGTCCGCCCGTACCTCGACGCGCAGTGTTGGATCAGTGCGCTGTCCGGGCAGGGACCGTACGCGAACAACCTTGCGCAGGTCTTGGCAGCCGCAGACGACGCCCGGCTAGTGATCGTGACGAGCACGTTGCTGCCACTTGAGGTGCTCGGTGGCAACTACGACCAGCGGACCGCTGACACTGCGGAGCAGGCACTGCGGGCGCTCGCCCGCAGCAGCGTCGTGCAGGTCGCGCCTGGCCGTCGCGTCGTCCTCGATGCGCGTGATCTGCGGGTGCGGCTCAACCTCAAGGCGATGGATGCGGTGCACCTGGCGTCCGCCGTAGCCGGTGCGGCCGACGCGTTCCTAACCAACGACCGACAACTGCTTAGCCACAGCCACCACCGGGGCGTGCCGATCATCGTGCCGGAGTGGTACGGCGCGTTCCCCCTGACGTAGCCCGAGAACGGGCCTGACAAGGGCTGATCGCACGCGAAACCACCTGAACACAAGACCGGCTCTGGCCGTCACGAGTACTCCCTCCCAGTCACCGAAGTCCGGAGGCTCAGGACCTCGACCCTGCTTCGGCAGACGCTCGCTGGCGGTCGCCGTGAGGTGTGTGTGCCGTGGACCGGCTCAGCGGACGCGGGGCTCAGAGCCGACCCGGCCCGCTGCTTCCGCCCACTGGGCCAGGCTGGTCCCCAGCGTGCTGCGGTAGCTGGGGTCGTGGAAGAGCTTGGCGGTGAGAACCTGCCGGTCGCGCGACAACGCGAACCCGGCGACGGCCAGGGCCCCACCGAGCAGCGGGCCGGCGACGTAGACCCAGTACGGGCCCAGCAGCGGAGCGAGCAACGCCGGCCCGAGGCTGCGAGCCGGGTTCAAACTGGTGCCGGTGTAGGGCGCGCCCTGCCACACCAGGGCGGCGATCACCGGCCACGGGACCAGCGGAGTCCACCGAGCGGTCCGGGCGCTGCTGGTCATCAGCAGCAGCACCCAAACCAGCACGGCGGTCATCGCGGTCTCCACGAGCATCGCCGCCCGGACGCGTCAACCCTCGCCCCGGGGCGGTGGCCCCCAGGTGCACCGCCCGCGCCTCACCGCCCCAGAGCCGGGCGACAGCGGCCGTGCCCAGGACCGCGCCCAGCAGCTGCGCGCCAACGTAGCCAGCCAGGTCATGCGGGTGCACCTTGCGCTGAGTCCAGAACGCCAGCGTGACGACGGGGTTGAGGTGCGCGCCGCTGCCCCGCCCAGCGGGCTGATCGCGAGCAGACTGCCGGTGCCGGCGAACAACAGGCCGGTCAGCAGCAGGCGAACCGAGCTCGCCAGGCCGCGCAGCGGGCTGTGCGGCCCGAAGTCTAGGCAGACCGCCGATAACCCTCCGAGCAGAAGCAGGGCAGTACCGAGCAGTTCACAAGACCACTCAGCCAGGTGCAGTCCGGGCTGGGGCGGCCACTCGCCGGGCTTCGACATCCCTGCACTGTGCCTGCCGACACCGAGACCCTGCGCATGGCCCAGCGGCTGAAGGTGCGGGTGTGGACCGACGAAGACGTGATCGACCAGTTGTTCAATATGTACGACCGGCTGCCCGAGGAGACGCGGGCAGGCGTCCGGCTCAAGCGTGCCCGTGTGCTACTAGAAGACTCGGGCTGACCCTGACGTGGGACGCTGGGAGATGCCGGCGTCTCATAAACCAATTCGGAGAACCTCATTTGACAAACATGCCGCCCGCGGACGTGCCGGACGGGTCGAAGGCAGGGGTCGCGCGGGCCGGGCAGCAGCTCGACGAGCAATTGCTTCGGCTGGGCATCGAAGATTTCGGACCCGTCAATAGTGCGCGCGAATCGGCACAAGAGGCGCTCAAGGGCTGGACGTCGGAGCAGGCCATCAAGGTCTTGATCCGGAATCATTGCTTGATCGCCGGGAGCCAGGGCTTCGTCACGAACATCGGCGGCTTCATCACGATGCCAGGGACCCTGCCCGCGTCCTGGCTGGGTCAGCTCCAGCGACCTGAGCTGGCAGTCCTCCGGCCAAGCACGGACGCACCGGCTCAGGTGTCCGAGCGCCGACACGCGCACAGCGCCAGCTAACCCACACAACAGACGTTCGAGCAAATGAGGTACCGGATGACGGCCGTGAGCGGGACCACTGTGAAGGGAGCTGGTGCACCGCGGAACACTGCCGCCGCCCAGATCAAGGCGCAGCGACGCCGTTACGCCAGCGCGGTGCTGCGCTCGTTGTCCCGCACCTACGCCGGGCGGCCAGCTCATGAGGTGCAGCGGGTTCTCGCAAGCTCGATGCGCCCGCTAGGTGTGCGAAGCAACGCTGGGACATTGCACCAACTCGCCATGGACATCGCCGCCGGTCGGCCTGTGGAGCTTCCCTGACCACCTTGCCACGTGTCATGTGGTCCGGTCCCTCAAACGACCGTTTTCCGTACCTCGGTCGCGGCAGATCGGGAGCGCGCCGCGTGAATTCAGTTCCTCCACGAGTGCTATGTCGCGGAGCCGAGAGCGGTGGCCGCGGCGGACCCGCCACTCGGCATAGATGACGTCTCGACTTGCGCCCCTCGGTAGAGATCATCCCAAAGCGTTTCGGCCGCCTTTAATGCCGACACGAGCGCTATTACGTGCGGCCCGACCGTGACTACGGGGCGCTCCGTGTCGCCATCCTCGTACTCCGGCACGAATGCCCAGTCCCGTGACTGGCGCTCATCGCGCAGCCGCTTCGAACGGTGTCCTTGCTGCTGTGCGTCACCAACACCCATCAGATATTCATCGCTGTGTTCCAACGCGTCGCGCACCTGCTTGACGCCGGGCACGGCGCTATCGAAGCGCTTCAGAGCGATGACGAGGTGGTCCGCCACTCCGTCCCGAGTCGCGTACTTGGCCGCCATGGCAACACACTGGCGTAGCCGCTGAACGGCTTGAACAAAGGCTATCGTCCCAAGGATCAACTCGTACATCCGCTCACCGTGCCGCGCGCGTTCCAGTGAATGCGCGGCCTCTACCAGCCACATTCGGCCGCGCGTCATCGCCACGTCGACGCTGTGCTCGGTCAGCCGCCACTCGTCTGTCACTATGTGATCCTCTCCCGCGCCGCTCGCCCGCACGTGTACGGATCGGGTTCGCAGTGGCCGGGGAAGCACGACGAGCTCGATGTGCTTGCGGTCTGGCGCGGCGCACCTGCGCGACGCGGCCAGGACGGTGCGACCGTCTGGATGACCTGTCAGGGCTGGGATGGTGATAGACGTTGACGCCGCGGAGGAGACGACGCTGACGGCGCTGGCGTGCCGGCCGGTGACGTGCGCCAACTTCGACGTCATGCCTCCCAGCAGCAGGTGCACGGTCAGGACCGTGAGGTCGGCGCTTCGCGGAAAGGGAGCTGGAGGTTTGACCGCGTGGGGGAGCGGTCAGGACTCCACGGCAGCCCGGCCGGGCCCGTCCGCTCCCCTGCTCGCGCCGCCCGCTGTTGCCTTTGGAGGCTTGATGACCCTCGTCCCGCCCACGCCGACCGGTGACCGCCGAGCTGGCCCCGACGTTCGCCGGTCCCCGGGGCGGGAGCCACGGCTATAAGCACCCTCGAGCAGGTCGCGCCGGGCGTGCACCGCTGCGCGGACGGCATCGTGAACTGGTACCTCGTCGAGGACGGCGGCGAGCTGCTCCTCG
>JAABUU010006992.1_pt1 | contig 11833 bp, 8 predicted proteins | sample 5559301 | NCBI WGS metagenome assembly JAABUU01 (sample SAMN10711884, study PRJNA513360) | rock metagenome | isolation source: Antarctica rocks | place: Antarctica: Victoria Land, Richard Nunatak white
CGCCAGGATCACACCAAAAAGCCGGCCGCCTCGCTCAGTTCAATGCCGCACAACCAACCCGACCATCCAAGCCTAAATTCCAAACCCGGCTGTATCAAAGTCGTTGACACGTTCCGCAGGCCGCTGAGGGTCGAGTTTCACCTGCAGGGCATGCCGCTGGCGTCGGCGCCCCTGCACATCCCGCGCCCGGACGTCGTGGCCGCGCTGGGCAGCCCGGATACGCCGCTGCACTGCGGCTTCTACCTGCGCCTGTCCAAGCTCGTCCTGCCGCCCGGCGCAGCGCTGGAGGTGGTGATGGCCGAGGAGCGCGAAGACGGGAGGGCGCTGGTGCCGCTCGGAATCCTTGCCGGCCTGCCGCCGCCTCGGCTCGCGCCGGGCTATGCGGAGCGGCACCAGCCGCTGCTGCTGCTTGGCCTGGGCCGGTCCGGGACGACCTACGCCATGCGGCTGCTCGCGGGCCACCCCGGCATCCTGGTGCCAGGCGGCCATCCCTACGAGATGCGGCCGCCGGTTTGGCTGTGGCACGCCGCCCAGGTCATGTCCGCGCCCGGCGCCGATGCCTCCATGCACCCCGACGGGTTCGAAAGCCGCGATGCCGACCGCCTGGGCTACAACCCCTACCGCAGCCGGGACTGGGAGGACGCAGCCGGGCCACCCGCCGTCATGCGCTGGCAGGAGGAGAGCCTGCCGGCCGCGGCGATTGAGTTCTGCAAGCGGCAGGTGGACGAGTTCGTTCAGTGCTGCACCGCCGCGCGTCGCGTGACGCCGCGCTTTGTCGCACAGAAGATGCTGGTGTCCCTGACCCGGCACTTCGTCCGCAACATCTACCCCGGGGCGCGGGACGTGTTCCTGGTGCGCGACTTCCGCGACGTTTGGCTGTCCGCCCGCAGCTTCAACCGCAAGCGCGGCGGCGCCTCGTTCGGGCGCGAAGGCTTCGCCAGCGACCTCGACTGGCTGCGCGGCCTGGCATTCAGCACCCGCCAACTCCGACTGGCCCACCTGGCGGCAGGCCCGGACGCCCTTACGCTCCGCTATGAGGAGCTGATGCGGGACCCGGCGCCGGCGCTCACGCGGGTGCTGGCCGGCCTGGGGCTGGATGCCGCGCCGGACTTGGTGCGCCGCCTGGTTGCAGCCGCCGGCGCCGGGGACCGCGATGCCGAGCAGCATCGCACGTCGGAGCCGGGCGGCGACGTTGAGCGCTGGCGCACGGAGATGACGCCGGAGGAGATGGCGGCCGCGGCGGACGCCTTCGGCGAGGACCTGCGCTACTTCGGCTATGACGCCTGACTGCATCAGTGCGTGAAGATGTCCGGGTCGTCATATCCCAATAGGTCCAGCCGGCAGCGGGTCGGCAGGAAGGCGAAGCAATCTTCTGCAAGCGCCAGCCGGCCTTCGCGCACCAGCAGCGCTTCCAGCCTGGCCCAGAGCGCGTGCAAGTGCAGCACGTCGGACGCGGCATAGGCCATCTGCTCCGCTGTCAACTCGGCGGCGCCCCAGTCGCTGGTCTGCTGCGTCTTGGAGATTTCGGCGCCCACCAACTCGCGCACCAGGTCCTTCAGGCCATGGCGGTTGGTGAAGGTGCGGACCAGCTTGGCGGCGATCTTGGTGCATTTCACCGGGGCCACGGTGACGCCCAGCGCCTGCTGCAGCACCGCAACGTCGAAGCGGGCGAAGTGCATGAGCTTCAGGACGGCGGGGCTGCCCATCATGGCAGCGAGGTTCGGCGCGTCGTAGCCGTGTCCGCCCAGCGCCACCGGCACAAGCTGCACCAGATGCGCCACCCCGTCCCCGGCGGATAGCTGCACCAGGCAGAGCCGGTCGCGATGCGGATTCAGGCCCATCGTTTCAGTGTCAACGGCCACCACGGGGCCTAAATCCAAGCCCTCCGGCAAGTCATGCCGATGCAGGTGGACGGTGCCGTCACGCGTGAACTGCGTTGTCACGGGGAGGCCGGCAAGTCGGTTGGTGCCCAGGAAAAGACTCGAACTTTCACAACCTTGCGGTCACAGGTACCTGAAACCTGCGCGTCTACCAATTCCGCCACCTGGGCACACCGAGTGGTGAGGCGGCGTGTTAAGGCGGCGGCCCCACGCCGTCAAGCCGCAATCAGCCGCCTGGCCTCGCCACCTTGAGGTGCGGTGGAACGCCGCATATCAAGGGTCAGGGTTCCGGGAGACAGGTCATATGGCGACGCGCAGCGTGGCGACAGTTTTCGGCGGCAGCGGCTTCATCGGGCGCTATGTCGTCAAGCGCCTGGCGGCGGCGGGCCACATCGTGCGCGTGGCCGGGCGCAATATGGAGGCGTCGAAGCCGCTGATGATGGCCGGACGCGTCGGCCAGGTCGTGCCCTTGTATGTGTCCCTGTCCAACCAGGGCGCGGTCGAGCGGGCGGTGGAGGATGCGGACTTCATCGTGAACCTGGTCGGCATCCTGGCGGAGGGCCGCAAGGGCGACTTCCAGCGGGTGCAGGCGGAAGGTCCCGCCCGCATCGCCCGCGCCGCCGCCGCGGCAGGCGTCCAGCGCATGGTGCAGGTGTCCGCCATTGGCGCCGATGCTGCCAGTCCCAGCCTGTATGCCCAGACCAAGGCCGCCGGCGAGGCCGGCGTCCATGCCAGCCTGCCCGGCGCCACCATCCTGCGCCCGTCCCTGGTGTTCGGGGCGGAGGACAAGTTCTTCAACCGCTTCGGCAGCATGGCCATGACGCTGCCGGTGATGCCTGTCATCCAGGGCGGCACCCGGTTTCAGCCGGTCTATGTCGGGGATGTCGCCGACGCGGTGATGGCGGCGCTGGTGCGGGAGGACGTGGCCGGGCAGACCTATGAGCTGGGCGGGCCGAAGGTCTGGACTTTCCGCGAGCTGCTGGCCTGGATACTCCATGAAACCCACCGCAACCGTCCGCTGGTGAACATTCCAATGGGGGTGGCCCGGTTCCAGGCGCGGTTGGGAGAGCTGCTGCCGGGCAAGCCACTGACGCGCGACCAGTTGCTGCTGCTGGGCCGGGACAACGTGGTGACGGCCGGGGTGAAAGGCTTGCAGGACCTTGGCATCACGCCAACTCCGATTGAGTTGATCGTGCCCGAATACCTCGACCGCTACCGGCCCGGCGGCGGCAAACGCGAGGAGGTTCCGGTCTGATACATCCGATTCGGACCTAAAGCTGACACGATTTGCCTAGAGTTCCGGCACGGCCACGCTGCATGGCTGAAATTATGGCAGTAATGCTGTTGTGTTAAGCATATTCTACTGGCGTCATAGGGATTTGCGTTTATACGCAGTTCCGTTGGCCGCAGCGTGCGGCTGACGGATGGAGGGCGTCCCGATGGCCGACCGTATGCTGCAATTCGTCCGCCTGCCGCAGGAAGCGCCTTCAAAGCGCGACGTGTCCGTGCGCCGCGAGGATTTCGCCGAAATCTATGCCGACTTCGATCCGGCGCAGGCCGGCGCCCAGAGCAGCCGGTGCAGCCAGTGCGGCGTGCCGTTCTGCCAGGTGCACTGCCCCCTGGCCAACAACATCCCGGACTGGCTCAAGCTGACGGCGGAGAACCGGCTGCAGGAGGCCTACGAGGTCAGCAGCGCCACCAACACCTTCCCCGAGATCTGCGGACGCATCTGCCCGCAGGACCGGCTGTGCGAGGGCAACTGCGTCATCGAAAAAGGCTTCAATAGTGTCACTATCGGCGCAGTCGAGCGGTTCATAACGGATCACGCCTGGGAGCAAGGGTGGGTCAAGCCGCCGGCGCCGCGCCGCGAGCGTCCGCAATCTGTCGGTATCATCGGCGCCGGGCCGGGCGGGCTGGCGGCGGCGGAGCGGCTGCGGTCGCAGGGCTATCAGGTGCATGTGTATGACCGCTACGACCGCGTAGGCGGGCTGATGATCTATGGCATCCCCGGCTTCAAGCTGGAGAAGGACATCGTGCTGCGCCGCTGGCGGCTGCTGGAGGAGGGCGGCATCCAGTTCCACCTCGGCGTCGAGTTGGGCCGCGACACTTCTTTCTCCGATCTGCGCGCGAAGCATGACGCCGTGCTGATCGCGACCGGCGTCTATAAGGCGCGCGACATCGGCGGACCCGGCGCCGGGCTGGCGGGCATCGTGCCGGCGATGGACTACCTGACCGCCAGCAACCGCAAGGGCTTGGGCGACGATGTGCCCAGCTTCGACGACGGTCAGCATGACGCCGCGGGCAAGCGCGTTGTGGTGATCGGCGGCGGCGATACCGCGATGGACTGCGTGCGGACCGCGACGCGCCAAGGCGCGGCCAGCGTGTCGGTGCTGTATCGCCGCGATAAGGCGAACATGCCGGGCTCGATGCGCGAGGTGAAGAACGCGGAGGAGGAGGGTGTGGACTTCATCTGGCTGTCCGCGCCGGAGGCCTTCCTGGGCGACGACACGGTGACGGGTGTGCGGGTGCAGCGGATGCGGCTGGGGATGCCGGACGCCACCGGGCGGCAGTCAGTGGAGCCGGGGGATGCGCGCTTCACGCTGGAGGCGGACCTGGTCATTAAGGCGCTGGGCTTCGACCCGGAGGAGCTGCCGCGGCTGTGGGACCAGCCGGACCTGCAGGTCAGCCGCTGGGGCACTCTCAAGGTGGACCACCGGACGCAGATGACGACGCTGCCGGGCGTGTTCGCGGCGGGGGACATCGTGCGGGGTGCGAGCCTGGTGGTGTGGGCGATCCGCGATGGGCGGGACGCTGCGGCGCGGATGCACGAGTATATGCAGCAGAACGCCCTCGCAGCAGCAGCGGAGTGACGGCTATGCGGAGGACTGGACCGGGCCTTGCAGCGGCGGCCTTGGGTGCATTGCTGCTGGCGCCGGTATTGCACGTGCCTGCCCTGGCCCAGCCAGCCCCGGCGGTCAAGCAGGATGACGCGCACAGCCTGGCCCGCACCTTCCTGGTCAAGGTCGGCGTGGACAAGCAGTTGGACAGCATCGTGCTCGCTACCCGCGACCTGATGGTCGTCACGTTCAAGGGCCGCGGCATCACGGACGAGAACGCCGCCCTCATCACCGACCGCTACATGCTGCCGGAGTTCCGCGCCCGGGCGCCGGAACTGATGAGGCGGTTCGAGGATGTGATGGTCACTGACTTCACGGCGCCGGAGCTGCAGGCGCTGGTGACCCGCGACAACCCCGACGCCCTTCGCAGCGCCCAGGCGAAGGCCGGGCAGATGCCCGCGCATTTCCAGGCCGCCGGCGAGGCGTGGGGCCGGCAAGTAGGCGAGGGCGCCTATGCCAAGAACAAGGCTGAAATAGACAAACTGGGCGGCAGCGCCGTGGGAGCCAAGCCATGAGTGGAGTGGATGCGAAGATGCAGGACCTCGGCGCCCAGTTCGTCGCGGACTGGCGGGACAACGCCGCCCGTCTGTCCGGCACCTATGACCCGTTGCAGGAGCACGATAACTGCGGCGTCGGACTGGTGGCGGCGCTCGACGGCAAGCCGAGGCGCGACGTGGTGCAGGCGGGGATAGATGCGCTGAAGGCCGTCTGGCACCGCGGCGCCGTGGACGCCGATGGCAAGACCGGCGACGGCGCCGGCATCCACATCGAAATCCCGCACGACTTCTTCGCCGAGGAGCTGCAAAGCAGCGGCCAGGGCGGCGAAACCGGGCGCAGGGCGGTCGGCATGGTGTTTTTGCCCAAGACCGACCTGGGCGCGCAGGAGCGCTGCCGGCAGATCGTCGAGACCGAGATCCTCAACCTCGGCTTCGGCATCCTGGGCTGGCGCCAAGTGCCGATCAACGTCGGCTGCATCGGCGAGAAGGCCAATGCGACGCGCCCCGAGATCGAGCAGATCATGATCCGCGGCGGCGACGTGGCGGAGGCCGACTTCGAGCGCGACCTGTACGTGATTCGCCGGCGGATCGAGAAGCAGGCCATCGCGGCGCAGATCTCCGAGCTTTACATCTGCTCGCTGTCCTGCCGCTCGATCATCTACAAGGGCATGTTCCTGGCGGCGTCGCTCACGGACTTCTATCCGGACCTGCTGGACCTGCGGTTCATCAGCCGTTTCGCCATCTACCACCAGCGCTACTCCACCAACACCTTCCCGACGTGGAAGCTGGCGCAGCCGTTCCGGATGCTGGCGCATAACGGCGAGATCAACACCGTCGCCGGCAACGTCAACTGGATGAAGTCGCACGAGACGCGGATGGCGGCCGGGCCGCTCGACCACTTCATCGAGGACGTGAAGCCGGTCGTGCAGGCCGGCGGCTCCGACACGGCGTCCCTGGACAACGTGTTCGAGCTGATGGTGCGTGCCGGCCGCGATGCGCCGATGGCCAAGACGTTGATGATCCCGGCCAGCGTCGGCCAGGACGCGACCATGCCGCAGGCGCACCGCGACATGATCCTGTACTGCAATGCCGTCATGGAGCCGTGGGACGGCCCGGCCGCGATCGCCGCGACCGATGGGCGATGGGTGATCGGCGGCCTCGACCGCAACGGCCTGCGCCCGCTGCGCTACACTATCACCGCCGACCACCTGCTGGTGGTGGGGTCCGAAACCGGGATGGTGAAGTTCGCCGAAAGCCAAATCATCGCCAAGGGCCGCGTCGGGCCGGGTCAGTGCATCGGTGTGGACCTGCAGGAGGCCAAGTTCTACGGCGACGCCGAGATGAAGGACATGCTGGCGGCTCGGCAGGACTTCGGCGCTTGGACCCGCCGCATCACCAAGCTGGACCGCATCGTCAAGACCGACGCGCCCGAGCCGGTCCAGTATGACCCGGCGGAGCTGCGCCGCCGCCAGCTCGCGGTTGGGACCACGCTGGAAGAGCTTGAGATGATCCTGCACCCGATGGTGGAGGACAGCGCCGAGGCCGTGGGCAGCATGGGCGACGACACGCCGGTCGCGGTGCTGTCCGAGCGCTACCGCGGCCTGCACCACTACTTCCGCCAGGGGTTCAGCCAGGTCACCAACCCGCCGATCGACAGCCTGCGCGAGACGCGGGTGATGACGCTCAAGACCCGGCTGGGCAACCTGGGCAATGTGCTGGACGAGGACAGCAGCCAGTGCGACCTGCTGCAGCTCGACAGCCCCGTGCTGTCCAACGCCGAGTTCGACGCGATGGCCGCGACGATGGGCGCTGGCGTGTGCCGGGTGGACTGCACCTTCGCGGTGGGCTTCGGGGAGGCCGAGCTACGTTCAGCACTTGAGCGCATCCGGCGCGAGGCGGAGGAGAGCGTGCGCGCCGGCTGCGCCCACGTCATTCTGACCGACGAGGCGCAAACGCCCGAGCGCGCCCCGATCCCGATGATCCTGGCGACCGGCGCCGTGCACACGCACCTGGTCCGGCAGTCGCTACGCACCTTCACCAGCCTCAACGTGCGCAGCGCGGAGTGCATGGACACGCACTACTTCGCCGTGCTGATCGGCGTGGGGGCGACGACCGTCAACGCCTACCTGGCGCAGGAGGACATCGCCGACCGGCACCGTCGCGGGCTGTTCAGCAAGGTGACGCTCAAGGAGGCGGTGCAGCACTACAAGAAGGCCGTGGACAAGGGCCTGCTGAAGATCATGTCCAAGATGGGCATCTCGGTCATCAGCAGCTACCGCGGCGGCTACAACTTCGAGGCGATCGGGCTGTCGCGCGCGCTGGTGGCCGAGTACTTCCCGGGGATGCAGTCCCGCATCAGCGGCATCGGGCTGCTGGGCATCGCCCGCAAGGTGCTGGCGCTGCACCAGGCGGCGTGGGACGGCGACGGGGCACTGCCGGTGGGCGGCGTCTATAAGCTGCGGCGCAAGGGGGAGGTGCATGCCTTCGAGGGCGGACTGATCCACACGCTGCAGACCGCCGTAGCGACGGACAGCTTCGAGACCTACCGCCGCTATGCCGACGGGGTGCGCCGGCAGAAGCCGGTGGCGCTGCGCGATCTGCTGGACTTCCGCATGGACGGCGTGACCCCGATTGAGGTGGACGAGGTCGAGAGCATCACCGAAATACGCAAGCGGCTGGTGGCGCCGGGCATCTCCCTGGGGGCGCTCAGCCCGGAGGCGCACGAGACGCTGTCCATTGCCATGAACCGGATCGGCGCGCGCAGCGACAGCGGCGAGGGCGGCGAGGACCCGGAGCGGGCGAAGCCGCGCCAGAACGGCGACAACGCATCGTCGGCGATCAAGCAGATCAGCTCCGGCCGGTTCGGCGTCACCGCCGAGTACCTGAACAACTGCCGCGAGATCGAGATCAAGATGGCCCAGGGCGCCAAGCCCGGGGAGGGCGGGCAGTTGCCCGGTTTCAAGGTCACCAGCTTGATCGCCAAGCTGCGGCACTCGACGCCGGGGGTGACGCTGATCAGCCCGCCGCCGCACCACGACATCTACTCCATCGAGGACCTGGCCCAGCTCATCTATGACCTGAAGCAGATCAACCCCGATGCGACGGTGTGCGTGAAGCTGGTGGCGCGGTCGGGGATCGGCACCATCGCCGCAGGCGTGGCGAAGGCCAAGGCCGACACCATCCTTATCAGCGGGCACTCAGGCGGCACGGGCGCCAGCCCTCAGACGTCCGTAAAGTTCGCCGGGCTGCCGTGGGAGATGGGGCTGTCCGAGGCGCACCAGGTGCTGATGCTGAACCGCCTGCGCCACCGCATCACCCTGCGGACGGACGGCGGCATCAAAACCGGGCGCGACGTGGTGATCGCCGCCATGCTGGGTGCCGAGGAGTTCGGCATCGGCACCGCGTCCTTGGTTGCGATGGGCTGCATCATGGTCCGGCAGTGCCACAGCAACACCTGCCCGGTCGGCGTATGCAGCCAGGACGAGGCGCTGCGCGCCAAGTTCGAGGGTACGCCGGAAAAGGTCATCAACCTGTTCTCCTTCATTGCGGAGGACGTGCGCGGCATCCTGGCCTCGCTTGGTGTGCGCAAGCTGGAGGACGTCATCGGCCGCACCGACCTGCTGCGTCAGGTTAGCCGCGGCTCGGACTTCCTGGACGACCTGGACCTGAACCCGTTGCTGGCCCAGGCGGACCCCGGCGGCCACGCCCGGTTCTGCACCCGGGAGGGGCGGAACGAGGTGCCGGAGACCCTGGACGCCCAGATGATCGGCGACGCCGCGGCGCTGTTCAGCCGGGGTGAGAAGATGCAGTTGCAGTATAACGTCCGCAACACGCACCGGGCCATCGGCACCAAGCTGTCGTCCCGCATTACCCGCCAGTATGGGATGCGGGGCCTGGCGCCGGGACATATCACCGTGCGGCTGCGGGGGTCGGCCGGGCAGTCGCTGGGGGCGTTCGCGGTGCAGGGCCTCAAGCTGGAGGTGCTGGGGGATGCCAACGACTATGTCGGCAAGGGCCTGTCCGGCGCCAGCATCGTCGTGCGCCCGGCGCCCAGCAGCACGCTGCGGAGCCAGGACAACACCATCGTCGGCAACACCGTGCTGTATGGCGCGACGGCAGGGGAGCTGTTCGCGGCGGGGCAGGCGGGGGAGCGGTTCGCGGTCCGCAACAGCGGCGCCGTGACCGTTGTCGAGGGCTGCGGCAGCAACGCCTGCGAATACATGACGGGCGGGACGGTTGTGATCCTGGGGGCGGTGGGCGACAACTTCGGCGCCGGGTTCACCGGCGGCATGGCGTTTGTCTATGACGCGGATGGGCAGTTCGAGCAGCGGATCAATCCGGACAGCCTGACCTGGCAGCGGGTGTCGTCGGCGCATTGGGAGGGCGTGCTGCGGGGATTGGTGGAGCGGCACGTGGCGGAAACGGGCAGTGCCTATGCCGCGCGTATGCTGCACGACTGGGGACGGGTCGCCGGGCAGTTCTGGCAGGTGGTGCCGAAGGAGTATGTGAAGTATTTGCCGGCGCCGCTGTCGGATGAGGCGGAGCCGTTGCGGGCGTAGTGGGCGGGGCTGTCCCGCTGTTCCGCTGCAAGGAAGCGGAGTAGTGGGACGGCTTCAGCGCCTTCCGTTCGGGAGGAGGTCGTTCAATCCCGGTATTGATGATGTGACGCCGGGCGCAATGGCGTGCCATATTCTAGGGCGTTCGAGGGCATGATGCGCGTGCGCACTGTGCTTGACTGGGGGCGTGCTGGGCGCGATCCGCTACCCACGGCGGCGGTCATGGACGCCCAAGCCGCGCGCTCGGGTTTGGTGGGCGTCGCGGGCCAGCGCGGCTACCACCCGGCCCGGCGCGTCACCAGGCGCAAGTGCTACGCCCTTGTGGACGCCGATGGGCGCCTCCGTCTCGCCCGCCTCCCTGTACGATAGCCACGGCGGGATCACGCTGCTCACGGCCTCGCGCGAACACTGGCGGTTCCTGGAACGGTGCTTCGCCGACAGCGCCTATGCCGGGAAGCGCGTGGTAGCGGCTGCGGCCATCGCCGTCACAGCCGTCAGGGCAGAGCCGGGGCAGACGGGCTTCACCATCCAGCCCCGGAGATGGATTGCCGAACGCAGTTCCGCCCCCGCCAGGCGCTGTCGCAGGCTCGCACGCGACCACGAAGCCATCCTCGCGTCAGCCCTCGGCGTCTTCGCCCTCGCCAGCGCCATGCTGCTCGTCAGGCAACTGGCACGTGAGCTATGAACCGGCTTCTTACAGGGGTTTTCCGTTCGCTTTCTCCTCAGCCCCCGCTACCGGCAGCATCTATGCAACGACGCCGCGTGCGCCTGAGCGCCGGGGCAATGCCCCGGCACCATACGCAAGAAGAAGAGGCTTATCTTAACCGCGATACTCGTTCAGTTCTTGGAACGTGACCGGCTCAGGCCTTGCGAAAATGTGGACGGCAATTCGCCACTCGCCATCTTCACGCTTCAGTGTTTGGACGAAATGTCCCGCCGTCCGTTTACCTCCAGCGACTAGAGAATAGTCGCCACCAACTATTTGGGTATCAGCATCCACCATCTCCGCTCTGGTCACTGTCGAGTTCAGTTCGGTGGCATGCGCGGCAAACAGCTCACGAAAATGATTTTCAATCTGCTTGCGTCCATTCATCATGCTAAGGCGCGGCATCAACTCAGTATAGACAGCGTTATGGGTATACATATTTGCTATGGACGTAGCGTCGCCCTTCGCAAAGTAGCGGCTCCGCATCGCGTTTAGGTTGGTGGCCAGCATGCGCAGATTGTCCTGCTCAGTCGCAGGCGCGTCCTCGATCCGCGTTGAGATGGGCGGCCTCCTAGAAGGCTGCGGCTGTTGCGCGAGGCCCAGACTTGTCTGGCTAATTAGGGCTGCCACTAACGAGACGCTAAATGTCCACGCCAGCTTCTTTATCGCCTTCCCCTGATCCTGGCGCTCTACGCGGAGACGCCATGACGGGTAAACAGATTTAGATAGATGAATATTGAGGTCGGCACTGCTCTTTACAAGAGAGGCAGGATGGGTCGATGACATGGCAATTCCCTTCTGCATGCTACGCCGCGCACACCAGGGTGCCTAGCGACTAACACTAGACAAACGGGGTTGAACGGCTAGGCCATAGAGTTCAACATTCCATTTGATCCGAAAGCTTTCCCACGGTATCTATGCTTCTATTCTATTACGGCAACATTGTAGAGACCGCACAGTCAGGCTGGCATGCCTGTTATCATGTTATCGCGCAGTATGATCTCAAGTTCGCCTTATTTCAGGTATTAACGCACTGTTTACACTCTCGATGCGCTCTCGATGCGCGGGAGGAGAGTCTACCTATGCAAGCAGATAAGCAAGAAGATATATTTGTTGTATCGTAACGAATCCAGGATCATGGTAACTGCCGCTTTGTAAGAAGCCGGTTCATAGCTCACGTGCCAGTTGCCTGACGAGCAGCATGGCGCTGGCGAGGACGAAGACGCCGAGGGCTGACGCGAGGATGGCTTCGTGGTCGCGTGCGAGCCTGCGACAGCGCCTGGCGGGGGCGGAACTG
>JAABUU010006993.1_pt1 | contig 11831 bp, 6 predicted proteins | sample 5559301 | NCBI WGS metagenome assembly JAABUU01 (sample SAMN10711884, study PRJNA513360) | rock metagenome | isolation source: Antarctica rocks | place: Antarctica: Victoria Land, Richard Nunatak white
GGGCTGACATCGGATCAGGATCAAAGCCCTCGGGTAAGTCTGGCTGTTCTGTCATGATGGAGTAGTCTAAGCAGAGTAGTTGCAATTGTGTAGTGGCTTGTAGGGTGGCCGGGTGGTGGGGCCGGATGTGCCGCATTGTATTGCAGTGGCGCGACGCTATGTTCAGGAAGCGTAAGTGACCCTCAGAGTCACCATCTGATCTTTTCTCCATTGCCTGCATTGCATGCCCTGGATTGCCATGAACTACAAGCCTGTGATGCACATGTTCATATAATCTATGACACGAGTTTTTTGGGTGTGCAACACATGGCAAAACGCGTAGTCATTGCATATGCTGCTGGACACTTAAACGACATACTGTGGTTGGAAGTGGATCTGTCAAAGTGGCCAGCCCCTGATTTCAGTGTGATGGATATGTGTTTTGGGATTGCTGACGACAGACCGCCCTAAGTCTAACAAAGCCTAGAACCAAATGACATGATGGCAACATGAAAGAATGCGCTCAGTGAGGGTGAGCCATGCAGCAAACAACAAGTAGGCACTACGCCTTACCAGACGGTAGGCTGTTCTGAAACAGCCCAGCGAGATGATCCACATGAGGTCTGGATGCTTCAGTTGGTGCACTATCATGAGGATATGAAAGTCAGGCATCGGATCAGGTGCCTGTGCAATAAGGCGATGGATGTCCTGATCCTCTTCTGGAGCATATGTCAATTGATATCCAACCAGTATCACCTTCACAGCTTTGCTGCAGCAGCCCAAAGCAAATATGTTGTGTGCTGTGTTGTGTGATTGCCTCTAGCAGTGGATAAGCAGGCGCTTGTTGTGAAAGGATGTTGTGAGAATGGTGGACGGTGCAACAGCTGCACCTTTGTGGTTGTATAGGAGATGTGCGCAACATTGAAGCAAACGATGATGAGCTGTGCTGTAGCTGTCAGTGTTGATGACTTACACACCAAACACAAACAAAGGCAACACTAGTGCACGTCTGTGCCTGGCGCATCACATTCAAGATATGTGGTACAGCAGGGGCAATGACAGAATTCCCACACTGTCAACCTGGCATTGCAGGGAATGAGCGTGAATAGCTTACTGAAGAAGTGGCAAGCCTCGGTCCAATTTCTTGAGCTTGTCCTCAGCATGTTTTAGAACTGCTACCAGGGTTGGGACTGCACCTTCTAATAGATCCAGGCAGGATAGGGAGGCAGCACAAGTCTTGACAAACAAGATAAGGGCTTCATCATGTTTGCCTTGAGCAATGAGAGCCTGCATGCAAGCACTGTCCGTGGGAGCATTCAAGGGTATGCAGCTAGAAAAGTTTGTCAAAATTGGACTTTAGCTATGAAACCCGTGACCTCTTCAACGTTGCAGTGTGAACATGAGGTGCATGCAGCATTGCAGGTCCTACAGTGGGTGAGAAGCACTGTTCGCAAGCTTTGTACCTTACAGCGTTGGGCGTGATGCAATGCCGCAAACAGCCCTCTGTCGTGTTCAAAGCCGTCAATGTGTGTCTCGCTGTCATCTGACAAGATCTCGTACACGGTAGGACCGCTCCCTTCAGATCCTAACCCAACTTGGTTCAGCACCACAGCTGAATCCATTTCTTGTGTCGCAACTGGGAACGGACGCGAGGCGAGAAGCAGAATTTGCGACTAGCTTCCGCCGAGCGACCACTCTGGTGGCTGTTTGTGGTCGTTCAGCGCAGTGTCGCGCTTTCAAAGCAAAGCTGCAGTCCTGACAGCAAGCCGCCTGAGACCTTCAGGTCACTTGCGTTCTGCACTCAAGCTTGACTTGAAGTGTAACAAGGGACAGGAGTACGACTGGCAAGGTGCAAGCTGCGCTCCGATATCCCGCAACAACAGGAAGTCATTTGCTGAACAAGCTTGTGTGATATGGTTTCGGAGCCTGACACTGACACTTTGTTTGGTTTTACATGTTGCCCAGGTGCATATTTGCCATATAACAATTGCATTCTATGCAACATGATATGCAATGCATGCGCAATTGGACGATGAGCGACAGTGTGGCTTGCTTCCCTTATCCCAGCCTCAATACATATGGCCGCGCTGAAAAGCTTAAGCATACAACATGGACTAACAGAGCTACACCTTCGTGCGATTTCGCAAATTTGCAGTGGGAAATGTTATGTTACTGAGAAAATGCAATAGCGGCAGGTGCTGGCCTTGTCAAGCAAGATACAAACACTAAAGCAGAGGAATGCTGCAGCACCTCAGGCATTAATCAGTCTGGAATGTTTGCAGCAATGCTGATATATGCACAAACGCTGTAACACAGCTGCAAATCATTCAAGTCATGAAGGGTGCTGTTACACATGAACTTCAAAGCATCACAAACATACAGCACAGTTTGGCATGTGGTGCGCAGCCCTTGCATGCAACTAAGCACTCAAAGCAAGCCAATTGCCTGAAAATTGGCCTGAGCCTTTTGATAAGCAGCAATCTGATCCTCAGCCCTGGCAGGTTTGTTTTCCATATCCAATAGGTTGTCCACATGTTGCAACACACTATCAAAGTCAGCTTCCAGCTGGCCGAACATGCCAGGGCTACAGCACTCTAGAGCTTGATGAGCTCGCTTTAAAGCCTCCAAACCAGCCACCACTGACTTCCTTCTTGCTGTATCAAGCTTTGCTTCAACTTTGGCTTGCTCAATTGTTGGAGCAGCAACTTCAGGTTCAGTTTCTGCTGCAGACATGGTTGTTGTCACCAAAATGTTGACTGCCTCCCACGCTGCACTGAACGCTGCTGTTTCTGTTGGCATTGTCGTTTGGGCAGCTGCTCTGGGCAATGAGGCTGTTCCCTGTGCAGCTGGGGATGCCTTGGGGGTGTTGACAGCCTTTGTCACCGCTTTTGCAAAGTCAAATCTGGATGCCTTAGCTGCCTCAAACCTGGCTGTGTGAGCAGGCGCCGGGCGTAAGCTAGTTGCCTGCTTTGCTACCACTGTTGCTGAGCATGAGCCACAAGCTGGTGAAAATTTGGATGGCTCTACGGGCGTCATTAGTGCTCCCCCTCCCTTGTCTGCCTGCTCTGGGGATGCCACTGGCCTTGAAAATGGTAACGGCGCTTCTGTGGCATGTATTGGTAATGGTAGTGTCTGTGGGTTTTCTGGGGTGGCAGCTGATGGCTGGATTGCAACCACTGGTGGGTGGTTTGGTGGGACTGCTGGCTGAGGCTGCAGCAGGGGGGCTGATAGGGGTGCTGGTTGGGGTGCCTGAGATGGGGCATCTGAAGGTTGGGGTATTGGCTGGGGTGCTGCTTGGGTTGCAGCGGATGAACAAGGGTCCAGTCCGGGTGTGTCTGCTGCTCCATCAATTGCCTCTGAGGCTGATGGCAGAGCAAGTCTTGCTGATGAGACTGACGATTTGTCTTGTGCTGTCACTGATGATACACAAGCTGCGGCGGCAGCTGCTGCCTGAACTGCTTCCAATGAAGGTACATGTGTGGTCGCTGCTGCTATGGGAAATGCCTTGGCTGCTGCTGAGGCTTTGAATGCTTTGGATGTGTTGCATGACGCTGCCATGGCAGCTGCTCTGAAGTCAAATTTTGATGCCCGCAATTTCTGCTTGGCAGCTGCGTGCACATCTGACTGTTGGAATCCCCCTTTGGAACTTCCTGTTATGCCTGCAGTGAAGGGCAGAGAAGATGACAAGGTCTGTGTCATGGGTGTTGGCCGTTCTGACAACAGGGCTGCTGCTGCTGCTGCAGCTGCCAAGGAGTTGATGCTTCAGAGGCACTGCTCAAAGCATGCAGCATGTCCAAGGCCTTTGATGCATGCTCCTGCTGATAGGATCTGTCTGAGGCCACCATGTGGGACACACGAGTCACTGCAGCATGAGCTTCTGACCAGTCAAATGTTTCTCGCATTGCTGACTCAGCTGGGCTGATTGCTGCTGCGGTGGCCTTTGCAGCTGTATGGATTGTTCTTGACACTGCAGCTGCTGCTGTGGCTGCTGATGCTGTAGCTGCTGTCGGTGACGCAGCACAAGCAGAAGGTAATGCTCTGGGTGGCGGTGAGGGTGTTGCCCTAGGTGTGTTAAGTGACTTGGCTGCAGTTGCAGGTGCATCTGGTGCAGGGCGCTTGTCTGAACTGCCTGTCTGTGCATATGCTTCATATGTGGTATCAGACGCTGACGCTGACACGAGAGCACTTCCTGCCGCTGCAGCTGCATCTGCTGCCTGACATGCAGCAAAGGCAGCTGCCTGGGCCACCGTTGTGGGTGGTGCATCTGATGCTGACTCACGGCACGCTGACAGCTGCGGTGTGGTTGCCTGCGTGGGTAATGCTTGAGCCGCCATCTGTGCATCGTCGATGGAGGACGACCTGAATGGAGCTTTCTGTGCTACTGATGCCTGTGGCGCTGTGCTACAGCCTGCCTGTGCAGCTGCCGCAGCCTGCCCTGACGCCACCAAATCACAGTCGGACGGCACAACCCATGGTGCAGATCCCTTAGGTGTTTCGTTGACCTGTGCAGCTGGTGTGGTAGCACTGGATGCTGTCCCAGCTGATACAGCCTGCTGCGATGATGCCAGCTGAATCCCCCGGAATGGCTCTGACACTGCCTCAGGTACCCCTGCCAAGTGCTGGGGCACCCCTGCCACGCGTTTGGAAAGCCCCTGGAATGGGAATGCCAGTTGTTTGGGTCCTCTGGTCACTGATGACTGCAGAGCAGCTGCTACGGAACGTGTAGATGGAATTGCTGGAGAATCTCCTGCTACGACAGGTGCTGAAGCTACTGATCCAGCTGATGCAGTGGCAGCTGATGCGATGGCAGCTACTGCAGCTTTTGGTGTAGCTGCTGGTGAGGCTGCTGCTGCCTTTGCTGCCTTTGCAGACAGCAACGCTGGCGTGACATTGCCTTGCGAAGCAGCTGCGGCCGCCGCATCTGCTGCTGTGAGTGCCTCACAGGAAAGCTTGATGGGTCCTGTTGCATTTCTGCAACGTGCATCAGCCGCAGCTTCTGCTGATTTGCCTGTCCAGTGAACAATGGGTTTGGTCATGGTGTCGCTGGTCTTTGGCTTGTTGAATGCGCTGTGCGTGGAGCTACTGTCATTGCTGCTTTCTGTTTCTGCAACAGCCTTGCAATCTCTGGCAGATGCCATGGCAGCGCTGAAGCACTCCTTTGTGTCAGGAGCATGAGCAGAGATACCCTCAGCAGCACGATCACTGCTGACAGCACAGTGATCATGCAGGCTACAGTAAGCAGCCCTAGGCCCTGCCGTGCTCTTGACAGCATCTCTGGAGCTGCCCTTGTCAAGGGCGCTACCTAAACTGCCGTCGTGGGGGACGCTGCCTGAACTGCCCTTGTGACGCCTGGGTCCTTTGGTGCCGTCATGTTCACCACTGTCCATGCTGCTTCTTGAGCTGCTACGGTACGACCTGAGCCTCAGCCTAAGAGGACTGGGGCACTTGCCATTGAGTCTGCTTGCCTCAAGCTCTGTGGACTGGGTGCTCAGGCTGCTCACACACTCAGGCTTGGAACCACCTACTGCTGACACTTCTGACTTGGCACAAGCAGCCGCTTCTGCTGGCCTGGCAGAGGGCAAGCTGCTGTTGGCTGCTGCAGCTGTCTGCTGGTCAAGCTGACTCAGGGATGCCTGCATTTGCTTGTTCACAGTCTTGAGTGAGGGAGACAGGCAGGGATTCAGGTAGTCCAGGAGGTCACACGGCATCTCTTCAGGCATGGAGAGGGCAAGCTGCTTCAGCTTCATTTTGCCACTCTGTAAGCGCCGTTTAGCAAGGCTTTGCCAGCTGCGTTTGGCCTTGGTGGGGACGTGTGCATGTTTTGCACCGCCGCTGAATAAATCAGACGTCATGTAACTGCTATCAGCATCACCACTGTCAGCGGATGCAGCATGCAGCCTGCATAGCATGGACAGAGGAAGTCAGTGCTTCGTAGGTACCACTTGTAAGTTGATGATCAAGCCTGAGCGAGCTGGTGAAACTAAGAGGTTGTATAGCAGTAAGTTGCGGACTGAGGGATGCTGATCTCAACACAGCAATTTGCACAGCTGCTATACAGATCAATCAACAGCATCTGAGCTGAACAATTGAATGTTTCCAGCACCTAGGGGGAGGCCTGTCACTGAATGAATGAATGAATGAATGCAAGAATAAGTAAATCAATGAAAGAACTAATCTGAACTGACCATGCAGATACTGTTTTGCAAGGGTTGTAAGCAAACAGAGACAGAGACGTACATGACAGCGCAGCTGTAAACAACCACGCAAGTGTGGATGTGGATGTGAAGTGAAGCACAATGTGCAGGGGGCAGTCAAAAGCAAAACTTACCCTGAGTGAGTTTCTGCTGATTGAGCAGCCTCCAACAGAGGCTGTATCTCTTGTTTCAGCTCACCTCTCTGATCTATACTGTCTGGCTTCATGCTGTGCATCTGCATGCATCATGATCTTCAGCCATGGGCGTGGCAACCACAGAGAATGGCCAGAATGCACGCTACGGTATGCATGCATCTGATTACAGATCTGAACAAGGTAGGATGAGACGCTGCAAAGCACAGCAACTACAGAGATTGGCCAGAATCCAGGCATTAGTATGCATGCAATAATTTACATATGTGTGTGTATATCAGGTGGAATCAGGCGCTGCTGAAAGCACATGTACTGCGTCATCCAGACAATGGCTGTGCAAGGCGCATGTGCATCTGCCAATGCTACATGGTGAGTCATCTGTTCAGATGATCTTGTAATCCCAGCATTTATACTATGGGTTGTTTATATGGTTGAAAACGGTGCAGCTGCAGAACAGGCAGAGGCTCACAATGAAACATATGCACAGCCCGAGCACTTGGTCATAGTTAGACGCAGATAAACATACCCACAGCATGAAGTACATGCACTGCAGAGCATACTGCATCACACCAACATTGTCACCATTTGCTCTGGCAGCACTCATGGCTTTGTGCATGTTCCTGCAGAGTAACCAGTGATCTGAAATATGTGTACTGGCTGTGGATGTGCAGCTCCTGATTAAATTCTAATGTAGGTTAAGGTCTATGCTGTTGATTTGCATCCGTCTTCAGCGCAGACAGTGGTGGTATTGCTCAAACAGCGTCTTAAAAGCATGGCTCAAACTTGCATCTATTTCAAGTCACAGTGGGAACGAAGCACCATGTCATGAACTACAAAGCTTCTGGCATTGGACTCAGATGAAGCATGTATGTTGTCAGTCAGGTTCTGAGCTGAGTGTCTTACAATGCAAGACTCAGCATGTCATGAACTCACATGGCGGCTTCCTGTAGTGTACCGGTGTTCTTCATCAGCACATAGGACATCATCTCATAGCCGGCAGGGTTGTCTGGTGCCAAGGCAATCATCCTCTCGACATGTCTTGTCAGGTTCTTTGTCAGCTCTGTGCTCATGCCCTTGCCTGCTTGCTTGTACTCCTGTCCAAGGAGAACAACCAACAGTTTATCAGATTTTGAGACCACAGACCCGCACTCGTCACATTGCATTGCACAAGTACTTACAATGCTGTTGTGAACATGCACACATCTGTCTCTCAGCTGGGCTTGTGCGCCTGATGTTGCTGCACATTTAGATCCAGGCGAAACAGCTGATGTTCAAGCAGTATCATGGGAGCAATTATGTGATGCAGACTGCAGACTGCATACGACCTGGCCGAGTTTTTGACATCAGCCTCAGAAAATGCCTGGTGCAGGTCTGTCTCATGCATGCCAAAACTGATCCATGCTGGAGCTGTCACAAGTTCTGCATGATCTGGATCCTGGATGCAACTGTTTGCTCTTTGGGAACAGAAACCCGTTTTGTATTGGAAACGCCCCTTTCACAGTGTAAATCTTGACTAGAAAACTCAAGAACATATGGAGACCAATAATCAATGTTGCTGCATTGAGAAGATATGCTGCAATTACCCAGGCTACTCACCTTGAGCACAGCGCTGACGATGGCTGCTCTGGAGAACCATTCCAGATCTTGATACTGTAGTCCATATGCAGCCAAGCCAGAAGTGATGTCTGTCAGGCCCTTATTCAGAATTGAGGCACAGTGCTTCTGCAGAAGGGCGGACAAGCATATGCGGTTGTGAAAGCTCTTCAGCCATTTGACCATGTGCTTCTCTGTGCCATGCTGTTCTTGAATGGTTTCATGAAGCAGTTGTGCACAAAGCCTGCATTTCACAGAAATATTGGTGTTTTCTTGTTGAATGCCAAAGCTCATTAGGTTACCCTGGTACGACTGGCAATGCAGTATCATTGACATGCAGGCAGGCATCCTACAAACTCTGCACAGACAAGATCATCAAAGAGACATCGATTCTGTATATCATAAAAAGCATTCAATACCGACAAGGTGTGCAGTGCAGTCATAGCACTCTTCAGGAGTCTCACCTCAGCAACAAGCTGCTTTTTTCAACCGGGTCTGGTCCCTGCTGAATGAACACCTCCATCTGCTCATTGCACGTCTTTGCTGCCCCACATGGTCTATCATGTATGCTTGGACAGGCAATAAATGCTTGTACAAGCTTGGCTGTGCAGATTCTTGGATCGACAGCCTGCATACGGCTTATACTTTGCGTGCTGTATTTTGTGTACTTGCTCAATACATTCCTTGCAGTCGAGACCTTGCTGAGCTACCTTGAGCATGTCATAAGGTCTGATCTGGTCTAACAAGCTTACGGCAGCTGGCAGCCCTAGGGCGTGCGCTCTTGGCAAAGGATCGTTGACTTTAAACACTGCAATGTCAACGTCTTCCCACTTTATAGGCAACTCGTCGTCAGCATCTGCAAAGTCTTGCTTGATGTTCAGGCGTGTTGCAAAAGGGGACAAAGAGTGGTTCATGACAACCCGATCACGTATGATCAGAAGCCTTCAGGTTGTCTATGTTGACTTGCAGCGCTCTGCGCAGACGCTCACGCAGCATTTATGGGGTTGTGCGCAGTGAGACCGACACATATGTGCCACGCTGCTGCAAATGATTTGCTCCTTGCTCATGACTCTGGTTTCGCCATAGAATTTCGCTGATTTCGGTTGTGCAGCACAGCTGGTGAAGCAAAGTCAATTGTGCTTGCTTGTAAGATTTCTCTTTTTCTCTTTCTGCTCAAATATTGCAAGCCAGATGAGAGCTACACTTCCTGCAATAAAAGTCTGTATGCAAGAATTGCAAGCGCTGGTCAGAGGTGCAAGCCAACTTGCTGGCAGTGAGGGCCCTGACCAACAAGTGCTGCATGTATTACAAAAGTCGACCAGCTGGTTGCGTTCTTCACCAGCTTTTGGTTCGTTCTGAGTGCGCACAATCCGAGAGCGCAGCACTGAGTGCATGACCCCAGACACAGCTGCATTTAAACAGTCAAGTGCCATTTACTACTAACCAGCCTCCCTCATTGCTTTTACAAACCCTTCCATTTCCTCGGCAGCTGCCCTCACATAGACAGGTGGCTCAGACCGTACTGCTCTACCATATACCGCGCTGGCATCACTGAACACCTTTTCTTTGGCAGCCACATTGGCCAGACGCTTAGCCTTTGTTTGCCGTGGCAACTGTGACTTTGCCTTCAAGACACACTTGGAAAGAACTGCCAGCGAGTTTTTCATGACAACAAGGATTGCAGCACTGGAACTGGCACTACCCCCTGCTTCTGCTTCACTGTCTGTGGCTTCTGTTATTGGCACAGCTTGTGCTCTGGGCTCTGCCCATAATGATGTCCTCTTTGCTGCCAGAACAGCTGCGGGTGAAGCTGTCTGCGATAGTAGCTTTTGAGGTCTCCTTGCAGATGCTGCTGCTGCTGCTGGCTTTGCAGCTGAAGCTGCACTGGAGATTGGCTCTGTAGGCGCAGCTGCAGCAGCTACTGCTGGCTTTACTGCTGGAAAGGTTGCTGCTGAAGCTCTCTCGGAAGCTGCCCTTGCCGCCACCAGTGCAGCAGCTGCTGCTGCTACAGCATTGCCTGAAGCTGTGGCAGCCTGAGATGCAGACTTGCACTGGGCAGTTTTGGCAGCCTGCAATGCAGTACTGCTGTGTACGCAATCTGCTTGCACATGCCCAGAGCCTGCTTTGCTGCCAGCATGTATTGCAGTGAAGGGGTTATATTGGGTTGCTGCTGGTGCTGCTAGTGCAGCTTTCCTGATATCAGCTGTGCTTTGTGGGCGTGCTTTGCAGATAGCTTGCCTGCTGCTGTAGTGGCAGCAGCTGCTGCCGTCGCTGTCGCTGCTGTCTGTCTCTGCAACTTCTGTGACTTGCCTGGTTGAAAGTGGTCCAGTGCTGTTGCGGCGGGCATGCCTGTCTGATTGGAGGTTGGCAATGGTGTCTAGGGATGGCTTCAGCCTTGCTTGAAGCAATTCATACTCTGATTCAGCCTGATCAAGGCCCTCAAGATTCTTGCCCAGCTGCGTGGTTGCATACGGAAAGTTGGTGCTGAAAATGGCTCTTTCTCGGTCTGTCACTCTGGCTGTAGCTTTTGCTAGCATCTCAGAGACTTCACCGCTGGTAACTGACCATGTGTGCCAGTCAGCTGAAAGTGCATCTGAGTCCTGTGAGCATGCGTCTGAGTCCTGCAGGTGTGCTTCTGAGTCATGACTGGCAAGCTGGGCATAGTTACCATTGTCACTGCCAGCATCAGGCTCAGTGTCAGTATTGGCTGAGGTGTCTGTCTGTGTCTCAAGACAACTAGTGGAAGCCTGAACTTGCTTGTTCAGAGAGCTTAGCAAGGGAGGCGCAGAGGGACTAAGGTACTCCAGGAGAATGCCTGGCATCTCTTTGGACATGGACAAGGCTAGGCATTTCAGCTTCAGCCTGGCACCATGCAAGTGCCGCCTAGCAATGCTTTGCCAGCTGTTCTGGGTCTCACTGATGTCATGCATCTCATCAGATCTTGCATACAACCTGCATGCCATGGAAGTGCTGTAGACGACACGAGCACGAGAAGTTGTCATCCAGTGAGCCTAATGCAGACATGTGCAGCAGCCATCTGACCAAATATGAAAGCACTGGAGCAGAAAAGACACCAGCGGGTGCATTGTACATTTCTTTTGCCGTTTGAGTACCCAGAGACAGCTTACTGGCAGAGCATAGCCAACAACATCATGTGCTCATTGATGCCTGCAAGCATCACAGGTGCAAAGCTTACCTGGATTGGGCTTCTGCAGACTGCACATGCTCAAGAACAGGCTGCACCTCATGCTCAAGTTCAGCTCTGTTGTCGACACTGTTGGGTTTCATGCTGTGCATCTGCATCATCAGCAGACACACCATTAGTCAATATGCCATCTAGCAAATGTAAGTTGACAGGTATTTTGAGAACACCTGCTGTCGACTAGCCATATGTATACCTGCCAGTGGTTTGCAAAAGGTGCCTTGCAGGTACTGACAATTTCGAGGTGCCTACTCGATAGTAGAGAGTCAGTGTGACCCCACATACAGTCAATGAGTCATGGTCTGCTGGAAGTAGTTGCCTTGCAGGCACTGACTTCAAGCGGACAGTGAGTCATTTCCTGCATTCAAGGTCACACAGACTCTACTATAAACCAGGCACCTCATCATATGGAGACATTTGTTTGAAACAATGGCTTGCCAGGAATGTGTTTGCAGGTAAATGACATGCCAAGCTGCAAGAGAGACGCACCCACAACAGAAAGTACAAGCTCTGCAATCCATACCGCACCACACCCACATGGTCACCATTTGCCGCAGCTATTGACTTGGCCTTGAACATGTATCTGCATGATCAGCAAATGGTTGTTGTGGGGCAATAAAGCGTACTGGCAAGGTACAGACTGCCAAAGACATGCCATGCGCAGAAGTCTGTCAGGACAGATGGTTGCTGTCAGGACCAAAGGAGAAGTTG
>JAABUU010006998.1_pt1 | contig 11824 bp, 22 predicted proteins | sample 5559301 | NCBI WGS metagenome assembly JAABUU01 (sample SAMN10711884, study PRJNA513360) | rock metagenome | isolation source: Antarctica rocks | place: Antarctica: Victoria Land, Richard Nunatak white
AGCTGAGACTCCACAGATAGGGTGTTGCACCTATTCAGTATGACAACATTTGGCACATGATCGCGCAAGGATATGCCACAGATGCGTCGCAAGCAGTTCATCTGAAAAACAGCCAAAGGGCTAATGTCCAACTGTACTGGCGAGACCTGTTTACATTCCTTACCCAGCAGCTGCTGGATATACTCGCATCAGGACCCACCCTGACCCAAGCAGATCCAACAGCAGCAGATGCAACACAAAAAGGACAGGTCCACGAAATTGCAACCAGAAGGGCAGTATCACCAAAATTGAGTGTAGGCAGATGCTCAGAATACGAAAAGCCATTTTGTAGATCTGCATCAGCAGGCATGACCACAGAGCTTGAGGGTGCATCTGAAGCTGGGAATCTGGCGCCCTGGCTGAGCCTGTGGAGAGTCAGAGCCGGTGGATGAGGCTCAGCTTGCTCACTGCTTGCAAAGCATGCTGAGGGTGATTCGAATGGCAAAGCGTACACAACATGATGGGTGTGCATCTGAAGCTGGGGGACCTGCTCCTTGACTGAGCCAGAGCAATTTGAGAGCTGATGGAAGGCCACGTATAGGTATCAGCTTGCTCAGTGGCGTAGTTGGTATGCTTGACTGAGGAATGGCAGAATCAACCTGTGACAGGAATAAAAGAGTGGCTGAGTTGGACAAAACATCACCCTGGCAGTGACCGTGGTGTAAGATCTTCCTACAATAGACCGCCTAACATTAGACTTTAGGGATTTCTAAGTGTGCATGCACACTGTAAAAGGGGCATTTCTGTAAAGTAAGTGATGTATCTGTGTCCCCAAAAGCGTGTAGAGGACCTAGATGACGCAGCACAGTAGTCTGCTGCATGTTTGTGGAATAAAATTGTTTTAGACAAAACCTGTTGCAAACAAAGGAACCGATCATTGAGTAGATCATTGAGTCTGTGAGGCTGCTATGCATGGACTTGCTTGCATGAAAGGACAACCGCATTGGTAGCAAAAACATGCCACCAATAGAGTATACATGAGACGCTGCCAATGCTTTTGCTTGAGCTGCAGATAGCACTCCCTTTAAGGAAGAAATCGTTGCTGGTTAGGCTTTCTGTGTGTTTTGTTTTGTCTGCCGAATTCCTTCACGGCAACAACAGCAATGGCCCTCATGTAAAGCAACCAATTCAAGGAACAGAACAGGTGGTGTAAGCCTTACCAACATGGGAGCTGGCTCAGAGGAGGGCTGACCCTCACTGTGATGTGTTCCAGCAGCCCAGCCGCCATTGCACGTGGGTTCTGATCATAGAACCACATCCCAACCACCTACAGTCGCAGCGTGGTGTTGCCACAGATGCTTGTATTTGTGCTGTACAGTCAATGGTCTTGCAGTGTTGACCGCCACAACTTGACACCAGCGGGACGTATAACTCACATAGTATGAGTACACTCAGCAAGCTGCATTGTGGGAATGCCTTGTCAGTCTTGCTTCTGTATACACATACGGTGCAGCCACCTCAAAATTGAACCCTCCCAGCACAATTTCTACAAAGTTGTCTGCAGGTCAGCGTATGTACTCTTACAATGCAAAGTGCATTGAGAAATGTTAGCCAGCGTACATTGCCTATGTCCCAGCAGGCAGCGCATGCAAAAGCTGCTGCTTTTGTGCGGTGAAGTGTTACCGAGCTCACCTTGGCTCTTCTTGTTCAGGATCACACTCTCAAAGCGAGGGTGTGTCTGTCTCTTCGACAGGAACAAAGAACCTGTTAAATCCTTGCGAGTCTGCATGGACGCGTTGCCACTGTCGAACGTGTGCAGTATATTTGAGAAGAGGTCAAGCAAGCAGTTCAGACTCACCCAGGCTTTCCTTTCTGTGTCAAAAACATACAATGCCACGTGGCCAGTAGTCGCTAGAACCTGCAGGCACAGGCAGCCGTTGGTACCGGATGGTTTATTGCTTGGCAGCGGCAGCAATGTGCCGTTACTTGATCCGTGTCGGATCTCCTTTCCGAAGTACAGACAGATTTAGTCGATCCGTTGCCTTTTTGCCCAAACGTGCTGCTATGCCCGCCACTCTCCGCAGCATCACACTGAACACTGGAAACAACTTGATTTCGCGATCAACTGTTGTACGAATCAACAGCGTAGGTCAGGAAGCTGATGACAAATCCATGATCACGGGAACCTTAATACTTCTAACATCTTTTGGTAAGCTCTTTTGGTAAGCTCCTTTGGTAAGCTCACCCCAGCTGACGTGACCCGTGTGCACGCCTGCTGCTGCGCTGTCTGCGGTCACCCGCTTGACGCTTGAGAGCAGTTCGGAGGCCGGAACGCTGTACATTGTCCCCAAAACTATCACAGCGGCTAGCCGACTATAGTGATGTCAACGACGCACAGTCCCACAGAACCTGCTGCGAGGTTCAGAGGAAAAGCTCTGGTGGCGGGGGCCGGTCCTGTCGGTGCAATGGTCGCCATCACCCTGGCGCAGCAAGGTTGGGAGGTGCAGGTGCGCGTGTTGACCGACTTGATCTCCAAGCAGACCTGATGAGTACAGCATAGCGTCGCGCACTCACCTAACTGACACAGCGTTTTACATCAGGTCATGGAAAAGGCGATGTTACCACCAGCGCAACCATCTCCAGACGATCGGCGTGCTTACAGCATCACCTTGACTGCTCGGTCGATCCGCACTTTCAGACTGGCAGGTGTGAAGCTGGACCCTATCATTGCTGCTCAAGGAGGTCGTGCAGGTGAAGTCTGAATCAATCCTGCGCCAGTTGATGATCTACAGGATCAATAGCGTCATTCCGAATGCAACTCACTCTTGCATCTTGTTGTGGGTATACTGACCCAGCCTGGTTTCACCAGGTTATAATTTTCTGCTGCAGTATCTGAGCTCCTGCAATGATGCTTGAGAGCAAGCAGCCACAGTAAACATATGGGTCACTTGATTGCAGACTTCAAGCTATTCAAGCCAAATGGCGCCATACAGCGGTCAGTAAGTTTGCCTGTGACAGACAACCCAAGGTTATTGAGGTCGCCTCGGGATGAGATCACTCGCCATATCATTGAGGAGGCACAGCGCATGTATCCCGATGCAATCAGCTTTCATTTCAACACTACAATACAGCAGGTGGACCTGAACAGACAACGTGTCATTGTGTCTGTAGCAGGCTCCAAAGACACCAGCAAGGTAGGGTTTGTGTCAATACAAAACATGTTTGCCAAGCTGACAGCAGCACTGCAGCAGACATCGCAAGCATGATGTCCCTGTTGCCAAAAAAGGTCCTGCACCATGTGACTTGCTTGCAGTTGCTTTTGACCTGCTACCTGCTCAGTATCAGTCATCAAGTTTAAGCCATCAGTACTTATGCTCACAGCCAGCAACACGTGCCCTCACTCAGTTCTGCACCACCTAGTTGGCTGGGTGAAGATGCAATTCCTCACGTACAGGGAACCCCAATGTGTCTCATCCGCGGGCTACTCTTGAATCAACGCCAAAAGGCGTAGTCTAATCTTTTATTTTCCTCCTCACTGTGTGTAGCAGGCCCCTGGTGACATGCAGGTTTCATATGACCTGCTTGTGGGAGCAGATGGTTCCAGAAGTGCTGTGAGATCAGCACTACAGCAGATCATGCCTGGTACATACATACAGCGCTACAGACACGGCCAGGTTTACTGCTCAGGACCAGTCACAGGGTGTATTGATGGTGAAGTTACCAAACATACCTCTTTTGAAGCGCATCCATTGCTCAAGGTCTGCACGCGCAAGTCCTGCTACCTTGCCATGCCCGTGCGTCACGCAGGCTGTTAGCAATGCTTGCGTACATGTATATATATGCATACCATCGGCTATATTTGGTGTTTGTATATTTCCCTATGAACATGCCACAACCGGACAATGGCTGAGGCTCACATATGTGTGAGCGTGCACGTGACAGCCGTAATATGCAGCCAGACCCAGTCAGCCTGCTATATATGCATTACAGTCTACATAGTTAGTCGTTTGAGCACAATCACGCATCTGGGGAATATTGGCAATAAGCCTACCGTGCAATGCAGACCTCAATCTTGACTTCTGACAACTACCTTACACCACTGTGCTGCAAACTCCTTTAGGCTCTGTAAGAGAGCTGAATGTGAATTAGTTCCACACTTCATTCATTAGCAGACTGCTGGTTATAATCCATGCACTTCAGTGAATGTGGTCGTCACAGGATGGCTCTATCTTGTGGGATGTCAGAGCCAGTGGCTACAGCCAAGTGTTGCTGGTGTTGCCACAGCCTCAAGCAGAGTCGATCAGGTGCCTATGCATGTGCAAAAGCTTATCTGATCAGTCATATCTGCAGCTGCATATTCGCACTGACATTGGCATCTGCCATGTTGTTTGTTCCCTGCTTCAGCATGGATGTTGTTACCACTAACTGCAACCTGTCTATCCGCACAAGAGGTACAGCATGCCGCTAAAAACGCATGCGAACCAGCAGAGGCGGCATGCCCCAAGCTGAGACTACAGGTCATAGCTGCTATGCTGAGCAAAAGGCAAAACCTCATGAGGGAGTAAGAGCCGAAAGCTCAAGGGAGGGCTAGCCAAGTTTACCTTGATACATTTGACACCTGTCTCTCTAGCAACCTCCTGCAGCTTGCTGTGTTCTTGACATTTTGCTATGAATAGACTCAGCTCTGCACATCATATTTGCCAAAAAGCTGCTGCTTTGCAGCGGCTGGAGCTTTGGATATGTTTGGAAGAAAAGCGGCTGTGCAGCATTGAATAACAACTGCTTCTGCAGCTAAACAGGCCAGCTGCAGAAGCCTACGCAAGTCCTCATACTGCATGCTTACTGCTAGACGATGCTGTCCCCAGCGGATACAATGGCGATGCCTGAAGGTTGTGCTGCCTGCAGGATTGGACAACCAGCAAGCTTCCTAGCATTGCTTGAAAAGAGCGGACCAAAGCTGCCAGGCTTTGTGCGTGAATCTGTCAAGAATCTGGTGAGATCCAAGCCAGAGTTCTATCCCATGCCAAGCTGGACACACCTGTCCCAGCTGCATGGACCCAAGGTATATACACTGATGACAGATACGTTCACCAAACATTGACAACACATATGTTGTACCAATAAAAATAGATATGCACACCAGCCACACCCAGTCTGAGTTCTCTATTCAAGCATCAACCACATACATGCCCTAAGGCGGTCCTCAAAAGCTCTGGTCATGAGTGATATGCTTTTGAAATGATATGGTACATGTTACACATAAGCCTCGTGGGAGCTGTGTGCTTTTAGAGTTGTCCCACCTATCTAAATCCACCCCTTTCACTCTAGTAAATGCTGGTTGGGTAGCAATCCATACCATGATGTGCCTTTTGAGTGCCTGTGTGCTTGGACATCATTCTATGCGGCAGACCTGGCAGCCATGTTCATTGATGTCATTGACTTTAGGTCACCTCAGTTGATCAACAGTGAATGCCCTCTTCACATTATGTGACCTAATGAGGTGCTAGCAATACTGTCAGCTGCTGCCACGAAGTACCAAGCAACTTTTGAAACTTTGACACAGCATGTATTACAGCAAGTAGTGCAAGAGGGTTGACCTCTACATCATGCTGACTGCAGACTGTGTTGCTGGGTGATGCTGCACACACCATGTCCCCTGTGCTGGGTCAAGGCCTGAACTGCAGTCTTGAAGATGTGGCTGTCTTTGCCCAGTGCTTGGAGCAGCATCAAGGCAGTGTACATGCTGCTTTGCCAGCCTACAACAGGGCACGTTTGCTAGCCATTCGGGCCCTGTTGACCCTGAACGAGGCAGCTGCAGCTTCTGATTTGGGTCTGCAAGCACAGGTATGAACGTCTGAGCTCTTGTGTACACACGTATGAACTCTGAGAGTTCCTGTCACACCCGCAGTCAAGTCTCTGAGTCAGTCTCACAGCCACGTCAGTTGAACGCTGAGATAGTCTTACACTGTTGCTGCTATGCTTTCCCCATATGCACAACTTGTGGGGTTGGGTGGGTGTAAGTCAGGTAGGGTCAATACAGGACGCTTTAATTGTGTGTCTGTTGTGATTGTCTGGCTCCAAGACTTTACTCACAGGATATTGAGAAGTAATCTAGACACAAAGATTGCATCAACTTTGCATGCTTTTCACACGCCTTCAGCAGCATTTGGCTTACATCGGCATCAGGAATGCCCTTGCGTTGGCATCAGGAATGCTCATCACAGCTAGCTGGATCATTGCCTTGCACGCTTGTTTTATTTATCCTTGCACAAATAACAGCCATATAGACACTTGGCAGATGCGGTCAAGACGTGGTCAAAATGTGGTGAAGATGTGGTTAGATGTGGTTGCAGGACTATGGGACCTTGCGCAGACTTTGGGTTCTGGGACACAGGCTGCTGCTGGCCCTGCATATGATCAGTCGCAGTCTACTGAACAAGTTGGCTCCCAAGGTCTGTTCTGGGCCACGTTTGATGTCCATGGCTATGGGGGCCATGCCATACACCGCAATGATGAATTGCTTGTACCAAGATGGCCTCATGCTGGCTGGTGTTATTGCAATTGTAGGAATACTTTGTTTATATTTGATCCAGTGATGATACCGAAGCGCAATCATCACAGGGCCTATGGATAAACCCTATCGCGGCATCAGAGCGCAGCCCTGCTGGCATCGCAGAGCGCTGTCGCCGTCTGAAATAAGCCAGAGCTGAGCTCTGCATATATAGTAGGATTCTAAATTCGATCATGTAACATTGTTCTCGAGCCTAGCAGATGCTTTGCATGGACTGGAGCGCGAACACAACTGAAATGCAGCATGCCCTTCAGCATCTATGCAAGTTTCCTGAGCATATCGCATGCAGACACTTGGCTAGACTTGGAAAAATAAAACGCAGTTTCAGTTGGCTTGTCGGAAATAAGCTTCATTCAGCTGAAGAGAGGCTGATTATGACAAAATAGCATGGCTGACTTGCTAGAGCCTTGGTCTGCGTAATGGTCTGGGCTTATCAGGCTTCCGACTGTCCAAAGTCAAAGGCCATCATGGCTGAGCTCCATACAACAAGCAGAGCAAAGCTTTTCATTGTCATTAAGACCTGCATGCATGCACAAGACATGACGTATGGCGACACGTACCACAGCAGTGACTGAGCGACATATGACGTGTGCAAAGCCTGCAGAGTTTTGACACTTCATGGGTGTCTGCAGCTTGCTTGCATATGCCAACAGGATGCTTTACGGACAATTTAGCGCTGGTCTTGCTAGCATGTTGAGCACGTATTTGAGGTGAAGAGGGCACAAGCAGTCTGCAATGAGCCGCAGTCTGCAGTGAGCCTGAGCAGCGGCCAAGGCCTACCTGTGTGAGCAAACGTGCCCTCTCTCCGTGAGTGTGTGATGATGCAGCGCATCTAAAAAGGTGATAACGCTCTCATAGTACATCACAGCTGTTGCTAGCAGCATCAAGGATGCCATGGCAATAATGACTATACTTCTTCGCTGCAAGCGACTCATCAGCCAGTACGTACTGCCCTGCCCAGCTAAGGTTACCACAAACCCCAGAAGCAGAAGAGCAACAGCATAGTCAGCCCTGCACCATGCAATGCAGCACATTGTGACCTTCGTGAACCACTGAGGAAGGTGCTCAATGAAAGCATTGCCTCTGACAGCTTGCATCTGAATGAGACAAAGGTCTCAGGCAGCATACATGCTACTGGAGTGCTGTAGAGCAAACAGTGGATGCAGTGGAAGGTGACTTGCAGATGCGTCACCTTCCAAGCCAAAACAGACCCATCAACATACAGCCCAAGGAAGCCTGATACATTGTCAACACCAGCTCCAGTTCCAAGGTGAAACAACTTTGGTTGCTTGGTCAGTTTGAACAAGCAGGCCTTGCTCATCATGAGTCAAAAAGGGTTTGTGTTACCACTATTTCATGGCACGAGCAGGCAAGCAGCTTACGAGATTCCTCCGAAGCTGAGGTAGACCAGGGAGGCAGAAGCAGAGGTGAAGAGGATCATGGTGGCGCTGCTTGCTGCCGCCACGTCTGGCAACACTCCCATCTCCAACATCAGTGGACCCTGCACACCCAGCAACGTCATGGTAGACAGCACTAGTAGAACAGCACAGAAGAGCATGGTAGACAGCCCTAGTGGAATGATACAGAACAGCATTGTAAACAGCACCAGTAGAAGAATACAGAAGAGCATAGTAGACAAAGCTAGTACAAGAATACAGAAGAGCATGGTAGACATTGCTGGTGCAGCAACTGGGCAACGCTAGTGGACAGCACTAGTAGAAACAGCATGGACAGGTAGTGGAACAAGTGAGTATCACTGGTGGACACCCTTGGTGGACAGACCATTAGACAGCTGCTGTGACACCAATACAAGCTCTGCAGCCAATGTACAGCAAAAAGGGGACACTGCCATCACCAGGAGCATGCATACCATCTCTGAGTCTGTGTCAAAAGTTGTACATATGTAAGTATGTATTACCAACAGGTGCCACACAAGAAAGGGTTTTGGGCAGCAGAAATAGGTCCCATACCTTGACGATGCCTCCACCCACCCCAAACATGCCAGCCACAAGACCAGCAAGGGAGGACACGGCTGGGTAGACCACACTGTTGTGCTCTGTCCATTGTATGTCCCCCTCCTGCCAGCAGTACCCAGCCTCAGCCTGCCTGTGGAACTTCCTACAAACAGCACTTGATAATACTTTACAATCTGTGGTGTGGAGCCATCCGACAATTGTCAAGGTTATCTTTAGATTGCACGTCATGCTGCTTGGCTGAGATGCCGCTTGAACACATGCTGACTGACGATGTCTGGTGACCAATTGTGTACCATCAGCCACAACCACCTAAGACCACCTGAGTGACCATCGTCACTGAGTAACATAACCTCTGCAAGAATGCCCTCTGCATGAAGTGTTGGAATATGCAGTGTGTGATCAAGTGACATGCGCCAAAAAGTTGGGTGCTCACTTGACCAGGTGTGCTCTGACTGCCAGGGTGATGATGAGGATGAAGGGGATGACTGACAGCACAATGCCCCAGTAAGCCAAGCTGTTACACCGTACATAGTCCTTGCCCAGATCTGTCACCAATACACCTACAGAGTTGACAGAGGCTGAGGGCATCACCAAGTTTGAACGATAGCTAGCCCTGTCAGCTTTGAATGCACATTCTGAAATGCGTCCGCAGAGCTAGAAGGCCTTCTCAGCAAAGTACATCTCCCTCCTATTGCTATATACTCTACAACAGACCATACATCATCTGGAGCCAGTAGCGCAGCACAGGACAGCACAAGACAGCACAGGACAGCACAGCGCAGCGCAGCACAGCGCAGCACAGCACAGCACAGCACAGCACAGCACAGCACAGCACAGCACAGCACAGCGCAGCACAGCGCAGCAGGAATGGCACAACACAGCGCTGCGCATCATGACAAAGCAATCAACCTTACCAGCAAACAGCAGAAGCAAGATGCCCAACTTTGCTGGCGGGACCTGTTTAGATTCCTTAGCCAGCAGCTGCTGTAGGTGCTTCTCCTTTGGTATGCTGGGCCTCTGTTGACTAATTCCAGTCTGTGCAGATGCAACAGCACTCAATCAGTCTCACTCTGAATCATAAAATGCCAGCAAACTGCGTTTGTCAACTTTTTTATGCACACATTAGTAAGGATCCAAAATCTTGCATGTATACATAGGAGCAGGACAATACAGCATGACAAGCACAGGTCAACTTGTAACACAAAAGGCGGTATCACCAAAGGCAGCAGCTGGGTGGGTTAGTAATGTCTGCATACACAATGCAGGCAGGTCACCTGCTCAGAATGTGAAAAGCCATTCTGTATATCTGCATCAGCATTCACGACCACAGAGCTTGAGGGTGCGTCTGAAGCTGGGAATCCGGCGCCCTGGCTGAGCCTGTGGAGAGTCAGAGCTGGTGAGTGAGGCTCGGTTTGCTCACTGCCTGCAGAGCATGCACAGCATGCTGAGGGTGATTCAAATGGCAAAGCGTGCACAGCATGCTGGGTGTGCATACGCCTGATCTATCAATGTTTTCTGCAATCTGTGGCTGACAATTTCGATCTGCAATTGGTTTTCAGGCAAAGACAGTTTTTGCAGCACCCCTGAACGCAACTTGGCATGTGATGTCAGCAATGCATGCGAATAGTATGCGGTATGTTGCTCACCTTCAGCATGTTCTGCCAGCTGTGGCAAATCAGACAGACTAGTTGCCAGGCGGTGTTGCCCAGTATTATTCAGTGCTGACTGGGTGTGCCGGCTCAGCCCATGCCTGCTGCTGGCTGAAATCGGAGGTTGTGCCATAGTTTGTCCCAGGAGTTGTGCCAGAGGTTGTGCCAGAGGTTGTGCCAGAAGTTGTGCCAAAGACCTGGTGGAAAGCGCTTGGGGTGCCAACCCGTGCAGAGGGAGACTCAGTCCTGCAGACCCGCAGCCAAATGTTGTGGGTGTACAGCCCAACAGAGAGACCTGTTTGCAGCATGCCAAAACTGTGGCCTGGCAATGATAAATACCAGATTCCGAATCACCCTGTTTCGCAGCACTGATTTCGACATCAGTTGCAAGCAAAACATAGAACAACGCTGTAGTCGTTTTGTGGTCAGCATGTCTGGCGGTAGTCCACAAGGCATCTCAGAGCCTCCAGGGGGACATGTGAGCAACAAATGGAACAACACAAGGAGCACTGTCTCATGACACACGCATCATCTCGCAAACGCAGCTGCTCATGCTGATGCAACACCATCATAGCTGCTACCATAGGCACTGCAGCTGTCTTGACATAACCGCACGTTCTCTAACACAGCTGAACAGGACGATCAGCAAGACAATGCCGCATGAAGTGTACCTTGGCTTTGCACTTCGGCTTCCCACTGTAAAAGATCCCACAGTTGAGTAGGCCATGGGGCTGTGGGCATGATGCTCATCATGATCATCTGTGGACTGGATTGCTGTTGGTGGTATTGCAACAGGGGCTATTGCCCTAGCAGATGCTGAGGACAGTCCGGAATTGCCCTGTGCATGTGACGCTTCCCTATCTTCTTCATGAGTCAGCAAGGGCTGTTCCACATCAGGTACAAGGGCAGCTGAGGCAGGCTGCGTCTTTGCAAGCGCTTCAGATTCCCGGCGCCATGTGATGCTGGCCCTAGTGGCCAGCTTCCATGTGATTGCTGTGATGAGTAATGCCAGGAGGAGTGCTGCAAGCCATGCTGGTGACACCTGCAGGCATCAGGGCAAAACATATGACGTTTGTCTGAATGTTGTACAGTGTAAGCTAGCCTGTGGTAAGGGAGTCTAGCAACTGATCACTCACAAGACAGGTCAACTATGACATGCTACAAGCAAGCAGCCTGGGCAACTGGCAGCTCAACAGCACAAGATTGGCAGCATCTGTGTTTAGGTTGACTGACACATACATGTTGTCATGGCAGGTAGTACAGATGCAGTTATGTTCAATGCATATGATGTCAGCTACAAAACCTGCCGCAAGGAGTTATTGTGAGTTGCGTGTCAGTTACCTTGTTGAGGTATCCGCCAATGACTGCACCCAGAATGGTGGATGGCTCCATGACAAGTATGAGGTCCCAGTCAATCAGGGGCTTAGGTTTGAAGGAGTGGCGGCGGCTGATGTTGAAAAAGAGGTTGGCCACAGCACCACCAACTATGGTGAAGTTGGAAAGAGCAACAGCGTACTTTGCTGAAAAACCTGCAAAGAATTGAGAAGGCTGGCTTCAGACAGACTCTGCAGCACTACAAGCTTGCTTGCTTCAATTCTACACGCTACAGTCACTGCTGAAGGGTTCTTCAGGTATCATTGGCAGTGTAG
>JAABUU010007006.1_pt1 | contig 11811 bp, 3 predicted proteins | sample 5559301 | NCBI WGS metagenome assembly JAABUU01 (sample SAMN10711884, study PRJNA513360) | rock metagenome | isolation source: Antarctica rocks | place: Antarctica: Victoria Land, Richard Nunatak white
TGATTGGTGGGAGATAGTCAAAGGCGGTCCTGGGGTGGTATCTAGGGCGAATGGTTGCTATTGCTGAGTACGTTCGAGTGCGATCAAGTTCGTAGGGACAGATTCATGATTAGGAGTTGTAGGGCAGGATTGCGTTCCATGTGATGACGTTAGGCGCTGGCTCAAATGAGAGAATATCTGACGTAGCGTCTCTGCTAGATTTGCATTCCTGGCCTGATCATGTTAGCCACATGATGGTTTGATTCTATATTTGAGTTGGATTTCGCCGTGCTCATTTGCTGTTGAGTATTGATTGGTGCCTTTGATTGATTGAGGACGCAGAATGTATCCCTAATCAATGGACCTTGTTTGCTGGGAGGGTAATCATCACCCAGTTGTTGTACCAAAGTCACGATTAGGGTTGTGTAGCAGGGTCGAGACCCAGTGTGCTGATATTTGACCTGACTCAGTTGAGATGAATTCATGAGATTTAGTGCGGATCCTGTCTGTTGGAAACAAAAGTCACTCAATCAATGCGCCCACACCAGACGGTTGACTTCTGAATGCGGTTCAGGGTCTGTGTGATGATATTGGATGTGAGAGAATGCTTGATGGTGGAGAGAGTAAAAAGGATGGGAAGTATGACGTGCAGTGTGGGTTGGTGGAAGGGAAACAGAGCTGTGCGAACAGCACAGGTAGACAAGACCACAGGTGAAGAAGGGACAGAATACTAGTTGAAAGAAACAGCCAATGCAAGATTCATTAAAGATAACGTTTACCCTGTAAACCCTGGTAAACTGAGAAACCCTTTGAAAACGTGGTATGGAACAACTACAACAGTACAAGAGTAGCGCGTGCCACGACCCCCAGGAGAATCCGCAGTGAAACAGGTCCGCAGATTATCAAATCGACATATAGGTGAAGCCCAAGCTTTACCTCTCCGAACAACGTGCCGGTTGGAACTGTATGAAGCGACGTCGGCAAATGAAAAGCCACACGACATGTTCAAACGGCAGGCTGCGATGATATCACTTGACATAATGTAGCACGATGGTGATCTGATGCTGCCTGACACAGCAGTTCCTCGAACCCAGTCTCGACACGACTTGCGAGAAGCGAGATCGGAGTCAACACCACCATCAATCAAGTAGGTACCTATGCAGAAGGGCAGCCACAAGTCGACGCAATCGTCCTGGTCGCTGCGCCGACCAACGTCAATCAATCTGACCGAGCAAGTACCTATTCAGCGTAGGTAGCACGGACCAAGATCTCGAGCACGCACATGCGCAGAAACGATAGATCTTCGACCCTGAAGATGCTCGCATCCATTACTTGGGGTGTTCGTGGGATCGTATCGCTGTCAAGCCATCTATCAGACGTGCGCTGGCCCTGTCGTATAGCACCCTGTATGGAATCTCACATCACTCCGCCGTCCCGGCTGCTGGGTGGGACGGATCCAGGCTCTAGCGTCTTGGGAATCCATGACGTCTCTACAGTGGTTGATAGAAGCTTTTGTGTTGGTGTTGGTCGGAGTTCGGGCAGACCTTCGGGGTTCCGATCAGAGCAGAGCAGAAGATGCGGCGTGGATGAGATAAAGACCCGGCTGATATCGTGATTTACATGTCCGCTTATTTTTGCTGGTCCTTGAACCGCCCGCCAGAGACCACCGTTTTCCAGAGAGCCCAACAGTGTCCAGAGGGGATCTGAGGGTCAATACGCCAAAGGCCGTTCGTGGCTCTCTCATAACACGGTAGGAAGGGGTACCCTTCTGCAGACGAAGCTCGCGTAGAGAAGGGGCGCGGGTACGGAGTACAAATAAACCCTGCACGAATCATCCAGATTGCGCCCTCTGCAAACACTCATTCTGTACCACGCACTCGGACGGGTCAATGATCCCTTTTGAGTTCAACCTCCTCCCTCCACGACCAGTCATCTGCCGTAGGTAGGCAGCTATAGCCGGCGCGTGGACAGATCTTGTTCCTCAGCGCTTTGTGTACCGTGTCACGGAGTCCGCAACGGATGGCCTCACCAGTGGGGCACTGCTTTGGAATCCAGTGCAGACTTTCGGTAAGAAGGTCGTGTGTGTAGCTGCCGGATATCACTCTATCCGTAGTCGACATTTATAAATCGAAATTCACAGCGAGAAGCTCTACCTTAGCGAAAAGATATGATTTCAATTGACTGTTGCTTCTTTAATAGTCGAAATAGATCAGTAAACCACGGACTTGCAACGGTCATTTCAGATTCAAACGATTGAAGAATGGTGACTTAATCGTTCTTTCCAACTATGAAAGAAGGACGCCTAGGTAGGGCACCCCGACGCTTACGTGATCAATATCAGGGCTTCAGGTCTACCTAAGTATTCATCCGCTGCAAGTTATTTCAATAGGGTAACTTAGTAGAGATCAACAAGACGAATTTCGCTGTATCAGTCAAGACCCGAACACATAATTCGTCCACAGAATTGCCGATTATCCGAAACAGGAATCGGAGCAGCTCCCACACTTCCACCATCTACCTGCAGGAATCTGAACGATGCAGTTGGATCTACTGGGTCGGGCCATGACCCTGCCGCGCTACCCATGCACGGCAATCCTTGGGAACATGTTGTGTTCACCAGCCACAATGTCCGCGTTGCGATAAGAGGGTCTACTTGACATCTCGGGACTGTTCTTCGTTTCTGGGAGACTTTCAAATGATTATGGATGATGATATTCGGATGGTGGGACGGCGAAATTGTCTTTTGCGAGTGAAGGATCAAGCATATACGTTGCGCGGATATACCCTTTCTGTTTGATAAACTTTTGGTGGCTTGTTTGCTGTAGTAATTGGATAAGAATACCTCACGTCGTCACGTTTCGCTGAGTAACGCTTAAACGCTATACGGTGCAAAGACCTCATCGTAAGTGAAGCATCAGGTAGAGAGGAATCAACACAGAAGGCACTATATTCTCGCTATAGGGTAAGCCCACTGTGTAGGATCTCAAGCATCGGCACCAGTACCTGGCTGCTCCAGCGAAGAACCTGAGCAGAGACGACTTCTGAACTGAAATCGTCAGAAAACAGAGGAATCCAAAACGTAGTAAGCATTTCTATGCTAGAGAATTAGGTACCTGATATAAAGCAACTCAGTTGAACAATGAACATCGCAGCCTGGTACTCGTTGCATCTCGAAGAACAATCCAACCGCCGTGTAATCTCCCAATAAAACAATAGTGCCTCACCAGACTGTATGCTCGAATGTAGAGACAAAACTGCCGCCCTGTGATAGAAAAACTGATCCTCCCTAAAAACAAACGCAGTGCTTGCATCCTCCTCTTATTCGTCGTCTAAAACCCATCAACGAACTCAATGAAGAACAACCTCCGACGTAATTCGTATCCGAAAAAATCATTCCCTCCGCATCTCCAGCAACAAAACCGACACCAAACCCCGCGAACGCATCACCATCACCACTCCACAAACCCTCGACCCCCGCCCAGCCCAGACTCAATCAACAAGCCCACTCACAAACCCCAACTTCCCCCACGCATGCCCCAGCGCATTCCGACACGCACTCGCCTGCCCCCCATCCCCCGGCAAATTCCCCACCGCACTCCTCAACCGATTCAGCACATCCGCCATCTCCTTCAACCGCGACTTGACCAGATTCTTGACCAGCGCCCTCTCCTCAACAGGCTCAAGCTCATGCTTCCCGACACAGATCTTACTCGTCTGACACGCAGCGACATACGCCGTCGCCGCCCCCGCGGCTGGCAGACCGACGGCGTGGTGGTCGCGGGCGAAGTGCGGCGCCAGCTCGCCGAGGGCGCTGCCGCCCGTCGTGTCGGTGTGGATGCCGTAGGCGCCGGCGCCGGCCTGGTACAGGCCGACGACCTTCTCCGAGAGCACGGCGAAGAGCAGCAGACAGCTGCTGTTGGCCAGGCAGGCGTCGCATTTCAGGACGTCAGAGGATTGGCGGAGGGTTTCTTTGGCGAGGGCGAGGATCTGGTCGAAGGAGAGGTCGAGGGAGGGGCGCTTGCTGCTGCGCGGGTGGGTCTGTTTCGACGGCGGTTGGGTGGGGTGGGTGGCTTTGAGGGTTGGGGAATCGGCGGGAGCGGCGGAGTGTGGGTGGGAGGAGTGGAGGACTTTTTCGATGGTGGCGAGGTTTTGGAGGAGGGAGAGGTAGTGGTTGCATTGCGTCGCGTAGAGGTCGTGGGGTTCGCCGATTGAGAAGCAATGGTTCGAGGGGGTGGCTAGTTGCGTTGGGCCGAACATTGAGCTGGTGGGGGTCAACAGTGGGATCTCTGGCAGAGAGCTGGATGATCCCAAGGTGTCGGAGATGGGGGTCATCGAGGAGACCATGCCGGTGGTGCTGCAATAGTCCCACCAGGAGGTGATGTCTTCCAACAACTGGTCCGTATTGTGATTGCCCGCGTCGAGGTCGAGGTCGCTGGGAGGACTGGACCTCGAGGAGTTCGACCGGGAAGGATAGTTTGGGTCGATGGGTATCGGGACGTTTCCCATCCATGAAGTTGGCGGGTAGATGGTCTCCATCGGACCGTCCAATGCAGAATGTGGATAGAAAGGAAAGGTCGTATGCGGACTGATATTCCAGGGATGCTCGTGCCATGGAATGTAAGTCGACGAAGGGCTCAGGAGCGATAATGCTGCGCTTTGCTCAGCCGGAGTGAGCCCAAATGTCCCGTCCGCCGGCTGTGATTTCTGTACCGCGTTGAAGGTAGATCGCGCATGGATTGCGGCAGCCGAGCTCACTGCTTGTCTCTTCCTCTCCGACGATAACGATACGCTCTGTCGCTTCGCTGGCTTGGCGCTGCCGCCGGTTGCTTTGCTGCCACCGATTGCTTTACTGCCGCCGGTTGCTTTGGTCCCGCCTCCCTTTGGTTTCCCCATCCGACGAGAGATCCCGTAGACACATGGTACGCCGTTGTTCTCACAGCGGAAGCAGTTGGGTTTCTCTTGACCACATCTGACCTTGAGACTATGACAGTTGTCGCAACTGGCTCGATATTTGGGGACGCGTGGGGTGACAATCGGTCCTGATGAGGCTTTTACAGTAGTGGAGGTCGCCATGATAGATACGAAATATGCGCTATAAGGAGGAATGAAGTGACTGCTGCTGGAATAGAAAGAAGACTACCGCCCTTTGAAGCGCCGGTGCAGTAATGAAAAACGTAAAGAGAATCTTGAAGCTGATCGAGAAGGCCGTTCTGATATCTAAAGTTATCAGTGGCGACAAGGAAGGAGGTCGAAGGGAAAGTAAGGGTAACTGAACATGATCAAGTTGATGAAGGTGTCACGGCTCCGATATGAAAGACGTAATAGACCTAGAGTCAACCGTCCAAGAGAGATTGTCGAGGTCACCTGGATGATTAGGCTCTCTGTGTAACGGCATGAAAAGAGATATTCACGACGAAGAAAAGTCTATGATAAGGGCCTTGGATCCTGCATCCGGCCTGAGAGGCAGAGACCGTCACCGGCTCATTGGCCAAGGCTCCTGATGAATTGCAATGCCAACTACAATCCTGTCAGCTGTGCCTATCGTCTCGAAGTGACACCAAGCCGCATGATACGTACATGACATGCTTGATGTTATGCATTTTACTTCCACCCAGAGATCTGTGTAACTCTCCCGGTTCTTTCTCTCGGGCCTCGTTAGCACTCACTATCATGCTGACGGTGCGGGAGTGTGGGATGCTTGCTTCCACGCTGTGACATCAATGCCAACGAGGTTGGTGGATTCTCATCCCCAGTATGCGCGAGTGAACGAGGGCTCAAGACAGGCGCGATCATTGTGCTTGCTGGCTAGTCAAAGGAGAAAACAGAAATGTCAGGGGCCGGATGGACCTCCTGAAGCAGGGCCGGCTATGGCAGTGCAATGCAATGCAGCACGGTGCAGCATCCGGTACGAACAGCCATCTTCGAGTGGAAGATGAAGCATGTTGAAATTAGGAGAATAATGTAATGTACTTCGATTTGACCCTAAGACGGGCATCGTAACACAACAATAGCCATCACCACCAGCGGATGTACACAAGAGGATTCCAGATGTTACCTGCATACATAGATATGTAGGGTACACGAATCCATATCCACCTATCTTTCAAATGCTTACACAAACCATAAATCTGGGAAAAAAGAAAGCCGATGCGGTTGAAAGGTGGGCCCAATCGATTGCTGCAGATGCGGTTTGAGAGTAAATTCTGCATGAATGGGTCATCAGTCATTGATGTAGTTGTACAGAAGCAGAAGCAGAAGCAGAAGCAGTACAGAAGCAGGGCAGGAGTATTTCCATCTGGGCTCAGGATGAAAATCATTGACCTCGGTATGCAACAGAGCCCGGTAAATTGATCGTCCGTCGGTTCAACGATAGAAGGGAAAGACGACAAGTTGGGGTAGCGCTACACGGATATCAAAATGCATTACACTCACTGTACTTCGTTTCGTCTTGCCCCTAACGGACCGCTCCGTTGACGCCAGCTACCCTGGAAGTTAAACTTACACATCTTAGGTTACCTTGGTACCGGACACGCCCCCAACGTTACTACCTGCCCTTAGCTGTTTCGATGACGAGCAGACAGCGTCTGTTTTGAAGATTTTGAACCTAAGGTACCTCAAGCTACAGTGCCGTACTGGGCTTACATCCATCATATCGTACCTTGACTTACAGTACATAAATGTACAAGTACCTTACCTATCATTCCCTACCTTAAGGTACCTACCTACCTTACCTTTCCACCTGTAGGTACTGTAGGTCCAGGGTCGAGGCAAATCCTACCACACCCTCAGGTATGCATTCCTTCGGACCCTCTCCAATCGAACGTCAAACCCGCAAAACAATCCCTGAACCTCTCGAAGTGGATCGGCAATTAGTGCCGATCATGCATCCCCCGGTTCGCCTCTAAGCACATGTCAGATCCGCTCGTTCATAGGATCAGCTTTTCCATTTACTCAGGTCTGGCTCCCATTATCGCTCCGAGCGCGTCTCTGTATGCTTCGTTTAAGCCTTGCAGCCTCGTCGGCGTGGCGGTGGTATATGACGACAGTACAGAACCTTGAAGACGATCAACACTTTTCGCATGGGTTACGGTAGGAGCTGCCGAAGCCGACCCGCCATTGCCATGGTGGTTGCTCCACCTGGAACTCTTGACACGAGCTGATGTCTGTTGCCAAGCCCTGTCAGGGTCTCACCGCGTCGTCTTGCGTCTTATGGGACAAAGATAGAACTGTCACCTTTACCTGAGATGAAATCCGTTTTCATATCGGTTTCAATATTGGCAAGATTCGTCCGAGTGGGCTGACTAACGGACAGCCTGCAGCAGATCATGTCGTGGGGCTGCTTCCTGACTTGCTGAGGTTGGGACCGTCTGATGACTTATCATGTCATTTCTGGATAGGACCGAGTTGCGAGGGCTTGATCGGGATAAGGGACCCTGAAGGACAACCATGGTACAATCTGACGACATATCTCCCGACATGATCATAGCTTTTTAATGATACGAAGCTCTGTCCGCTCAATTAAATAGGCACGTCGGCATGAAGCCTTTAGGACCGTATCGAACACGAGCAAAAATCGGCCCATGGGACTCCAGAAAATGGAACCGCTCTCTACAAACCCTGCCTCCTATCTATATCTTATCGCCTATGGAAGCGATTGAGCTGGCATCAGAGCATAGATGGGATGTTCTGCAACCGTCAGAAAACCCGTCATGCGTTTGACCTAGAGCTGACGCACCCTCCTCAACATTAGCATTTATCAGTTGCCGCACATCGTATAAGAATGACCCCCGACTCCTGTTTGATATCAAGGTCTTTGATAGTGGGAGTCTACATGCTGACCAGCCGCAGCCCATGCCCTAGCTCAGCTAGGTTCCCTCTCCATATGTCCACACCATGACTGCTCCTTCAGCCTGGCGTTTGAGCATCAGAGTCGAAAAATGATAAATCTTTACGTGTCCCAAGCTGAAGCTGACGACAACCGTATCAGGCAAGAGACGGGCTGCGCGTTAAGCCAGGCGAACCGTTCACTATTGCTTTTTCAATCCAGCACCACCGCAGGATTTAGTCTCCATGCTTATCTCTGCTTCTGTGGCGTCTACAGTCCAGAGACATGGGACGGAGACCAGTACATATGTGTTTACAAAGATGTTGCAGTCACTTACTCGAGCATACAGAAGTCTCAGCTTTCAATCCAACGATGCTGCCGCATGGCAAAGTCAGCTTCACTTACGCCAGAAGTCTCAAAATGCGGCTCAATTTTCTTGGCCGTTTACACCACAGCACCACGTGCATGGATAGATTAGGATTTAGGCCACGGACGTACCACAAGCGGCTCCTTTGCTGATATCACGAACAAAGTGCCATGGACTTGTCTTCGAGGCTCAATGATGTGACCGTATCGTCAGTCAGGTGATCTATCTCAGGAATACTCTTCTCACGGGATCTCTTGAGCCGCAGAGAGTATTCAGCATGTGTACAGAGCAAGCCTCGAGATCTTACACCAACTGGAGGACAAGATCTATGCTCTTGATGAACTATGTCCTCCGCACTCTCGTATGCGCCCAGGCTGTCGAGGCAGCTTTAGTAGCTAGGCAGCTCTGGTAAAGCGTACCAGCGTTCGAGCTCTGCATGTGTGAAAAGCCGCAAACGCCAGGCACTCGGAGGCATGCTACACTCTTGGAAATCCGCTGCATACCTTTCAGGGCCTGGAGCAAGCGCAGGTGTTTGCAGATCAACCTATTAGTGATGAATCAGACATCAGAGTGGCCAGTTTTATATCTATGCGCAGCGCAATGATTCCGGCGACATGGAAGTGGAAGTGACGATACGAGATGAGAAAATCCATATCACGGTGTGTATGTGTTACATGGAAGAAAGAGAGCGAGCGAGATCAGAACAAGAAAGAGGGCACTTAGTTGTGACCAACCTTTACTCATCCACAGGTTCGGGGAGCAAGATCGGAGACATCTGTCCTGGTGATAGACGGTCGTCGCCGAATGGCATTGGCGCAAAGCGTCGAGGAAGAAGAGATAGGACAGAGATCGAAACGGCTATGGGAAATGAATAGAACCGAGTGTCTCTCGCGTACGGAAATCCGCAGTCACACCCAAGCGTATAGGTAGCCAAGACGGCGAGGCAAGCGAGGACTCAACTTCGTCCTTGCTGCGTGCCAGCCTTGAGCCCATTTCGGGATTCCAAAACGGCATATTGACATATCCATAGGTCAGAGTATATACCTTCAACATCTAACACAAATCACGATACCCGTGCTCTCCTTACAGTATCCACAACTCATAGAGTCTTGCCGTCCCGTACTACATTCTTTCTTCAATGGTAGGATGTGAAGAGAACGGTACCCTTGACTCTCTATTTCCCGTATGCATATACTATTTATGTACCAGTTACCCTACCCTACCTTATCCAAAGCACCCCATGAACGCAATCGCCTCAAGCGTCTATCCTAGTACACAATCGAACAAAGCGAACGCATATACACCACACGAGCAATCCCTGGAACCCACAGAGGTGAGAACGCACGAAAATGAATTTCCGTCTGCGCGGCAGTACTCCCTTCCCAAACCATCCCGGCCTTTCTTCCTACCACTCCGTTCCATCCACCCCACTTCAAAAGAAGCCATCACCGCACTCCAGCAAACTCCTACTCGCCACGAAACTGAAGCCGCCAAACGGATCCGTCTCTCCCATCCCAGCCCCACCTCCACTTCCAACATCAACAGCACTCCCAGTCCCAACTCCGACTCCAACTCCCATCCCTGGCCCCCAAGACCCCGCACCCACCGCGTCCCCGCTCCGTCCCGACACTGCCCCCGCCCAACTCTGCTGCGCCATCACATCCCCAACAACCGGACTAAGCGGCAAGTCCGTAAACTCGCTCGCGAAATTCTCCGCCAGCGCCGGATCCGTAACGAGCGGTTTAATAGGAGGCTCCAGCTCCCTGCGCTCCAAAGCGTGCCAATCGATCTTGCGAAAGAAGCGATGGGCCTTGATAGTCGCCAAGTCCCTGGGCATATTAGCGCCGAGACGCCTAGCTGGCTCCTTGCGCAGCAGACGGGTGAGAAGGTCCTTTGCGTCCGGGCCGAGGAAGTAGGGGAGGGCGAGTTTCTGGCGGACGATTTTGTCCTGGATCTTGGCGTGGTTGTTGGCGGCGAAGGGCGGGGAGCCGGTCAGGAGGTCGTGGGCGAGGGCGCCGAGCGACCACCAGTCGACGGCGTGGCCGTAGGCGCGGCCGAGGATGACTTCGGGCGCCATGTATTCGATGGTGCCGAGGATGGAGTTGCACCGGTCCGGGGACGAGGACGAGGAGATGGCGACTTTGCTGAGGCCGAAGTCGGTGAGCAGCAGGTGGCCTTCAGAGTCGAGGAGGCAGTTTTCCGGCTTCAGGTCGCGGTAGACGACGCCGACGGTGTGGTGCAGGTGTTCGAGGGCGAGCACCATTTCCGCCAGGTAGAAGGACGCGACGGGCTCCGGGAACATGCGCTCCATGGCCAGGTGGGTGAAGAGCTCGCCGCCCTGGGCGTATTCGAGGATGAGGTAGAGTTTCTCGTGGTCTTGGAAGGCGTAGTAGAGCTTGACGACGAAGGGGTGTCGGTTGACGCTCTCGAGGATGCTGCGCTCCGTCTTGGTCTGCTCGACCAACTTTTTGTGCACGGTCAGCGAGGCTTTGCGGAATTGCTTCTGCGCGTAGAGGCGCCCCGTCGCGGTCTGCTTGACGAGCAGGACGGTGCCGTACGTGCCTTTGCCGAGACAGCTGATGGGCTGGAAGTCGGAAGCGGCCATTTTGCGTGGTGCGGGGTCACGGACGAGCCCACCTTCGACCGCTCCGTAGATGGGTCTCTGCCCCACATCCGGGCTGACGAAATCGTGTTCGAGGGGGATTTCGTAGCTCGTCATCTCGTTCGCCTCTCCGTCGCTCATAGTCTCGGATGTCATGCTCGCGCTACTCGGTGTCTGAGAACCAAGCTTACTCTTGGCGTGTACCATCGAAGACAATCTGTCACTTCCTGGACTGAGGTTGAGAGTGTCTAGCTGCAGTCTAAGGGCACTGATGCCGCCACCGGACGACGAAGGGCGCAGTCCCGGGCTGCTGGTAGAACTCGTAAGCTCACCGAACCGAGGCGCCAATCTTCTCGAGCTGCTCGCCGTCGAACAGTCGGAGTCATCGTCTCCAGACGCGGCGGGCGTAAAGCCGCGCACCGTACTCATAGCCGGCGCGCCCTTTTTCATACCCCGCTTCTTCTTCCTCGCCGCCCTCCCGGTAAGATGCGGAGCGTTTGCCGTCACACCCGTTTGGATTGCCTTTCCGCGCTGTTCCCCTCGGAGTGCGTCTAGCGTAGTGGCCGCACTCAACCGCGGCGTAATGCTGATGGGAGGAGTGGTAACATTCGGACACAGGGTTTGAGACAGCGCGACCTCATCAACGACCATTACCGCACCTCCGGCTCCATCCGTAACCCCCTCTCCGCTGGCTTGCACTCCACCGCCCTGTAGTTCTTGCACCCCGCCAGTCTCTGCTCCACCTCCGCCCGTCAACCCCGAAGCCACCCACCCCTCTTCACTCGCAAACCCCACCTCCCCATCCGCCGAAACCGCTAAACCCGCCTGATCCAACCGCCGACCTGGCAACCTCGCAGACTGTGGGCCGAAATGCCCATCACCGGAATCGAACGCAAACATCTCCACGCAACGATGCGGCGTCCGCGAAAACCGCGACTGCTCCTCGCATCAAACCACCGCCTCGTCCGCGCTGTTCGTCCTCGAACCAACTTGCTAGACTCTCTCTCTCTCTCTCTCTCTCTATATCTCTCTATATAT
>JAABUU010007007.1_pt1 | contig 11806 bp, 18 predicted proteins | sample 5559301 | NCBI WGS metagenome assembly JAABUU01 (sample SAMN10711884, study PRJNA513360) | rock metagenome | isolation source: Antarctica rocks | place: Antarctica: Victoria Land, Richard Nunatak white
TGCTGTTAGCCAATCACAACCTAACCTGCTTGACTGTGCATGCCCTAGATCCGATGTGGACCTGTTCGGTTGTTGCTGTGCTTCCCACTGTGTATGACCGTTCTGCCCCTGTGCACAACCTAACCCACCTTATGTCCTGGGCAACAGAGTAGTAGCCTTTCTCTTTCTTGCCAAGCCACCTATACAACATCCTCCTTCTGACTTAGTGTCTTCAAATATACTTAACTTTCATGTTGTCCATCAGTGATATCAGGACCAGCAGGCACATAATTTGTTTGCTGTCCTCGCCTGGCCGAGATTCACTTGTACTGTCTTGCCTGTGATGTTTATGCCAAGTCAGGTGCACTGTGTTGCAGTTGTGTGGGGCCATGAGGGGCCTTGCAGAGCAGTGGTGGTGGAGCCCGGCTGACAACAATGCTGAGCTGGAGAAGTTCCATAGGAGTGAGCCCAAGCAGAAGATGAAGGTGCTGCACTGAAAGCAGCCGCTGCTGTCCACCCTGCATCTCGTCCTTGTGTGCCTGCAGATGCTGCTGTTGTGCATGCTGCTTGAGTGGGCTGCCAGCAGACATCCCTTGTAGCCTACTGCTCATCAGTACCTGTGCTGCACCTTGCCTGTCTAACCTGTTGCTCAGCAAGCATTCTGATGAGATGAATGCCTGACACCAAGCAAAAGCTGTACAACATCACCATAAGACTCTCGGCTTGGGGTGCATGGCTGGAGCTTGATAGCATCTGCAACATGGTGGATTTGCCACTGTGACTGATGTCATTTGCAAGGCGATGAGTGGGAATGCAGGATCGGGTGCATGCTTTCAGTCGGTGGGTTCAGAGCAGGCCTGAGAAGGTCATTGTGGCCTTCGGACACAGCAGCTTCTGGTGTGAGTTCCTGGGGGGCAGAACACGCCTCAAGAACTGTGAACTTCACACACACTTTGTCTAGTCCTTCAAGTACGAATGTGCACTGGCCTGGCTGTTGTTGGCATATTGCCAACAAGTTGTTGGATGTAGAGTTGGATGTAGGGTTTTGTGATGCATTGTGTGGCTTTGCCCACGTGCTAAATGAAGATAATCAAACATCGGGGTGGCTTGCCGACTGCAACAGCCTCAATGCAACCTATCCATCTGACAGTCGGGCCAGAAATCAAACAAATCACCATGGTGATTTATCACTACACTGACAAGCATGTATCTACATGACAGTCTGTTGACAGTTAAGCTTACAAATTGCTCAGGAATCCCCATCCAGTAATGCAAGTGGGCAACTGTCGTTCACATAAAGTCAGGTGCTATGTGGCTGTAGCAAGCTGGGTATAGTATACAGCATCTCAGCAATTTTTATCCTGCTAGCAGGCTACCATTGAGCTATGGTAAAGTAGACTTCGTTCAAAGCTGATGATGCTTGGCAAGCTTATTGCGACCACTAAATCAGTAGTGCATGCAGTACATTAACAGATGCTGTGATGAACAGAGTCAACAAAATGGTCGTGTCAACCAACAGGGCAAGTCATAATTAGGCACAAAGTCTGTGCAGGCAATCAGGACGGACCACGAGGGACTGACAACCCAAGAACTTGAAACATAAAAGGTGCCAAGTCAACCACAGTCCAGCCTATGCTGGCATAAGATATAAATCTTGCTGTCACTGACACATCCCAGGATTGACCGTTCTCATCAACAGGAATACCCTCGTGTTTGGGAGGTTTCAGACTATGCAATGGCGGCTGCCAAAGTTTGCGCAAATCCACAGGGACCATTTTATACACCAGCGGCAAGAAGGTGACCACCACCTGCTTTGACAATGGTTTCATCACAATCACAAGAACAAAGCCTGCACAGCACATCACATGTATGAACGTTGCTGACGTATGGCTGTCAAAGAGAGTCAAGACACTCACAGTGCCGACTTGCTGGAAGCCGCAGATGACATCCAGTGGGCAGTCCGCAGAGTGCATCATCAGCTGTACTAGCTCATTGGACAAGGCATAGGTTGAGCTCATGCCTTCTATTTGCCTGGCATAAACACAGTGCAATCCATCACTGCATGCTCAGATGTGCTCACCAAGGGTCACCCGCTGCAGCAGTGCAATGACGCCTGCTCTGCTTTGTACAATGTGGACAAATTGGCCAGGCTTGTTCTGTCTGTAGATGAGGTGTTGCCTGGACATGCCCACCACCAGACCCCAGCACACGCCCCCAAAGCTAGTAGTAAACTCATAGGAGGGGGTGTGCCTCAAAGGTTTGGGGTGAAGGCGCAAGAAAATGATGGATGCCAGAGCCTGCACACAAGCTGTGCTGACATCATGACCATCATAGCTCACATGATTGCATGTTGCATGCTTTGGCATGATGTGGTATGGTGTGCCCAGAAATTCAACAGGTTGGTAGAATAAACGATGCCTCATGTGATGTACAAATTCACTGCTATGCCAGTTTGATGCAGCGCAACACCAAGACTATCTGCATGTGGTCCAGCCTTTGTTTGCTTCACAAAGTGTCTGCTGGACATGTACAGTTGAAGGGTAACGGGAAAGAGGCAGTGAGCAGCATACAGATCTTACCCTAGACAGGCAAGGGCTCAGATGCACAGTTGGCAGCAATCACCTGCCAGAGTATTGCCAGCCTATCTGACAAAATCCATCCCTCATACCTCTCTGCATACCATCAACGCCTCATCATATGTGTATTGAGTAGTTGTCGTGCGTGAGCATGAAGTGTCACGACAGCTCTGGCGCAGAACATACAGTGCACACTAGGACCGCAGACATTACAGTGTGTAAAATGATGTCAGTAGGTCAGCTATACTTCTGGCATGACAGTCAAACCAGAGTGATGTTGTACCGTCCACTGCCAGGTAGAACACCAGCACTAGGGTGCCCAGCAGAGCTCCTGCCCCAATGTCTATTGGAGTGTGCAGGCCCATATACACCCTTGCAAGTCCAATCCATGCCACCCAGACTGCTGTACCCAGGTACATGGCCAGGGCCCACTCAGAGGGCACCAGATGCTTATCAAGCAGGTAGTGAACAACAAAGAAATTGAGGCACAGTGAATTCATGGTGTGTGAAGAGGGCAACCCATACTCCTGCAGCCCAGCAGTCAACCTCGTTAGAGATGAGTGGGCCGAGGAGCCTGTTAGTTGTGTGCAGAGCAGCTAGCTGAGCAGCAAGCTGACGTGATTAGGCCAGAGTGTTGCTAATGCACAGCCAAATTGCTGAGGATGTAGCAGCAACTATTGCTTATTTGCTATGCTTTGTGCATGCTTCTCAGCCGTGTTCCTGTAAGGAACAGACCTGAGCGTTGACGTTGGCTTCCAGCTCGCTGCCGCCAATCAGTGTGACTTTGTTTCCCTTGTACTCTGATCCAAAAGGCCTTGGAGCGCTGATCAGATCTTTCATTGCATTGCCAACATATAGACAAAGTCCCATTAGCAAAGCTAGTCTGGTGCCGAGCTCTGCCTCTCCTGACCAGATCAAGGAGGGTAGGAAAGTGACATAGAAAGGGACACTGACAGTCCGACTGGACAGGTCAAAGAGGATGGTGAGCAACCAGTTCTCATATCGCTGAGCCTGATGAACCCGCAGAAGTCCCTGTTCCACATGGTATACGACTGTAGGTCTTAGCAGGTTGCGAACTGGAACGTGCAACGGAGGGATGCAACTCAGGATCAGTAAGGTGCTCACGGACGAGAAGCTGAGGGATTGCAACCATGGCTGCGTGTGGAACTCGAGATTATTCAGGCCTTTCGTGGCATAAGCAACCAAACTCGTCGTCATCTTATGTGGAGTGATCAAAACCTTGCTCGCAGGGGATGCTTGGTATGCCCTGCATGGCTCATACCTTGTTCCACATTTCCAACAGTACAATACGCTGCCGTGGAGGACGGCTATGCTGCGATGCGCGGGCTGTGTGATTCTGCCACCGCAGGTCAATCTAGCGAGACCTAGCGACTTTGTCACAACATGCCTGAAGACCAAACGGCACCTGCTGGTCCATCAACTCTGCGATGCCGCGTCCATCATCAAACGCGCAGACCATCGCAGATCAGTTCATCACCTACCTGGACTGAAACTTTCCAGGTAAGGGTCACGTTGCCGGGCTGAAGGTCAGGTACATCGTGGGATAGGTCAATCAGCGCTCTCCACACTGCTAGGAAAGCAAACAGCGACGTCCTGTGCATGGAGATCTCACCAGTAGGGACAGCCGATGAGGCTGGGCACCGCACAGTTGTGGTGGCGTTGGATACAGAGGTGGAGTCACTGAGGGCCCTGGACTGGGTGCAAGACAACTTTCACAAGCCAGGGGACATCGTGCACATGGTGCATGTTTGCAAATGCATGTCCTCTCCATTGGAAGTCTTCCATGGTAACATACCTCGCCCCTCACAGCTTGCTGGCAGTCTCACAGTCAATACAAACTGTCTCCACTGCATTGTTCGCATCCACAGGCAACCTGTTAAGATAGTGCAGTATGTGAATGGCAGGTGTACCTGGGACATCTTTGCATGTGGCTGATCCAGCACCTCACAATGAATCAACAGAGCTGGCATCCGCACGGGAGTTTTTCATGGGCAGGTACTATATGCAGACCCACCAAGTATCATTGTTTTCAATGCAGTAGCATGTGCATGCCTGCCTCTGGCTCAAATATGTTTTTACATGCACATTGCGTGTTGACGCTGGACACCACGCCGACCTGTACAGGGTAAAGGACAAATTGGACAAAGCTGGTATACAGTGGGATCTTCATCTCTTTGCAGACACTGTCAACAGTGATGCAACAGACATTGCCATAATCATTCAAAAGACCGCAGAGAAAGTCAGGCCAGCCCTGGTTGTTCTGGCGCATCACGACAAGGTAGCTACTTGGACCCGTGTCATAATATATGCCTCTGCTTTGACTCTCATGCAACATGAGCTTAACTGCAGCTATGCTTTCTCCCTGCAACAACACTGTTTCATGTTGAATCAATATGTGTTGTGCTGCAGCCTAAACAAGGATACTTTGCACCAGGCTCTGTGGCAAAGGTCTGTGAGTCTTTGCCTCTACCTCTATGCATCATTCCATAATCACTCACCTTACTCCAGCCCAAGCGTAGTCAGACATGTGTGCAAAGCCTTTGAGTCACCAGCAGTTTGATTTGCAAGCCAGGAGTATACAGCTTACACAGAAGTACTGATGGGTACTCGGCAGTGTTTGAACCTCGATATATGACTGCTTTCATGTGCATCAGGCGGGTGCGCTGATCAGTCTTTATAAGATCAGTCAGAATTAGGATGGAACTATAGAATCATGAACTAAATACTTTATGGCATGCAGCTGCCTCTGTCCAGATTTGCCTGACATTATGGGAGGTTAGTGGGATATCACAGTAGAATAATTAAATCTGCCAAGCTGCAGCACTTGAGCCATGGCATTGACTAGCACATCAAAGCTGTCTTGTGTATAAATGGGTCTCCAAACGTCACTGCAAGACTTGACGCTTTCAAGGGGACGCTGCTGATCTGTACAACTTTTAATGCTGCCTTGCAGCTTCATGACAGGCTGTGGCACGCTTACATTCTCTCAATTGCACGCCATCCAATATCGCGTCGCACAAAACCTTCTGGCCAATCTATGGTATCCACAGCCTGCAGGAAACACTTGCTGTCAATGCTGCACTGCTTTGGAGCACGAGCTTTGGTCTACAGCTGCAGGCACATATGTGCAAATGCTGTAAGCCATTATGTCATGTCAGGTACCTTGTATGCGTTCTGCTGTGCTTCCAACACATCTTTGCCAGTGGCTGAGATGCCCAAGACGCGGCCGCCAACAGCAGCAAGGTTGTTTGCAACATCTCTGGCTGTACCAGCATGGAACACCTGCACAGGACAAAACCTCTTGTCTGTTGTCCTCCGGTACTCAATTGCTACCTGGGTTCAGAGTGTTAAGCAGACACTTCATGCCAGGGCATGTACAAGCAAAGCTGCAACAATCAAATCCAAACAAACACCACATGCGAGTCCTCACAATGATCCTGTGGTACATGCCGGCTGCATGCCGTGCACATCTGTACGCTCAGCTCAGGGGGACCCCCCTATGCATTACAAAGTTTCCCTGGTTGTGGAGCCCACCTTGGCGGTGGACACCTTGTTGAGACCCTGTATGATGCTGCCCTTCTGATAGCTGCCTGGGTAACCTTTGGCAGCCATGACAACAGTGAGGGCAGCATCTGGCGACCACTGCAGCTTCACATCAGCTAGCTTGCCATCACAGGCTGCTAGGAGTACCTCCAGCAAGTCTGACTCCAGGCGCAGCATCAGGCCCTGACACTCCGGGTCGCCAAACCGCACATTGTGCTCCAGCAGCTTTGCCTGCAAAATGCAATCACATCTGTCTGGTGTCGTGGCTTGACTGCGCTGTGGCATGTTGCAGTCATTGATGTATTCAGTCATCAAACGCCTGCCTCCCCCAAGGGTCAGATACGCAGAGACTTGAGAAGATGCCTGGATGAGGTCCTCTTTTGGCAGCTGGCACATCAACTGTAGCATGACTTGATGTGACCCAGTCCAGACAGCAACATCTCAGTTTGGGCGGCCATGATGTCTCATGTGGCAGACAGCCATGCGTTTGCGTGCTCAAAAGATAGGCTAGTAAGCTTATCATGGGGACATGGCGCATTTTGCACATTGCAATGCACCCAGCCAACACACCAGGCCAAGCACAATGACTCTATCTCCCTGAGATGTCAAAATGTTTTGTACACAAGCTGTAGGGTCAAATGTGCCACCTTCAGGGCATCAGCAGAAGGGCTGCATGGCTTACCTTGCCGTCCTTGATCATGAGGCCAGCAAAGAGGACCCCCCTGTAGGGGCAGCCTTCAGCCACCAGGGCATCAGCTGTGCGCTGCACTATCTCCTGCATCACCTGTTCCTCTATCACTGGGGTAACAGCTGGGGCGGGGGAGTAAGCCCCCATGCCACCTGTGTTGGGGCCTGTGTCACCTTCACCCACTGCTTTGTGATCCTGTAACACGATGCAGTTGTCTGACCATGAGAGCTGACATTTGCCTCATATGCCCTAATGATTCCACGACAGTTGGGCCTTGTACACTGATATTGTGCTGAGACTGTGGGTGACTGGCATGGATTGCGTCAGGTGACAAAGCATGGTTGCCCTAAGCTGCAGCTGCTAGTGTACACTAGCAATGCTGCAATGAACAGCTTGAATGAACCCTGCTGCTAGAGTATGATAGAATCTTTACAGGTCAGTGCCACATCATGCATAGACTTGTGTCAACAAAGCATTGACAAAGTGAAATTACCTTTCAAGAATCGGAGTGTGCTGCATGCTGAACACTGCATCACTTGCTTACCTACCCGATTCTTGACATGTAATTTCACTTTGTCAGGACAGAGCGCTTCAAGATCTTTTGGGTGCAAGGTGACTGGCAAACAGGTTCATTTGTCACTTGCATGTTTTGACAGGACATGATGCCAGGCCAGGTACAGTGAGTGGTACCTGTGCAGAGGCAAGTGCCAGACAGGTAGAGCCATCCAGCAGGGCAAAGAAGGAAGCCTCTTCACCGTCCAGAAACTCCTCAACCACAATGTTGCTGCCTGCATATAGCCATGAACGATGAGCCATGCAGTAAGCTGAGTGCTGCTGGAGTGTGGTATACACATGGCAGGTTGCCACAGATTGCAGTTGGCTCAGCAGCGCCACTTGAGCAACTGCAGCTTGACAGGTGATGAAGCCAAATGCCCTTGAAGACCTGTTCCTCAGATGTAACAGTCTTTAGTGATGAAACTTTCCGGCAAGCCATGCTTGACAGCAAGCATAGATGATAGGTGACTTGTCAACAACCCTAAACCCACAATTACATGAGTGCTTGACTCATCACTGCTCAGATTGCGCCCCAGTACAGAGCACAGCAAAGAGGTTGTGCTGACCAGGAATGGCGTGGTCAAAGAGATGCCTCACCAGCAGCGCCAAATGCTTTGTTGACCAGCATGTCATCCACAGCTGCACATGCTTCATCGGAGGAGGTGGCCACAATGACTCCTTTGCCAGCAGCCAGCCCATCAGCCTTCACCACGATGGGAGCAGCCTGGTCCCTGATGTACATCTTTGCCTGCTCAGGGTTGTTGAAGACCTCGTACTTGGCTGTTGGTATGTTGTACTTTCTGCAGAGGTCCTGTGTGGAAAAGGGACCGCATGAGCAGGACATCAGACAAGCTTCTGGTCCAGTTGCCAAGGAGCACAGCACAGCAGGGCCAGGTTCAAACGGCAGTTGACTTGGAGGTGCAAACACATGACGATTACTGAGTATACTTTGCAATCGTGGCAGGCCATCTGACCGACAGCTGAAATCTGTGAACATGATGTATAGCTGCTGTGGCATGACTATGTCATGTCTAACAAAGCAGATGCTGGAGGTACAAGCAAACGCCCTGCAGATGAAAATTGCAGCCAAGTCACCTTCATGAAGCGTTTGGATCCCTCCAACCGGGCTGCTTTTGCACTGGGCCCAAACACCCTGCAGATAACATTGCTATTGTAATGTTGCTACACTGTCTCAGGATGTGGATGGTCAACAGCTCATCTTGAAAGAAGCATCAATTCAGGATACAATCTTGAACACTGTTTCAAACACATGCAACCTCAGCACTGATTTGACTCCTTGTATAAAGCCAGCAGTGAGGCAGATCGCGGTCAGAGAGGCTCGGAGTGCTGATACCAGTGAGCGCACATGGTGCAAAGTTCACCTGATGTCTGCAACTTCAAGAGCGTCAGCAAGGCCATCTACAAGTGGCTGCTCAGGCCCTATGGCCACCAAGCCAATCTGATTCTGTTTGCACCAATTTGTCACCTGCACTGCAACAAAAGTAGCAGCTTATGTTTGTGGCTCGCTGTTGTTTGTCTGCATCGTGCAGCATATTCAGATGAAATGCAGTGTCAAGATTGCTGCAGGAAAATTAGGCTGCACACACCTGCTCATGCTCAGCTATCTGTAAGTCTGGGATGACTTGCACAGCAGGTTCCATTGCAATTCCAGCATTGCCCGGGCTGCAGTACAAGACGTTGCATTTTGGAGAAGAAGCAAGCTTCCAAGCCAAAGCATGCTCTCTACCACCACCTCCCACCACCAGAACATTGAGCTGCACAATGCCGGGAAATTATTGATGTAAAGATACAGGCATAACCAATATGGTGGTGTGAGTCAAATATGGCAACCCCGTGCAACAGCACAGTAAAAGTGGTATCAGTACCTTGCCCGGACTGTCAGCGACAGCGCGCAAGCTAACACCATGCGCGTGACGGGAAACACGACTGCGTCTGTAACTGGCATGACCATTACAATGGCTTTTGCGACATAGCTGTCCTGCAGTCAGGATCGGCCGACCCAAGTGAGCCCGCAAGCATGCACGAGGTTGCATCGCTCGAGACGAGCACTATTGCCTTCAGCGGTATTGTACATACACAACAAACAGGTCACAGCATTGCGCAAAGCAGGCGCAAGAGCCAACCATGCGCAAGCTCTGCAGTCAAAGCGGCCGCAGTCAAAGCATGCTTCTCACACACATTGACCAGAATCCTGACGTGTTCAGAATTCCGAAATTCAGAAAAGCATGTTGACTCGGTTGGCCCGGTGCGCCAAGACCTTATCGAACCAGTTCACCTTGCTGGTGTGGAGCAACGACTTGAAGCGCAATCTTGTAAAATTAATAGACTTGACGTACCACGTTACACCAACAGGTGACGCATTGGTGCACAACTCCCCGAACCCTATCAGAAATCCTGTCTCCATGTTTGCCGCCTGCTGGACAATGTCCGAGAAGTAACATGTCGCTTTGTATGGGATGTTACAGTCCGCATTCGATTCGCTGTGTGTCGTGATAGTCCGCTGCGAGTGCTTCTCTGTGACAAGTGCCAACTTGCAGGCAACCTCAGCCAGCAACAAGACGCATACTTGAGATCCTGTTGACGTTGCAGGAACTTTGTGCAACCATGGCACACTCGATCCTTGCTCAGCAGACCCTTCTGAAAAGCATCAGTGTGGGGACTGGTTCTGTGCACAAGGCTACTACCCTTAGCAAACATGGCAGTGTCTCAACCCCAACAAAGGCAAGCCCTGCTCCCTCACTTACTGTGGCATACTGATCTTCCTCTGTACTCTTCTCTGACTGGGTTTGTTGTGCTACACAGGTTGTTAGAGCCATCTCTGGGCTTGCTCCTTTGCACTCCAAGCATGCTAGTCTGGACAGTGCTGTGGACTTGTCCTTCCGTCTGTACAAGCATGAAAGCGGCAGTTTGAACAGAGTCAATTTGAGCGACCAGCTGCTTGAGAAGGCCTTCTCCCAGAACAATGACACCATTTGGGAGAATGTTCAGAGTCCAAAGATCAGTGCTGTTAACAAGTTGGTCCCCAAGCATACCATATTGATGTGCTGTGCTGTGCTTGCTTGCAGAGCCTGAGTGCTTGTGCATTGCCATGCAATACAGCGTTTACAGTGGTGTGGACAAGAGCAAGCCAATAGTCTTATAAAGCAGAAGTGTTACGCTGCTACCTGGCTCAAAAGGCGCAATCTGATAGGCCTTTGCCTTGGGCTATGTAGGAGCCAGCAGTTGGCAGAGCTGCTGGACTTGCCCACTGATGGCCTGAGTGCTGATCCATCTACACCCAAGGGACAGCAAACCAGTTACAATGGAGTGTATGTCTTGCAACATCGTCAAGATGCAGAGGCCCCAAAGATGAGCCGCTTTGGTACTCGTGAGCAGGTCAGCTCTCTTCTTCCCACTCTTCAACTGTGGCTTCTATGTCAGCTGCTACTGCTGCGGCTCCTGCTGGTGATGTTGCTCAGTGCTTTGCTGGTGTGCTTGTCAGCTTTTGTGAGTTGCTGCAGGGACCACACGTCGAAGAATGATTTGTTGCCTGCAGGGTGAGGCCAACTCAAAGGAGTACCGACAGTTTGTGCAACATGAAGGCAAGGATGTATCAGCCTGGCATGACATTCCTCTGCAAAATGAGGACGGCAGCTTCAACTTTGTATGTGAGATTCCCAAGGAGACATCTGCCAAGATGGAAGTGGCTACAGTGAGTGTTGCTGTGTTCCCAGCATACAACAATTCAGCAAGACACAGCTGTGATTTGTTTGCACCCTGGGCTGCACACAGCGCATACGTTCCACTTTGTATACTGATGGTCTACTGTGACGCAATGGGGACATCAGAAGTTATGATGATGCACAGCACAAAGGTGGGGAGACAAGCTTGTTGTAAAGCTGCAGCTGATCTGGTTTTGGATGACCTGCAGAAAGAGGAGGCAAACCCTCTGAAGCAAGACATCAAGAAGGACAAGCTGCGCTTCTACCCTTACAACATCCACTGGAACTATGGCATGTTGCCCCAGACATGGGAGGACCCTGAGCACAAGAGCGAGGAGCTTGGTGGCATTGCGGTATGCACTCTGAGCGCGTATGCTTGATGCCTTCTGCTCTTTTATCACACCTAGCAGGTTCAGTGTGCCATGCAATGCAAGAGCCACATCTGATAATACTGATGGCTTCTTGTCCAGGTTTTGCTGCCTTGTGATTGCAGGGAGACAATGACCCAGTAGACGTAGTTGAAATTGGCACCACCCAGTGCCAGCAGGGAGGAGTGTACAAGGTGAAGCCCTTGGGAGCGTATGCCATGATTGATGATGGGGAGCTGGACTGGAAGATTGTGTGCATCAGGACAGACGACCCCAAAGCAGATGTCCTGAATGACATTGAGGATGTGGAGAGGTACACTGTGTGCTGCTACACTCATGCTCAATCAAGGGTCT
>JAABUU010007008.1_pt1 | contig 11806 bp, 9 predicted proteins | sample 5559301 | NCBI WGS metagenome assembly JAABUU01 (sample SAMN10711884, study PRJNA513360) | rock metagenome | isolation source: Antarctica rocks | place: Antarctica: Victoria Land, Richard Nunatak white
TGCTATCTTTTTACGTGGGCCTGCACCGGAGTTAACGGCATGTCCCCGACATTGTGTCTTGTCCATGGTTTACAGTGGGCCCACCACGCCTGATGCATTTGCTCTCAGTGTTCTTTTCCTTCGTCAATATCCCGCAGACATGGGAGAGCAATTAATGAGCAATGGTATACACGAGTCCTTCATCCAGACCGCGCAAGCGCCTTTGCTAATTGATACTCTTAAGGCTTCAATTTTACCAAGACAGTCCAGAGTGACACCTACACGGCCATTGACTCCGCCACTAAATCAGATCTCAGCAACAAATATGTCTTCATAACCGGAGCTTCGAAAGGGATAGGCCGGGCGACCGCCATCTCTTATGCGAAAGCGGGCGCCTCCGCTATCGCCCATCGGTGCGCGCTCAGATCTGAAATTACTGGAGCGGGACATTAAGAAAGCCGCTTGGGATGCAGGGAAGAAAGAACCGAAGATCATGAGCGTCAAGGTCGATGCGTGCGACCGGGACAGCATTGAGAGTGCAAGCAAAGGAGAGATTGAGAAAGAGTTCGGGAAACTGGATATCCTGGGCAACAATGCGTACGTTATGATCATATATTTGCCATGGTTGGGAGAAGATTGTAACCATACTCATAGTGGCTATCTCGAGAACTTTACGCCCATTACGGAAAGCGACCCGGACGAGTGGTGGTATACGTGGACCGTCAATATTCGTGGTCCCTATCTCGTTACCAGGTCATTTCTACCACTGCTACTGAAAGGCGGTGACAAGCAGATTGTCAACCTGTCCAGCGTCGGCGCACATGCAACGCGGCGCGGGGCAAGTGCGTATCAAACGTCCAAAATAGCAATTCTGCGGTTTACAGAGTTTATCATGTCCGAGTACGGCGAAGAGGGGGGTTCTGGCGTTCGCGGTATACCCAGGTAGTGTAATGACGGAGATGGGAGCACGTATGCCGAGTTATACGCACAGCTGTCAGTTGATTGGAGACCTTTACTACGCACTCGGCCTCCATTACTGACAATCTAAAGCGTTGACTGATACACCTGAGCTGGCTGGAGATACTATTGTATACCTGACTCAAGAGAAGCGCGATTGGCTGGCGGGGAGGTACGTCAGTTGCACTTGGGACATGCCAGAGTTCCTGGCCAAAAAGGATGAGATTGACAGTTGGGACAAATTGAAAGTTAGGATGGTTGTTTAGAGGATGGGTGTACTGTGAGATCGACTATAGACTTGGAGTATCATTCGGTTGACTCACCGCACCTCCATCCTACCTTAGGCTTTCAAGAGCTCGGCTGAGGAAATAGAGCTTCAGCTCATAACCGGTCGACCCTTGGGAGCCCAGAAAAGCCTTCAACTGCATGCCTAGTTGGCTTGACCGCGTACAGTTGCACTTCATAAGTGCTGAGATGCAGACAGAAAGGGGTGCATTTGACGTTTTCGGACTAATGATTTCATATCGGGTGTTGGAGAGGACGACATCTGCAACTGAGCATCTAAGAATCGGTCAAGACTGCCTGGATACATAGTGGCATTTGGCTGCCTTGCATACGTAGCTGTAGGGTGAGTGGTAGATGCAGATGCAGATGCAGATGCACGACATATCACACAACTTTCCCCACGCACTCTTGCCAGGCACGTACTCATATGGAGGGGAAAGTGTGGCAGTCCACCTACTGTATCTACCAATGATCCCTGCCCATGTGATATCATTACTTACTCATCTCTTACTAAGCACCCCTATTTATATCTTAATCATCATTTCCTATATATACTCTACATAGTGTAAACAAATAGAAACAACTTTCTATAAACTGATTCACATCTGATAGCATTAAAGATTTAAAACATACTTTTAAGCAACTCTAAAACTTAAGCTTTGATTTAAATTGATTTAATTTATATTTTAATCATAAAAGTTTTAATACAATAATATATAAATTACATATTCACTTTCTTTTCAGTGTTCACTGCTACTTTAACATTGAGATTACAGAATAAAGAGATAAATTTTTATACTATATTATATGAAGAAAAGTTCTATTTTTCTTTATTATAATATATTTAACAGTAATTTGAACTAAACTGAAATTAATTTATTAATTAATGTCTTTAATTATTTACAATCTCTTAATATAAAGCTTAACTCTATTTCTATAATAATGAATAAACTCACTATTGTTAATCAGTCAGCAATGTTAAAAATAATTTTTTAAATTAATTATGAGACAATAATAAATTAAATTGCATTTCTTTAAATTTAATTAAAAAATATTTATATTAATTAATTAATTTTTAATTTTATGTCTGAGATCACATTTCTATTTAGTGCAGCTTCAGAGACTTAAGAAATATTTAATATAATAATATTTTTTTACAGCAGTGTTTAAGAATCTTTGAAAGATAAAAACATCATTTATTTATAAAAATAGTTAAAAAGTATTACTATCAGATAAAGTTAAGAGATAAAAAGCTGTCTTACTAAGTAAGTAAAAAGTCTTAGCTATATAGTTGTCTAACTATTACATCATAATGATAGATAGACAGAAGTAATTTTTTATAATGATGAATAAAGTAAGATTGAATGTTTAAATGAAAAGAAATGATGAAAGATTATAATGATAAATTAATATAAAAGAAAGAAAGACATCAACATTATAATAAGTTACTGATTACAAAAAAGATATCAATCTTTAATGTTACTTCATTCATTTTAATGTTACTTCATCTATTTATTCTTACTCTTATACTTCATCAAGATTCTTTCATTCTTTATATTCAGCATTATTTACTCATCTTTTATCATCTTAATTACATCTGCATCTACTGTTCTGTCATTCTTTCTTAAATATTCAACAATGAAATCTAATATATTAATTATTTTTGCAAAAATGTTCTAAGTTTTCACTGCATAATTTTTAATAATGCTTAGTTTTTCTTTTAAAACAATAATGTAATTCTTCATTTCAGCAATATAGCTTCATATTTTAATTATTATCTTCATTTATTTGTTTAGACATACATTTAGTTGAGTAAAGTTATTAAGTAATTTTTGTATTATGATTTGTAAAAGAGATACATTGATGATAATAATTGCAGTAAATAAAGATTGTAACTTAATTGATATTATAATTGATCTTAAAATGAATAAATTCATTAATTATTGAAAGAAATGAATACTCATGCTATACTATGCCATCTAGTGAAACCTCTAAATCATGTTGTCTATGGGCACATCTTGATTAAGAAAGTTACAGAAGAAGTAAAAAGAATGTTGATTACAATCAATGTAAACAGAGTCTTCACTTAGTTTTTAATGCTAATTCTACTTTACTTTATAGAAGCAGCTAAAACATCACTTCTTAACATTCTTACTTAATGAGACTGTATCTATTGACTCTCACTGACAACAAACATCAGATAACTAAACACATCATTAAGAGTTCAACAAATCATTTAAGAGTTTAATTAATCATTAATAATGAGTTTTATGAATTTAATAAACTGCTTAAAGATCTATTTAAACAGAAACTTAATAAGTCTGTCAGCAATCATCTCTTGACTGAGTATAAAGTCTATCTGAATCTGATTGTGCTTATACAGATCATAAATATTGTAATAAAAGACATTGATGTGCTTTAACTGCTCATATATATATATATTCTTAATTAAGATTAAGACAACTTGATTGTCTTTTCTGAGCTGAATAAGTAAAGAAGCTTAATGAGCTTTATTCTTTTGAATACTTATGCAGTGTAAATTGACTTCAAGATATTTATTTATATTTATGTCTCTTAATATCTATTTAAGCCAGATCTCAGTCTTTGTGCACATTGACATGATTATATATTCAGCCTCAGTGATTAAGATGATGACAAACTTCTGTTTTTAACTTATTCACAACACTGATTCATCTTTAAGCATGTAGACATACTTTAAAATTAATTTCTGATTCTGCTTGTCTAAAGCATAGTTGAAGTCAGAGTATTTAAGCATTGCTTGACTCTCATTAAAGCTATACATGATGCTGAGATTAATGATTGATCTTATGTACTGCAATAGTTTCTTAAATGTATATTTATGATGCTCTGCAGAATCACTGAGATATTGACTTAATCAATTTAGTGCAAAGATGATGTTTAATTAAGTATGAATTGTCACATACATTAAACTTTTAATTGTCTATTAATACTGTCTTTGATTTATTCTTTGATCAGTTGAGCTGACAGAGCAAAGAATATTATATTTATTGAGTAAAATGCTGATGACTCTGTGCTTATCAGATTGCATATAAAGATTCTTTAGTATCTTATTCACATAGTGAGTCTAATTTAGGTGCAGGATTCTCATTTTACAGTTATATATAACTTAAATGTTAAGAATTTTCTGTATCTTTCTTAAGTTCTTGACTTTAAACATGTTCATAAGAGCTTGCTTAAATCAAAGAATGTATAATAGATTTGCTGAAGTCATGACAATATTGTTTACATAAAGAAGCAGTATGATTCTTTTAATATTATGAAGAAGAAGACAGAGATCAGTCTTGCTTTAATGAAAACTTAACTTAAGCAGTTTAATGATACATTGTTTATGTCAATTCTGTGTGACTTGCTTAAGATCATAAAGGCTGCACAGTATGCACAGAACATAATTAGATGTGATATTGACTTCAGAAGAAAATGTTATATAGATTGTTTTCTTTAAAAAGAATTTCATGAAGACATTATTGATATTTACTTGATGACATTCTAGATTCTTGAGTGCAACAATAGTTAGAAAGACTCACAGAATGTTAAATTTAACAGTGAGAGTAAAGATATTCTTATAGTCAACATTATATGTCTATAAGAAGTCTCTTGTCACAAGTCTTACCTTAAGCTTATTTAAGAATCTATTGATGTTCAGCTTAAGTTTAAAGATTTATTTACTGATTACAATATTAATTTTTCTTAATGACACAGTCTCTTCTCATATTTCATTTACTGTCAAGACTGTCAGCTCTGTATGAATAACATTCTTTTACATTTCTTTTCAGATTGAGTCTCTCACTGCTTTAACATAGATGACAAACATCAAAATGTCAGATCTAATTACAGAATCTTCTTTGTCTGTAGAGAATGTCATAAATGTCAGCATAACTTTTAATATTTTAATTAAGAACTTATTCACATCTTAATTGTCATTGTTGTTGTTTCTTTTTCATTTTAAGATCTCAATGCACAGAAAGATTCTGACTTCTTTAAGTGTCACTGTTTTAACTTAATTAATGTTGATCTTCTCATTTAATGACTCATCTAGATTGACTGCAGTCAACTTGATCTCATGTTATTTATCTTAAGACTTGTCAGTCTTAACTGTAATCAAGTTAGGCTGCATCTTACTGTTTTAAGTTGTGAATGTTTGATTTAAAGCTGTGATCTTCATAATAATTAACTTCTTTCATAAATGTTCAATAGATCTTCTATTCAAAAGAACATTTAATGTCTGCTGTTGCAGTCTTAAATTAACAGTGTCTTTCTTCTTACTTTTAGCAAACTTCACAGTGTAATTCTTAATGATGCACTTAAGATCTAAAGCTCAAAGCTGATACTGCTTTGTGATTTTCTCAATGTAGTTCATGAAGACTCTTACTTATTCTCAATTTATGAATTTGTCACATCTGCCTTCAGATAGTAACTTAAGATCAATGTAGCTGTAGCATTTGCATTCTTATATACAGATATAATTGATGAATGACTTCACATCAGTGAAAGCTTTCTCAGAAGTTATTTGTTTGTCATTAATTAAGAAATCAGTTGCTGTTTAATTGTAAAGATAAACATCTATTTATGCTGTCTGCACTCAGAACTTTATTAACAGTTGTATCTCTTTGATCATAGTGTGCACTGAGTTCTCAGTGATTCAGATGACTCTTTTGACAACATTATTCTGAATTGACATGTAGAACATTATGTATTACAGTGTAATGTTAAGAGACTTACATCAATCATTTAAAGTGAACTTTAACTCTATTTTATTGTCACTTTATACAGCAAGAATCTTTGCATCAGTCTGAAGTTCAGTCTTCAGTCATCATTCTTGCAGTGTCTATAAGACTTCATCATATTGCTTTAGTAATAATGTTTACATCTTCTGAAAATGATTATCTACTATCTTCAGAAAGTACTGATATTCATTAAATGACAAGAATAATGAACTATATATGTCAATGAAGACAAAAACAAAAATGTTAATCTTTTTTTCACTTACAGTGTGATCTCACTTGTTGATGAACTTAATCAGAGCACAAATCTTACACATATTCTTATTGTTCTCAATGATGAGAATTGACTTTTCAAGAATTGTTATCTTGTAAAGATCATGCAACTTTGCAAAATTAAGATGAGCAAATCATCAATGTCAAAGTCTGTAAGTCTTGATCTTTTCATTTAATGATGCAGTGTCAACATCTGAGAAGTCAGTCATGAGATTATGTTCATGAATCTAAATATGTAAGCTTGCATCTAAAGCAGTAACAGAAAAGACAGTCTCTGAATGTGATGTGTGCACTGCAGATATCAAAGTAAATTCATTAAGACTCTTTGCAATATACTTAATTATATAGACTTTATCTTGCTCTAATACTTCTATTATAGTTTTGCTGTACTTATTATACATTTAAAGACAGTGTTAATTAAAGCTTTTATGCAGTTTCATTTTGCACATCTGCTTTCTTAATAAAAGATTGATCTCAAGTTCAGACACATAAAGTGTTGAACTCAGTCTTACAGAATTTTCTGATCTGACTTGCATAATGATTACTTCACAATAGTGAGAGTATAAATGTTCTTTTTTAACTTTAATTCATTGACATCTCATTCATATAAGAAAATCACTGAAGAGTTAAAGTTAATCAGTTATGTATGAGAAGAATTTAGAGTCTGCAACTTATTTAAATTTAAGTATCTTACTGACAGTCTTCTTAAACAGAGCAGCAATTTCATTATTAATTTTCTTTTTCTCTTTAAATTCAGAAAAGAAGTCATCATCATTACTGTCATTAACTTTTATATTAAAGACTCTGTATCTCTTTTCTTTTTCTTTATAGACTGACTTCTGATACAACTTAACTGCAGTCAATCTATACAACTTGATCATAATCAATCTGCTTGTCTTCTTTTAAGTATCTTGCTTGATGTCAGAAAGAAATTTGCAATCTTTAATGAAGTGAAAGCTGTTGCAAAGAAAGCACTTAATAAAGCAATAAGAAGAATAATCACTGTTTAAGCTGAATGATCTGTAATAATGTTGCTTAATATTAACTGTGCAGTAATTTAATGAACTGCAATTCTAATTCATTAAACATTAATCTTCTTTCTGTTTGTCTGTTCACAAGACAATGACAGTCTCATCAGTCTTAAGCTGTGTCTCTTTCTTCTAAAGCTTTTATAAATCTTTCTTGACATCTGAATTGTTCTGAACATCAATGATATTGCAGATCACAATATACTTAATTAATAGTGCTTAAAGCAGTGTCTAAAATCATCATTCTGATTTAAACAATTTAATCATGTCAAACTGAGTTGCAGCAATCTTTCTGTTAAGTTTGCTTAGATAAATTTATGCTTCTTTAATGAATACATTCTTTGACATTCTGTATTCAACAAACTTCATCAAATATTATCTTTTGATCATCTGCAGCTTCTTTTTATACTTGAACTTTAACATATCTTAAACATTCTTTATGCTGATTTTGTTCATCAAATATTCTTGATCATCTATGTTTATGCAGATAGTAAGTCAATATAAGATCTTTGTGTTGATTTTCTGATTTTTAAAGTCAAGACTGCTGAGAAGAAATGAATCTAAGAATCTGCTGACTAACATATTGACTGCTGAGACTTTAATAACATTTTATAGATCTTCTTTTATTAATTATTTTCTCATAAGAATAAATCATTGATTGCAGTTCTTGTGAGTGAGAATTGAGACAGATTGTCACTTTATAAAGAAGTTGTTGAAGTTTATGATGATGATAGTTGACATGTAGTATAAGAAGTGAATAAAGTAAAATAACAATATATGCATTGAAGATAATATAAGTAAAACAAATAGAAAGCTTTTGTATCTCTTGTTCTGTGAGACAGTAGTGCTTATTCATCTCAATAACTTATATTAAGCTGTCAAAGAACAGTGCTTTCTGAGCAACTATGAATGCTGATTTTTATTGAGATTAATTCTTCATAAATCTTCTGAACTAAACATACTCAGCTGCTGCAGAATGCTGATTCTGCTAAAGCTGAATTTATCATAAATCTCAATAATCAGTGATACTGCTAAAGCTGAATTGACTGTGAATCTCAATAATTAATGTATACAGCTGTTATCAGTGTGCTGATTCTGCTAGAGCCAGATTTATTATGAATCTTTTGTGAATCTCAAAAGTCAACATACTTAGCTGCTGTCACACTAGAAGTATGCACTTTCTCTGAGAAGCTTCTTGCTAACTCAGGCTCATAATCTATTGAAAGAAATGAATACTCATGCTATACTATGTCATTTAGTGAAATCTCTAAATTATGTTGTCTATGAGCATGTCTTGATCAAGAGAGTTACAGAAAAAGTAGAAAGAATGTTGACTGCAGTCAATGTAAGCAGAGTCTTCACTCAGTCTCTGATACTAGTTCTACTCTGCTTCATAGAAGCAGCTAGAACACTGCTTCTCAACATTAATCATTATTTATTTATTAAGAAAATATTAAGTTCTGTTTTGTCTGTCTTTTGTTTAGATATATAAAGTATAGTAAGTAACATAAAGACATTGAAGTTAATTATTATTTATGATGATATAATCATTTCAGTAGATGCAGCAGTGATATTAAATGCAATTAAATCTTAAAGTGTTGACTTTGATGACAGTGTTGATTAAGTAAAAAAGTTTAAGATGAACTTTGTTGTTAAATTTAATGTAAATAATAATGTCATTATGTTTACTAGATTTGATGTAGATAACAACATCATTATGATGAATGAAGTTAGATTTAATTTTAATGATGATGTTATTTCAGTAAATAAAGTTATACTGATGTTTTAATACAATAAACTGACTTAATTCAATAGTTTAACTTTCATAACTTTTATAATAAATATTTTTGCTTTACTATCTTTGACAATTTTCTTTAGTTTAGAGACTGATTGTAAATTAAGATGTATAATTTTATTATTAAATTAAAGTAAATTATTATCTTCAATTTAATGTGTACTGTAATGCATCTTTACATCTGCTTCTCTTTTTTCTTCTTTACATAATTAATAATAATTCTTAAAAACAGCATAGCAATTCTTATCAACATTGTTCATTATAACAGTCTCATTATCATAGTTAACTCTTAAGACTTTGATATTTCTCTATTGATTAAAGTTTATAAATCATACTATATTTCTTTTATTTCTCTGCATCTTTCATATAATTATGTAAACATTGTAATCATCAAGTCTTACTTTATTTAATGATGATTCATTTAGATAATTTAACATTTCAGTGTAAAGCTTTTATTCTTTTCATACTGTCTAAAAAATGTTGTTTACTTCAGCTGTATTAATCTTTTTATCTAATTCATTATCATATCATAATTCATAATTTACTGACTCTGAGTTTTTCTTTTAATTAATCATTTTGACATCTTGTGATATAAAGAATAAATGAATGATGTATATATCTTATAGAAATGATTGATGTGCTAAAATTACATAAAAAATGTAAAGAATAGTAGTTGATAAAAGTTCTGATGAATAATGATGTTATTTATTTCTAAATGTTTATTTACTTTTCTGATATCTGTCATTTAAGTTTAAATCATGTATGTGAAATTTACTGCTTAAATAAGAAATGCTGTTATATAATTATGCATTAGGCATTTATCTCAATTTATACAGTCATATTAGCTCTTTAACATTTTTTAAATCTTTAATATTAACTTAGCTGTCAAATTCTGAGCTATACTCTAGTTAATAGACTAAATATTCAGTAATTATGTCTTTTGTTACATTCTGATCAGAGGTTTCTCTGATATAGAGGCTAGAAGTTAGAGCTTATGATATAAGAGAGTTTCAGGCATGTTGAATTAACTGATAGTTAGTAGTATGTTAAGTAATGATTACATTGAACATATTCATCTTCTTAAGAAAGATGATCTGTATATATATTAAACTGCTCATCTTGCTCACTTATGAGCACTGTGAGCCAGCTTACTCAGCTTACTTATGAGCATCATGAGCTTACATTAAGCTGTACATCTTCAAGACATAGTTCACTGAATTTACACATTTAATGAGTCTATTAAAACAATGATCATAACATCATTCTTTCTTCTTAGATGCTAGTTCTCTAGAACCTATTTAAATGAAAGTTTCTGCCTTTATAATCTGTAAGCTTTTCATGATGAAGTCATTCAAAACATACAATTGTCTTTATCTTTATCAATTCATTAATAAAGACAATGATTCAGTGTTGACTGTCTGTCTTTACTGTTTTAATCTCTTAATTCTTTACATAAAGATGAAGAATCATTCTAAGTATGCTGAGTATGTTCATTGCAGTTGTTCATGTATTAATGTGTTGTGAGAATCTCTTAATCATATATACAATAAACTTAAGTTCAATCTGTCTGTTGCTGAGAAAGAACTGACATGAGCTTTTACTAAAGTCATTCATCTTTGTAAGACATTAAAATATACAAAAGATAAAGTTACTGAGAAGACACTCTGTCTTACTTGTAAACTTGCTGATGATAATGACAGTATTTTCAGAGATGAGAATGATTTTAATTCTTTAAATCTCTTATTCTCAAATTTCTGAGATGACCTTATCTCTACAGCCTTCTCTCTTTGAACTGCTGAAGCATTCTTGCACAGTTAAGTAAGTTATTCTTAAGTTTTTATGTGCTTTTCAAAGCATCATATTCTTTTCATTTAATAAGATAATAAACTTTCTCACTAATCATTCTCTTCTTTAGAATGTTCTCTACTTCATATTCAGTTTTAAGTTCAACAGATGTTGATGTAACTTGAAGTAATATGAACTGATTGCATTGTTGAAGCATTGATGTGTGAAATACTGAGTGTATTTACATCTCTCAGAATAAATCTAACTCATAACTTAATTTCTTGATGTTTCTCTTGATCATGAATGACTCAATGCTCTTATTTATGAGTTTCTTGCTCTTCTTCTTCATTTACATGTTGTTCATTCATAAATATATTCTCTCATCAATCTTATATGATTTTATCTTTATTGTTCATTTCTTCTGTTCTTTAATTCTCTTCATAAGATCAGTATACAGTTTCTTAAGCTTCACAATGTTCAACATTACTTTCTAACTTTAAGATCTGTGCACTCACAGATCTCTTCAAATCTCTGAGTAATATTCATAATTTACTTTAAATGATGTCTTTTCTATGATTTCATTTCACACATTGTTGTACATGAACTGTGTCATCAGCAGCAGTTATATTCAATTGTTCTGTTTCACATTAACATAATGTCACAAGTACATCTTGACTGTCTGATTCATTCATTTGCTCTGTTCATCTATCTATAAATAATATGTCATCAACATCTTATATTTTATTCTGAGTTCTGCTGTAAGCATTTCTCAGAACTTACTTGTGAACAGCTTATCTCTGTTGATGATAAACTTCTTTAATAGCTCATGATTGCTAATTAATTCTTGCAGTATGATGTATGTCAATACTGATGCTGTTGCAGTCTCTCTATATAAAATAAACATTGTGTATTTCATCAATCTATTCACTATAATCAATATG
>JAABUU010007009.1_pt1 | contig 11805 bp, 7 predicted proteins | sample 5559301 | NCBI WGS metagenome assembly JAABUU01 (sample SAMN10711884, study PRJNA513360) | rock metagenome | isolation source: Antarctica rocks | place: Antarctica: Victoria Land, Richard Nunatak white
GCAGAACTAAGGTTTTCCATTTTGGTTTTTCCTTTGCAAAGGCGATTCGCCCTCATAGACCTAGATAGGGACTGAATAGGGAGTTAATAGAACAAATAATAATATATCTCATATTTAAAATTTCATAAATACTGTCTGAACAATAATTCTTTGTCAGAACTGCTTTTTCTGAATCTCATAAATGATGAGAAAGAATACAAAATTGAAGATATTTTAAGCAAGAAACAAAGAAGAGAACAGTTACAATACAAAGTTAAATGAGTAGAATATTTAACAGAATATAATGAGTAACTTTAAGTAAAGAATATGAGAAGTGCAGAAGTGTTGTGACATGAATATGATGCAAGAATAGAGAGAAAGCACAAGCATAAATGAGATTTAAGAAATTAAAAACTTCTATTGAAAATATTTTACATGATATTAACTACAAGAAGCAAAGTTAAAACACAATTAATATATCAACAAAATGCTGTCAAATTACTCTGTTATCTCTGCATCTGCATCACTATCAGAAGCAGAAGACAAGAACAGTGACTATTTATCAGTATTATAATTGCTGTTAAAGTGACTGAGTCACAGCATTGAGTTGTGAGAGCTTTTTAAGATGTTGTTATTTAATTAAAGAAAGAGAAGTCTGCACTTGAAGTGAAGTAAGCAACATGATGATGACAGTAAAGTGTAAGAAAACTAAGAAAATAAATTATAAAGTAAAAGATATTTAACATAAATGTCTGCACTACAGTGACTGTCTACTGCTCTTAAATCATAAGCAACAATAAATCATGAATCTCTGCAGACTTGCAATGACTGTTGTGATGTCTTATAATATAAATGATGTAGATGATAACATGCTTGATAAATGACATCTATATATAATTAAGATGATGCTGAAACTGAGACTGACAGACATTATTAACTGTCATGATGATGATATGATTAATAAGTGCATACAAATTATTAATTTAACAGTTAAAGAATGCAGAGACCTATTACTGTTAATGTGTTGCAAGATAAAAAGAGACTTTCTGTTGAACTGAGTTGCACAGCTTTTGAAGTATCTTATAATAGTTGCAATTCTAATTCTCAACAATGTTGCAGTGACTGATGTTGTTGCTAATATGTTTTGAACAGTAAAGATAACAGAGAGAATTCAACTTGTTGTTGATGTAATGATTATAATGTGACATTGAGATGATGTCAGTGTAAATAAATAAGAAAATAGAGAAATTGCTGAGAGTATGATGTTATGAAGTGATGATATTCTTGAGAGCTGAGATAAAAACAGAATTGAGGTGCAATGTGTGTGATGATGTTACTGTAAAAGAAAAATGTGATGTATAATGCAGAATAAAGAGATATTCATTGATTACAGTCTTAAGTTTAGTACTCTTTTAAGTGATGAATTTTTGATAAATTGATTACACTATGAGAACAGTGTTCTATGATATTAATGATGCAGCAATAGTCATTAAGTAAGCATTTTCAATTAAGTTTATCAATAATGACTCATCTGTGGCTTGAGAAAGCAGAGTGCAAAAAGATGACATTTTATTGTTGAAAAGATTGAGTAAATATGATTATATCTATATGTGATGACAGGATCTCTGTTGCTGTCTTTTTTACACAACAATATTATTCAGAGCATATATCTTGTCATTATTATGCAGATGTTTTGTTAATGAGTTTATCTTAAGATGCTCATGTTTCTTATACTTAATATTCTTCTTTATTTTGTTCTGTTTCTGTGTTTCATTTCAGCAGAGCAGATATGTTAATAATATTATTTATAATACTTGTTGTATTCTTGACTGACTTAGCTCTTACAGACTTGATCTTCAGAACTGATTTTGATAAGTTTGTTAACTCATTAATGTTTAAGACAGTGTTAATGAACAGTGTCTGATGATGAGTGCAACAGAAATTTAAAGATTTCTTATTGCATTTCTTTATATTTGTATGAATGCATTCTTTAGACTGCAACATTGTTAGAATGTGTTGATATTTTAAATGCTATATATATAAAAATTGCTGACAATTCTGCTGAATTCTTAATGAAAGATGTAGCAGAGAAAACATCTCTTTTATTTTTCTTAATAATTATAATGTTACTATTAACACACTGTCACTATCATGCTGTTTATAAGATGTTATGAGAGAGAAGCATCATCTAAAGACACAAAGTTGCTACAACTTTGATCTATTAAGATGTTGAAGATGAAATAAGTGCAAGTTATGTGTAAGAAAGAGTTTCTTATATATTGTAATTAAACAAAGAGATCATCAATCTAATCAATTCAGAAATAAAGAAAAGTTGATTTTGCTTATGTTTCACATATTATTTATCATTAAACAAAGCTGAATCATCATTTATTTAAATGTGACAAACTTGAAGTATTGCACAAGATCATCAGTCTAGCTAAGATAGACAATAAGCAAAATACATAAGAATATTAAGTAAATCATTACTTACATCTTGCTGACTTGATTTTATGCAATCATAACATATCTATAACATCAGTGATATGTCAATATGCTGAAGAATCAGCACATAGAAGAGAAGACAATTATTATGATATCATTATGTATTTATACTAAATCATAGCTGAATTTCTTACACAATGATTGATAAGCAAAGTACTATATAGACAGTCTTTACATACAAATCTTTTAAGTTTCTTAGTTGTTAATCTTCATCAATACAAGATCTTAACATTGAAACTTCATCAAATAGCTGTTGTATTGTAGTGTCTCACATTGTTACATATCTTACTCATCAGCCTCTTATAGATAAGAGGCTCATAGGTTCACAGCTTAATTCTACAGCATAAGACTTAATGAGTAGTTAAAGAATTTAAACAATGATTTAAAATTAATTATAAAGAGATCTTTGCAACAGTTGTTAAATCAATAACTTATAAAGTCATCTTCATTATAGCTGCATTTTACAACTACAAATTGAAATAAATAAACATCAAAACAGCTTTCTTACACAGCAATTTAAAAGAAAAAGTTTATGTGATTTAACTCACTGAATATGAAGAAGAGAGAGATAAGATATATAAATTAAAGAAAGTTTTATATGAGTTAAAATAATTATCTTATCTGTGATATAAGATGATACATTACTTTCTTGTTAATCTTGAATACACACAAATTTATGCAGACAATAATGTGTTTAAAAAGAAAATCTTAATTGTTGCTGTTTATATTGACAATATTCTTTTATGTAAACTCAATAAGAACAAAATTCTAGATCTTAAGATCAAATTAAGTAATCATTTTAAAATGACTGACTGTAAAGTCTGTAAGCATTATTTAGAAATGCTAATTATATAAAACAGAACTTTATAAATTCTTATTCTGTTATAGAAAATCTATTTTATAAAGATGTTTAAAGACTTCAGTCTACAGAATGTCAAGATAGACATAACTTTAATGAAACTTAAGATCTATCTTATAAAGATTACTGAAACAGCTGAATTAAAGCTAATAACTTAATATTAAAAGATTATAAAATTTCTTATGTACATTATGACATAAATGCAGCTCAACATTATATATATAATGTCAATTCTTAATTAATTTGCACATAATCTTAACAACACACATTGAAAGGCTCTGAAACAGATGTTTTAATATGTGCAGAGAACTTTAGATGTCATTTTTGAATATAAATTAAGTGAATGACTTAAATTACTAAAGTATTTAGACTTGAACTGAGGAAAAGATCTTGAATTGAGAAGATTTACATCAGAATATATATTTAAGATAGTTAATAAATCAGTATTTTAAAGTTTAAAATGTCAGAAAATTGTCATCTTATTCTCTTATAAAGTAAAATACATGATCTTAACAGAGACTATAAAGAAAGCAGTTTAAATAAAGAAGTTACTTAAAGAGTTAGAGCTAAAGAGATTTAAGATAGTTATGATTTAAATAAACAATTAAAAGATTATTGCTTTAATTAAGAACTTTAAGTTTCATATTAAAATGAAATACATTAATATATATCATTACTTCATAAGAGAAGTTAAATTCTGCAGACTTGTTCATCTTAATTATATTTTTACAAGCAATATAGTCATCAACAGACTTATAAAGTCACTTTTAACACTGAAATTCACTCATTTTATTAATTTTATCAATTTAATCAATTACTGACAAAGACTCTGTGATCTAGTGATAAAACAATTGAGATTTCAATATCTTAAAGATATTCATTTAAATTGAGTTAAAGACATTTTAATTAAAGTGACTATCAGGTTAAGTTAACTCAGCCTAACTTAAACAGAGCTTTTAAGTCAGGTTAGATTGAGCTTTAATTGTTAGTTTAAGAGTTTGAATCAGACTTAAACATTAAAGCTTAACTTAACTTAGAAGCTCTGTTCAGATTTTAAGAATTCTGAGACTGATTAGTAAGTGAGCTTTTAAGACTTGACTTAAGAATAAAGATTAAGAGCTTAAAGATTATTGATATATAAGCATTATAAGTGAGCATTATATATACACAGTTGAACAGCTTTTAATTTAGTTTATTTATTTACTACATTGAGAGTTAAATATTCTCAAAATAGTTTAGTAATGATTGTTTCAATCTGCATCTTTAGACACAATGTTTCAGTTATGCATGTATCTTTTAATAAGAGATATGTTCTTGTGCTGAATGATAATTTACTTTGTATAAATTGCAGTCAGATTAACATCTGCATTCTGTTAACTGATAAATGATAATTATTATATAGTTCATTAAACATACTTTGAAAGAAGACAACAGTATATGCTCTTATTGTCTTTTGCAGACTGTTAATGACTGAGCTTTAAAAGTAGAACATCTTATACTGAGAAAAAACTCTTTTTAAATAATTTTAAGTTATCTTGCAGCAAAGTCTTTGAAAGAATAGTTTTGCTATTAGAAAATTTGTTGATTTTTAATAGCAACATATTTTATAAAGAATGACAGCTGTAGAACAGAGCATTATTATTAAACATTATATTGTATGTTAAAATTAAGCTTACTGTCTAACTTTCAGCAGTAAACTAACTTAAATATTTCAGTACTTTCTTCTATATTTACAGCATTATTTTCTTTTCTTTTCTCATCAACATCAGTTTTTTCTTTCTTGAATATCTTTCTAAATATTCTTTCTACTGCTGCTATCTTCTCTTCACCTGATACAGTCTTCATAGTACTGCATCTTGAAGTTTTCTTAATATATATTATGACATAATATAACAATATAATGATGCTCTAAGATTAAGTTAACAAAAGCATTATAAGAAAGCAATTTAAATGCATCTTTAAATGATAATGAGTTTTAGAGTGATCTTATAGTTTGAAGATGCATTGTAGTTTGAAAGTGTGTTGTAGTTTGAAAATATGTAGTTAAAAGATGTGTTAAGAGCTTTTAGATGTTAGTAATACTTAGATGTTAGATTGCTGATAAACAACATATTTATTCATGATATATACATCAATGTTATAAATAAATGTATTAACACACTTACTTTTAACACTCAATCTGACACTTTCTTATCTTTATTTCTGTTACTCAATCTATTACACTCACTCTGTCTCTACTCAGTCTCTATACTCAGTCTCTACACTCACTAAATATGTTGCTCAATGCTATCACTTATTTTACTACTCATTTCTTAAGATTTAATCTTATACATTGCTTTTGTACTTCACTCTGATGCATAGCTGTGATGTACACATATAATGCTTAATTATATCACTTAATATAGAACTCAGCAGCTAACTACATATTCTAAATTCTCATCATGATGAATTCAGACATTAAGCTTTCATTGTGAACTGCAAAATACTTAATTTTTAATTTATTCTTAGTCTTTAAAGAAAGATCTAATCATCATAATCATTTATAGAAGTCTATATATGATTTAAAGAAGACATTTAGCAAATACTTGAACAACTTAAAGATTGTATGTGCAAGAAAGAAATAATAGAAATGTATGAAGAATGAGAACTTTAAATAAATTGAAAATGCAAAGACAGCAGATTACAAAGTTGTAAAATGAAAAAAAGATGTATTGAAAAAGACTGATGCATATTAGATTGTGAACTCAGCATTGAAGAAGATTATGAAAGAGAAGATTAAAGATGAGATCTTAAAGAAGTAATATAATCATGAAATTTCTTGTAAGACTTCTTTAAAATTATTATGCTTAATTATATTGCTTTTAACTATCTGCAGATGTCTACTACAAAGATGAGTTAAGAAATAAGTTAATGAAGAATGAGAATCAGACTTGACTTAAAGAGAAGATTAAGAAGAAAATGTTATTTGCTGAAACTTTTGTGTTAAAAGAAGAGTGAAAGTTTATGAAAGTGAAGTAAAAGATATGTTATATCTATATTTTTTATAGACTCTTTGACATTCTCTAGAATATCAATAAAGATAAAGTTATTCAACAGAAGTACATCAACATTAATTATTAAATTGAAAAGTATTTGACAGTTATAATTAAGCATTGAGAATGAATTCTTAACAATATAGAAGAACAGAAACTACATAATACTGAAGATTCTAATCTCATTAAGATTATGCATCACTTCTATAGTGAAGTTCTTGATTCTAAACACATTAATGACTTTAATTATGTATAAATATTATATTACTTAATTATAACACTTCTCAACTCTGACATTGACTAATTACATTTAAGAGTCTGCACTTGATCAGAAGAAAGAAGATGAAAAGAGTGTAATTAAAAATGTTGATGAAGCTTATGTAGTGATGTCTAAAGATGAGAAATTTTCAGATGATGATTTCATTAATGAATTTGTTCTTAATGACTTGATTGATGACAATGAAGATAATGAGAAGAATGTTGAATTTATTAGTGATGAAGAAAGTAGTGAGAAGAATAGTAAGTAATCATTATTAATTGAATAGAAAGCTGATCTTTAAAGATTAAAGATGTAAGATAAAGAATAATTAAATAGATCTTTAATTATTAATTAAAGATTTTTTAATGAGAAATCTCTTCATTGATACTTAATATTTGCTATACATAGTAATTTTTAAATAGTATTTATCATAATTAATATTGTAAAAAATTCATTTTACATTTAGATACATATTCTGTCATATAACTACAATCTTATATATATTAATTTTGAAACTCTCACAACACACTATCATCAACACATCACTTAAAGTATAACAAAATATCATTTATTTGCTTAACTTATTACAATAACTCAACATCATGTCTTTATACAGCTCATTATTCAATTAAATCTTAAACAACTCAGAAAGATCATTTCTGAGTGCTTTTAATGATAAAATTAAGTCATTTTAATTAAGTCAATCTTGTTCTTTAACTTTTACAGACACTTTAAACTCAGAATATGTTCTTTAAAGATTTATAATAAAGTAAGAGTTTCAAGACTGATGAGAAACAACTGTATAGAGTTAAAACATAAATATAAAGATTAAGAATTATGCTTAAATGATATAAAACAGTTCAGCTTGCTCAGCAGAGATCTGGCAGTTCTTTGCTGAAGTAGTTAATAAATGTGATGAAAGATTAAATATAATGTGTATTAACTGTTACAATATCATGAATTATTCAGCATCAGAAAATAATAAAATAATTATCATAAAATGTTATCTGAAAAGCAGCAGTTACTAAAAGATAAAATCAGCATTGAGAAGACAGATTTCAATCTTTGAAGTAATGAACTTAAAAATATGTTATGATTTTCAATTATAATGCTTTAATATAATACTCACTGTTTAATAGACAGCTCAAAAAATCATTGTCAAATTATTTAACTTTATTTTTGAAGTCTTTAATCAGCAAATTCTTCAATTTATTATAGCACTCAATATATTCTTTTATACTGTTGAGCATATAAAGTTCTGAAAGCTCATCTAAATGTATTGTGTCAATATTAAGATTTCAGATCAAAGTAAAATTGCATAACTTCTTAAGCATTATGCTGTAAATGTTTAAAAAGATGTGCTTGCAGAGCTTAAGATACAGATTAAAATCTTTATTATATTTAATAAATAAAGCAATTTAAATCATCTTACATTTCTAGACATTACTGCATACTTTATTGATGCTGAATAAAAGTATACAGAGATACTTTTAGTCTTCAGAGAACTAAAGAATTAATATAATGATGAAAATCTTGCTGAGTATATTCTTAAGATGTTAAAGAAGTGAAATTTAACACATTAATTACTGATAGTCACAGCAGACAATGCATTCAACAATTATATATTATAATGTTATCTGAGTTGACTTCTAAATCAGAAGAATATTATTTAAAGTGATGAAACTAAAATTATAAACTGTATAGTACATGTAATTTAGCTTGTAGTCAGTCAGTTATTTACATATCTGAAAGTAAATATAAAGAATGATTAACTCATCATTACATTTAATGATGATGAGTTATAAAATTTCACAATTGACAAAGACTACTTCTTTAACATCATACTGAAAAAGATTAATATATCTTTTATAACACTTTATTATAATGCTCATATCTGTTGAGTTAATATTTTAACAAAAGTCTCATATAGATTCAATTATTAACTATTGTCATTATGACATCATCACAGTGTTTAAAGTTATTTAAAGATTTACAGAAGACAAATTCATAAGATATAATTGAGAATGTAAGAACTTAATGAAACTCTTTATATGATATGCTGAGTCAAGTATATAAGCTATAAATTAAACTTTCTTAATAAATAGAATGTCTAACTTTGACAATAAACAGAATGAAACTTCTTAAATGTAATACAAAAAAGTAATAACATATTAAATATATACTACATCTTCTGAAGCACTTCAAGAACTAAACAGAGACAATGAGTGCTATTAATAAGTTAATAATTTATAAGCTGTAATATGCATACAATGATTTATTTAATCATCTTAAAAAATAGAATAAAGCAATTAGAAAGTTTAAATTGTTCTTTAATGCTAAGCTGCAGAATGTCATTAATGCATTAAAAAAGAAACTGACTCAATATTATAAAAAGATAAAAGTCAATTAAGAGTTATTCTGTAATCTTAATGTTATATTGAATTTATGCAATAAGCTTAATATGTATAATGTAGAATATTCTCAGTTCTCAATAAATATTACATAATAAGACTGACATATTGTTTCAATAAAGAGAAGACTGAGAAGATCTATATTTAAAGTATAAACTTGAGTTTCAACAATATTACAGAGTTAATTATCAGCACTTAAAGAAAGAATTATTAAATGATGATTTGAGAATTCTTGACTCAAAGAAGAAGAAGATGATAGCAATAATAAGTTATATAAAAAATGTAAAAAAGCATTAAGACACATCTATGACAAAAGAAGTCTCAGATTATCTGCAAAAGTCTTTAATATTAAATGTGAACATTTCAATACTTAATTACTGAAAGCTGATGAAGAACTTAAAATCAATAATAACACAATTTGTAAAAGATATATTTGCAATTTCTGCAGTAAATATTGAAGTTAAATACTTATTCAACACAGCTTAAGATGTAATCATATATTGTTGAAATTGACTGAACTCAGACACTATTAAGAACATTATGCTGATTAAATATCATGATATATTCATTCTTGCAGCAGAAGAGATAAAAAGAATTGAAGAGAGATCTGCATTAATAATGATTGTTAATAATGATGAGAAAGATTCATCAGCAGATAAGCTGAATTCAATAGTAACTAAATTATATACAGAGCTTTTATCAGATCATTATTTCAGTAATAATGATCTTTATAATAATAGTGACTATAAGAACAACATTAACTTCAGACTTTGTGATTATAATTAAGATAAAAACATTGACTTAAGACTTAACAATGATGATTATGATTAAATTTTAAATACAGAAGTGATATAATTAAATGTTATAAATATTTTAAATAGTACACACTTAAAATATGTAATTACTGATAATGATTATAATTATGAGTTAAGAAAGATTAAAGATCATATAAGTTCATTATTTAAAAGATTCACTACAGCAATTGATGCATCAACTATTAAGATCATTAATGATGACTTAATAATCATTAATTTCAGTCTTTAAATCATTTACTTAAATGACTCTACTCAAAGTACATTGACTGTCAATATACATGCAGTCTTGAATATAATACAACATTGATTAAGAGAGAAAAGTTTTCTTTATTAACAAAATGAAAAATTATTAAAAGCACTGTATTTACACTTAAAAGTACAGATAAAGCACATTAAGTTCTTAACTGCTTCAGTATTATGATTTTATAAGAGATAGAATCTTCTGTCTATTAATATTATTAATAATTGTTTAAAGTCAAGAGAAATTCATTCTTTCTTATTTAAAGATAATGTTGACATTCATTAATTTAAGTGTCAGCAATCTCAGTAAACATATACTTAACATAATTTTTAATTTAAACATTAAATTTCTTTACTCTTTCTATACAGTTTATGAACACTTCAATTTTCTTAAATTGCTTATAATAAGCATAAGTTACATGTAAGCTAATAGTATTGAGTGAAATATTAAAATTAAATGTGCTTAGATGTAGAAAACAATGTTTAAGAGTCTTTAAGAACATTTAACTTTATTTAAAGCATTAAGATTCATTCTGATTCTTTATATCTTCATTAACATTATTATTATCATTATCATGATGATCTTTATTCTTCTCATCATTATTCTGTATCTTCACTGAGTCTTCTGCCTCTTGATCTGCATTATTAATGAAAATTAAAGTTTATAATGTTGACAGTTAATCTTTGTTGTTGATCTTAATTCATAAATATAGTTAATCAGCAAGAAGCTAATAGATAATTGTAAAGAATGTTATAATAAAATAATATAATTATATTTAATTAATTTGTATCTTAACTTCATCACTCTTTGACATTGAAGTAGCAGTCTATGAAGTTTAAAATTTAATTAAATCTTTAATAAATAAATAGTGTAGAATTAATATATTTTATCTTCTTTCAATACTGTCTTTCTAATATCTGTGTGCACAAGTTCATCAAATTTAAGAAAGATGCATTTATCATTAATATTTTCATTCAGCATCATTTAAACAGAAAAAGCTACTGTAACTTTGCTTTCATTATTATTTAATATTATTTTTGCTTCTTTATTCTTATCTACAGAGACATTAAACACTGTTAAGAGCTGATAACTATAGAATGAAACAACATTAACTTTTATTTTTACAGTCATTATTAAGAAGTATTAAAAGTATAATATACATTAATGATTTTTCTTGTCTGCTATGTGCTCTGAATTAAGTATGCTGCTATTAAAAACCTGCATAACAAGATTTGAATTCTTATCTTTAGCTATAATAAATTATTTATAGCTGTTAAATTAAATAATTCATTCTTAATGCTTAACTACTTCATCTAAACAGTTATCTCAACAGCTTTGAATATATTTGTTTACTTTTTTAATTTAATCATATCAGCACAGACTAAATGTCAAATAAAGTTAATATATCTTTTCTTTAATTATTAAGAAAGCACTCTTTGCTTTAAGAAGCTTACACAGAGCTTGTATTTCTTTAATAGCTATAATTAAATTGTTTTGCTGAGCAGTATCTTTATTCTTCTTTTACTCAGTGATTACATTCTGATTTGTAAAAAGAATCACTATAAATGAAGTTAAAGTCTGATACAGAACATTATAATCATTTATTAATATTTATTATGCTCATTCTTTACATATCTCTTAGCAACAATTTTCTTTCTTATCTTAACTGCATATTTTGTTCTTTAAATTCTCATCTTAAGCTTCTTA
>JAABUU010007011.1_pt1 | contig 11803 bp, 6 predicted proteins | sample 5559301 | NCBI WGS metagenome assembly JAABUU01 (sample SAMN10711884, study PRJNA513360) | rock metagenome | isolation source: Antarctica rocks | place: Antarctica: Victoria Land, Richard Nunatak white
CGGACAGACGATCTCGCTCGATCTTGAGCCGCGGCTGACTGGAATTTCGCTCAACCAGGGAGAGATCGGGGCCGTTGGGCGGCCGTCCGGCAAGGATTGCCGGGGCGGCTCCACGTCGGTGTCCAACGTTGTGTATGGCTCGACCGATCTAACGCTGGCCGACATCAATCCCGCCACGGGCAGCCTCTGCGCCGGCACCTGGAACCGCAACACGGGTGCCGGCATCGCCGACTTTACGACCTGCACCCCAACCAAACGCACTGGAACCGCGTTTCTCACCGCGACCTCGAACGGCATCGTGTCGAATCCGATTCCGGTTTACATCCACGCCGTGATTACCAACATCGTTCTGGGTCCGGCTTCGACGAACTGTACGACCGACCCGGCCAGTAACTGCGGGCTGGACGCCTCGACGGCAAATGGTTGCAGCACGGCGGCAGCACCCACCACAGTTCCGGCCTATGACGGCAAATCCTGCCTGTCGCAAGGGACCAACACGCAGCTTGTGGCGCGCTCCTACGACGGTCCGGTGAGCGCGGCCAACAATATCAGTTGCCAGGTCGGGACGCTGAGCTTCTCGGCCCAGACCGCCTCGGTAGTGAACATCAATCAGAACGGCCTGGCAACAGCGACGCAGCCGGGCGCGACGATCATCAACGCGAACGCTTCCCAGGCTTCTTCAGCCGCCGGCTTCTTTGCCACCTGCCCACCCGCGTCCATCGTGCTGACCACGCCGGGACTGACCACACCGCCTCCGGGTCCGGTGCAGACCAGTCAGAACCTCCCCCAGACGCTGGTTGCAACCGTCGTGGACACCAAGGGCGTTCCGTTGAATAACATCGGCCTGAGTTACGTATCGACCTCGCCGACAACGATTCCTGCTTCGAGCAATGTGGTGACACCTACGTTTCCGGGTGCCGCCGCCATCACCGCGCTATGCCAGCCTCCCGCCTGCAACCCTGCGCCGTTCAATCAGATTGGCCTTTTCGGCACCGGGCTTCCGGTCACGTCGAACCCGGTGAACCTGATCGCTTCGGGAACCAACTCGTCCACCATCCTTTATATCGGTTCGACGGATTCGCTGTATATCCAGCCCGTCGATTTGACGGTGAGCACGGTTCCCGCGCCGGTGCGTCTGCCGTTCGCGCCCAACTCGATGGTGCTTTCGGAAGATCTGTCGACCATCTACATGGGCACGTCGTCGGAGTTGATGGTGTACAGCGCGAGCAGTAATAAGCTGGTGCGTGAGGACAAGGCTGTTCAGGGCACGGTCCTCGCGGTTTCGCCGGACAACAGCCTGGTGGTGATCACAGACCCAGTGCGCAGCCTGACCTATCTGTATACCGTAAAGGGTGCGGTGCAGAGCGTGTATGGCGGCACCGGCACACGCGCGCAGTGGAGCCCGGACAGCAATTACGTTTACATTGCGACAACCGACAATCGGCTGCTGGTGCACTCGGAGTTTACGGGCTGGAGCTCCGTGCCGCTCGGCAAAACGGCAACTGACGTCGCAGTGACGGTTCCGCAGGCAGGCGTGTATCTGGGCGGCGATACGTCCGCACCCGCTCCCGGAACGGTGACGGCGAACAGTAATTGCCCGTCTACGACCGTTACGGCGTCCGGGTTGAACCAGCAGACCTCGAACGTGTTTTATCCGCAGGTGGACGTTACGCCCGCGCTGGCAGACCGGCTCGCCGCAACCAATGATGGCGTTCATATCCTGGGTGCGACCCGGGTTGCCTTCACCGACATCATGACCAATCGCAAAACCGGCGGCTGCCCGGTAGCGTTTACCAGTTCGCCCGGTGCGCCGCAATCGCTGGCTGCCATTGGGGCGACGAGCATTACGGCCGTGCTGCCCACGTCCGACTCGGCGTACGCCTTTGTGACCTACACGGGCACAGGAGGCAGCGTTCCGCAGTACGCGCCGCCGACAGGCACGCTGAGCTTTCTGCCTTTGCAGAAGTCTGCAGGCGCAGCACCGGCGGCACCCGTAACCGGGGTGGTGAGCGCGGATAATAAGACGCTCTTCGTCGGGACTTCAGGCGATAACCTTGTGCACCGCCTGACGCGCGGCGCCTCGGGCTTCAGCGACACGCTGACGCCGATTACACCCGCTCTGCCCGGCGTGAACGGCGGCATTGCGACACCGAACCTGCTGGTGCAGGCACCGCGCCGCTCCACCAGCTAACCCACTGCGGAGCCAGGCTGACTCGATTTACTCGGCAAGATAGTCGTCTACCTCGGTAGACGCGAGGCGCCGCGTTATTTTCCGCAGCCCGTGCGAGCGCGAGCCTGCACCAGCAGATCGTTCAGGCGCACGACATCGAGTTCGGCCATAGCGCTGAACGCGTCGTCCATCATGTGGTCCACCGCGCCATCCATGTCGTTCACCAGGGCTGCGCCGGGCTCGGTGAGCGACACCAGCCTCATGCGCCGGTCTTCGTCGCCGCGCACGCGCCGCACCCAACCCGACTTTTCCATGCGGGCCAGAATGCGCGGCACATCCGGAACCTGAGCCACCAGGCGCGAACCGATTTGATACTGACAGAGGCCCGTCTCACCCGCACCACGAAGGATGCGCAGGACGTTGTACTGCGTGGGCGACAAACCGTACGGACGCAGCTGGTGCTCAAAGTAGTGCGTCAGCTGTGCGGCGGTACGCTGAAGGTTCAGCCACATCTCCTGGCGCACATCGCTGAACGGCTTGCCCTGTTTAATCTCTTCCTGAAGCTTTGAAGCCATGCCTTTACTGTAGCAATGACGCAGATCCGGCAGGTTAGGTTCAGCCGAGCGGCCGGCAACGATTGGGGCCGCAGATCAGATCCTGACCACATTTCCTTCTCTTGCACCGCGCTCCACAGTAGTGCCGCATTGCGCCGGAAGCGGTGCCGCCGTAGCCTCGACTCGAAGCTGACTGTGCGGCTCGCTCTGAGGGATGCTCGAACCCTCAGCCTGGTGCGTTAGATCGCATTCTCCACAGCAGATTGCAAGCTTTTTCGAGCTTGTGTTCCTATTTTGGTCTGCTCATGGGCCATCCGGTTATTCACGTCTGTAATACAATATGTAGATGTTTTATACTTGACAGACCCCACATGGGGCACTAAGGTTGCGCTTGCACCCCCTGAACAGAACAGAGCGGCGCACAACTTTCGAGCGGTCCGCATCGCCAAACGCACCTGACTCCGGCAGGCACTTCCTGCGCAGGTCTCAGATTTTTGCGCCTTCCCCGCCGCCACGTTTTCTCGCTTTGGCTCGCGCTGATCTAGCGACGCAAACACTACCACCAGCCCCAGAAGGAGCAACACGAATGACGAATAAGACCATCCAGCAGAACGCCGCCGCAGCCTCCACCCCCGACCAGAAGTCTCCTGCCGCACGCCCTGGATCTGCTGCGGGCCTTTCGTTCTCGCGCCTGTTCTCGACCCCCGGCGTGAGCCCGTATGACGAGGTGACCTGGGAGAAGCGCGACGCCGTCATCCAGGACTGGAAAGGCAAGCTGATCTTCGAGCAGAAGGAGGTGGAGTCGCCCGTGGACTGGTCGATGACCGCGACCAACATCGTCGCCTCCAAGTACCTGCACGGACACATCGGCATCGCTGCGGGCCAGGAAGGCGCACGCGAGTCCGGCGTCCGCGCCCTGATCACCCGGGTAGCGGAATCGATTCGCGATTGGGGCATGCAGGCGGGCTACTTCGCCTCATCCGATGACGCGGCCACGTTCTACGCCGAGCTGGTGCATCTGCTGGTGAACCAGAAGGTAGCGTTCAACTCGCCGGTCTGGTTCAACGTAGGCTGCGATCGCCTGGAGCCGAACTCGGACGCTCAAAATTGGCATTGGGATTCAGCGAAGCGCCAGGTCATCTTCTCGACCACCGGCTACACCAAGCCGCAGTGCTCTGCCTGCTTTATCAACTCGGTGCAGGACTCGCTGGACTCGATCCTGACGCTGGCCAAGACCGAGGGCATGCTGTTCAAGTGGGGTTCGGGCGCGGGATCGAACCTGTCTTCCATTCGTGGCTCGATGGAGACGCTCTCGGGCGGCGGCACGGCGTCGGGTCCGCTATCGTTCATGCGCGGCTTCGATGCCTTCGCCGGCGTCATCAAAAGCGGTGGCAAGACGCGCCGCGCAGCAAAAATGGTGGTGCTCAACATCGACCACCCGGACATCGTCGACTTCATCGAGTGCAAGGGCAAGGAAGAGGCCAAGGCCTACACGCTAATCGCGGCGGGCTACGACGGTTCGGGGCCGGACTCCGAGGCCTACAGCTCCATCTTCTTCCAGAACGCCAACAACTCCGTCCGCGTCACCGATGAATTCATGCACGCCGTAGAGCGCAACGGTGAATTCGCGACCCGCACGGTCAAAGACCGCAAACCCGTCCAGACCTTTCCTGCCCGCGATCTGATGTTGAAGATTGCCGAGAACACCTGGGCCTGCGGCGACCCGGGCATGCAGTACGACACCACCATCAACCGCTGGCACACGAGCAAGAACACGGCGCGCATCAACGCTTCAAACCCCTGCAGCGAGTACATGTTCCTGGATGATTCGGCCTGCAACCTGGCCAGCTTCAATCTGCTGAAGTTTGTTTCGCCCGGCGGCCAGTTCGATATTCCCGCGTACCGTCATGCCATCGCGATCGTCACGACAGCGATGGAGATTATCGTCGATTCCGCCGGATATCCCACCGAGATGATCGCGAAGAATTCCCACGACTATCGTCCTCTGGGTCTGGGCTACGCCAACCTCGGCGCGCTCCTGATGTCCTTCGGTCTGCCGTATGACTCCGATGCGGGCCGCGACTTTGCCGCGACGCTGACCGCAATCCTGTGCGGCGACGCGTATCACCAGTCTGCCGTGATTGCGGGCACCTGCCCACCGCTGGCTGCGGCGACCGCGTTCTGCCAGCAAGCGGAGGAGACCGGCGGAGCCTGCCCCGGCTTCTACATGAACCGCGAGCCATTCCTCGACGTGATCCGGATGCATCGCGCTGAGGTGAACAAGATTGGCGGGTCGAAACACTCGTCCGAGCCGTTCCATGTTCCGCAGCTGGACGCTCTGATTGACGCGAGCAAGGCCGCGTGGGACGCCGCGCTCGCGCAGGGTGAGCAGTCCGGGTATCGCAATTCGCAGGTGACGGTGCTTGCGCCGACCGGGACCATCGGCTTCATGATGGATTGCGACACCACGGGCATCGAGCCCGACCTGGCGCTGGTGAAGTACAAGAAGCTGGTCGGCGGCGGCATGATCAAGATCGTCAACAACACCGTGCCTTCCGCGCTGATCAAGCTGGGCTACAGCGAAGACGCGATGAACGCCATCGTGAGCTACATCGACGCGACCGGAACGATTGAAGGCGCGCCGGGCATCAAGCCCGAACACCTTGCCACGTTCGACTGCTCGTTCAAACCCGCGAAGGGCACGCGCTCCATCTCCTACATGGGCCACATCAAGATGATGGCGGCGACGCAGCCGTTCCTCTCGGGCGCGATCTCGAAGACGGTGAACCTGCCCAACGACTGTTCGGTAGAGGATATTGCCGAGGCGTACATCGAGAGCTGGCGGCAGGGCCTGAAGGCGGTCGCGATCTATCGCGATGGATCGAAGGGTGCACAGCCGTTGAACGTCTCTTCGGACGCCGATAAGAAGAAGGATTCGGACGCCAAGAAGGCAGGTGAGGTCTCGGCCGCAGCCGCCGCGCAAACCGAGATCGACGAAACCATCGCAGCCGAGCGCGAAGCAGCCGCAGCACTGGCGACGGCAGCGCGAATTCCTGCGGGCGATAACCTTTCTATCCTTTCGCGCGCACGCGAGGCGGTGCTTAACCAGCAGGACCAGGTAGCCGCCCTGCAACTGCAGCTTGCTACGCATCTAGCCCGGTCGCTTCAGAATGCCGACTCCATCGACTCAAAGCAGCCACCCCGGGCTGTGCGCCACCGTCTGCCGGCAGAGCGTGCATCGGTCACGCACAAGTTCGCGCTGGGCGGGCACGAAGGCTACATTACGGTTGGCCTCTACCCCAACGGGCAGCCGGGCGAGATCTTCATCCGCATGGCGAAGGAAGGCTCCACCGTCTCGGGCCTGATGGACTCATTCGCGACGGCCATCTCTCTCGCTCTGCAGCACGGCGTACCGCTGAAGGTGCTGTGCGAGAAGTTCGCGCATACGCGCTTTGAGCCCTCGGGTTGGACCGGCAACGAGCAGATCGGCTATGCGAAGTCGATTATGGATTACCTCTTCCGCTGGATCGAGCTGCGCTTTCTGCAGGGCACGCAACTGGATCTGTTCAGCGGCCTTGGCCCACAATCTGGCATCCGCACGTCCGTGCCAGTTGAGGGCAGCGTCAACGCCCCGGCCAACACGGTAAGAATGCCCTTCGAAGGCGGACCGTCCGGAACCGCGGTACCCGTCCACACAATCCACCTGAACCCGGCGGAGCGCACAGCAACGGATGTGACGGTGACGACCCCACCCCAGCAGGTCCACGTCACGGGCGGCGCAGCTACGTCGGGCAGCGCGGATGCACCATCCTCCCTGGGCGACGCACCATCCTCCCGCAGCGCAGATGGCATGTCATCCCGCAACCCAGATGGTTTGTCATTCCGCAGCGCAGATAGTTTGTCATCCCGCAGCGCAGCGGAGGGATCTGCTTCTCACCTCCACGCTGCCGAAGAATCCGAGTACGACCGCAGCGCCCCCCAGGGCGGCATAGCACCCGACCTGCAGGCCCGCAGCGGCCTAGACTCCGCCAACCCCCGGAGCATGGAAGACCGCGGCATCTTCCACGCCGCCACTGCCATGCAATCCATCGTCAACATGGGCGACGCCCCCAGTTGCGCCACCTGCGGAGCCATCATGACCCGCAACGGCAGCTGCTACCGCTGCATGGAATGCGGCAGCACCAGCGGCTGCAGCTAACTCAAATCACATGAGAACTGCACTCAGACAGGGCTTTATAGTTCTAAGCATTCTCGCGGCTGCCATCGGAGGTTTAATCTTCGATGCACATAGATCGCTTGCTCTCCCGCTCATCGTTGCCGGGCTTGCCGGGAGCATATATCTATTCTTTTGGTCCGAGGTCAGCCAACGCAGGACAGATCGCTTCTCTGATGCTACGGCAAAGCTATTGTCCATATCAGGGGCTGGTAATCCTTACGTGCAGATGATGGATGAAGCAGTTTCTAGGACAGGGAAACATGATCATGCTTTAGAAGTCCTTGATAAGGCTATATTTCAAAATCCTAATGATATTGATTCGCTGGCGAAATATGTAACTATCTCGGCGTTGCACATCTCACTAGAGCTTGTTTCATAAATAGGTTCGGCCTCAAGCTGTGTACTGTTGGGTGTGGCGGGGTATCTGTTGATCTGCTTGCATGAGCAAGAAGAGGTTTGAGTTGTTGACCGAGGCGCAGTGGGAGTTGATTGAGCCGCTGTTGCCTGAGCCCAAGCGACGCAAGGACAGGCGTGGCCGTCCGTGGGCTTGCAACCGAGGCTGTCTGGAAGGCATTTTATGGGTGCTCCGGACCGGCTCGGCATGGCGTTTTCTGCCCGACCAGTACCCTTCGCCTGCGACCTGCTGGCGGCGACTGAAGCAGTGGGAAGAGCAGGGTGTTTGGCTCGATGCGTGGCGGGCGCTGCTCGGGGCGCTGGACGGCGAGGGCCTGTTGCAGTGGGAAGAGACGTTCCTGGACGGCAGCTTCGCTCCGGCCAAAAAGGGGGCTCTGCGGTTGGAAAAACCAAGCGGGGCAAGGGAACGAAGTGGATGGTTCTGGTCGACGGCCAGGGTCTTCCACTGGGAGTTCGGCTGGAAAGTGCCTCTCCGGGAGAAGTTACGCTTGCGGAAGCTACGCTCGCCGAGGTCAAAGTTCCCAGGCCCAAAGGCCGTCCGAGGCAGAAGCCCAAGCGCGTAATCGCCGACCGCGCCTACGACTCCGACCCGCTGCGCGAGCGGCTCGCCAAGCGCGGCATCGAGTTGATCGTGCCCTACCGGAACAACAATAAGCTGAGAAAGTACCAGGATGGTCGCAAACTCAGACGATACAAACGGCGCTGGATCGTCGAGCGCACCAATGCCTGGCTCGGTCAGTTCCGCAGACTGCTGGTGCGCCATGAGCATCTCCTCTCCACCTACCGCGCCTTCTTCTACCTCGCTTGCCTATGGATCACACTCAGACGATGTTTATGAAACAAGCTCTAGATAATCAAGTATCTTGCGGAGGTGTTTCATGTAGTACTCCAGCCTACGCTAAGACAAGCGACCGAATAGAACGCGGTCTTTCAACTGGCGAGCATAAGTATGAGTTCACCGTAGCTATGGGAATTCTCCTCGACGAGGTAGGTCAACATGCTCAAGCTCGGATTTGGTTCGCTCGAGTAGCGGGGTTGCAGCCATCCCCGTTTCCGTTTTGGAGGTTTCTCACCGCGACATCCCTCGGGAAAGAAAAGCTTTATCCTGAAGCACTCGCGGAACTCGAACTCGCCCGAGATGAAGGAGCAGCCGGTCCCGCTTTCGATTTTCAGTATGCGCGAGCTTTAGCTGCCATGGGAGAGTATGATCGCGCTCTAGTCCTGCTCGAAAAGGTGAGGGCCTGCCGCGGTGACTACTACCACCTCGTCGACTGCCTCAGGGAGATACATCATATCGCTTGGAATCCCGCTAAAACAACTTACTTCGCCATACTCTCTGCTATCTATATCTACCGAAAGAGTAAGGCACATTCCCTTCGGCATTTGAGGGACGCGCTCATAAGTTTCATCGTTCCCCTCGTAATGATCCTATCCACCGCAATGGAAGCGGTTGCTCGTCAATTGCCCATCCTAAAGAACTCCAAGCTGGCCACTATCATGGATCCCGGCAACCCATACGTTTCTCTTGGTACTTCGCTCATTTCTTCAGGGAAATACCTGGCCGCTCAAAAGCAGTTCAAAAAGGCGGCGGCACGTTCAAACCGATTCAACACGTGGATGAATCTGTGTTCCGCATCCGTGATGGTGAGGGACTGGGAAGAAGCGAGAGTAGCTTACGACTTCTTGTCTCGACATTGGCCTGAAGAAATTCCAGCTCACTACGAGAAGATAATCAACCGGGGCTTGGCCGGCGAGAGAGTCGCATTTGCCTTCAGAACGACTATTGACGAGGGGATACTGACTTGAAGGAGCGCATTGGTAGCTGGTTCAGAGACTCGGACCGCTGCTGTCAGGCTCCCGGTCATTGCTGCTGAAGTGCTGCTGTTCAATGCGGAACTGGAGAACTACAATTGGGTCGGGTGCGTCGATCGCATGATGCCTGGCCTCGTAGGCATCGACGAGAGTCGCAAGAATGTCGAGTTCGTCTCCTTCGGGGCTGCCCGGAGCGGCGCTCATCAGTTCTTCGATACGCACCACCGCTACCTGATGGGCATGCTCCGCTTTGCTCGCAGTGATCTGCCGACCGGCTTCCCTCATAACCTGACCTTGTCCACATCATAGGGTGGTATCCCGCTCCAGAAAAGTGTGTCGGGGGTATGGGCCAACCCGTTCAGCCCAGAGACTTTAGCCTTCCAAACGTACTTGGAGGGTACCCTGGTCCAGACCTAAGGTAAACAGAATCAATACTTTGGGTCCAAAGTACGGGGGGTGGGTACCCCTACTTCTCGTTCTCCGGGACGGCGATGCGCTCGAAGTCATCCGCCAGTTTGTGCAGGGCAGCGGGCACGTCTAATCCGGCAAGGGGTTTACCGTGGCCGGGGATGACGGTGTGGGGTTCAAGCGCGGCTAGTTTGCGGACCGAGCGTTTCGCAGCCTCCCAGTCCGAGGTGAAGGACGCCGGAGGGCCATGCAACTCGGGGTGCTGGGTCAGCAGGACCTTGAAGAAGCTCTCTTCCGGCGTAGTGCAAAAAGCATCGCCTACGAGTAGCGTCTGGTCCGATTCGCGATAAAACGAGACGTGGCCCGGAGTATGCCCAGCAGTGTGCAGCAGCGTCCAGCCGGGAAGCTCTGCGACTGAAATGTCGGAGCCTTCGCCCGGCAGCGCTCGCAGGCGATCGCCCAAATCGATTGGCCGCGTCGGCAGCATGGGCGACAGCAGCGTCATCAAACCGCCGCCAGCCTTCCAGTTGGGCGCGGGATACGATTCCTTGCCGGTGAGATACGGAAACTCCAGCGAGTGCGCGTAGATCGGGACGTCCCAGCTCTCGGCCAGATCTTTGACCGAGCCGGCGTGGTCGAAGTGACCATGCGTGAGGACGATTGCGTTGGGAGCGCTGCGGAAGTGCTTTTCGGCCCAGCTCTTGATGTGCGCGGCCATGTGTGGGATCCCGGAATCGATGAGGGTCCACGACCCATCGGGATGAGTGACCGCGAAGACGTTGACAAACCCGATGCGCAGCCCTAGAAGGCCTTCTGCGATTGCGTCCATCGGCAACGCATCGCCCTGGGGGATTTCTACCTTATCCATTTTTCTCGCCTCTCTCGAACGTTTAGAGGCGACCCAGGGAGCAAAGGCTGTCTGGTCTCGCATGGGGCGATGGTCCGTTTAAGATCTCTGTTCCCCCGGGTGCTCGCTCAGCGACGGAGACGAACCTTCTCGAAGTACCGCAGGGTGATTCGCTAGCAATCACGTGCGATCATATTTCGGTCCCGGTGAAGCCGTATGAGATCAAGGCGATTCGAATTGATTATGGGGCTGCGAAGTAGGAATAGAAGTCCGCCTGCTTAGGGTTGAGCCGCAGCAACTGGATACATTGGGCTGCGCGGGATGAAGACAAAGCCAATTTCATCCTACAGCCTTGCATTTACCTTTTCCCTCCAGGCTTCAAAGTGTGGCGCAAGCATTTGGTGAGGTAAGCCAGCGTCGCGCGGTAAACTCTGGAAAGCATGCGGAGCCATCCTGGTTGCGAAAGGAAAATACTTGTCTACTGAACGTGAATTTGCGCACGCCATGTTGCGGGAAATCTATGAGCAGCCCGACGCGCTGCGCCGCACGCTGGACGCTTACATCGACGCGAACGCACTGCGCGAGGCGCCGTTTGCGTCTGCGCTGGAAGCGCTGACCGGTCGCCACAATCTGCTGATTTCGGCCAGTGGATCGAGCCGCCACGCAGGGCTGATCGGAGAAATCTTATTCGAAGATTTCGCCGGTCTGCCGGTGGATGTGGAGTACGCGAGCGAGTACATCTACCGCTCGACGCAAACGATGGCTGCTCCATGTTTCCTGGTGCTGTCGCAGTCCGGCGAGACGGCGGACACGCTGGAGGCGTTGCGCGAAGCTAAGTCGCGCGGAGCTTCGACCATAGCAATCACCAATCATGCAAGCTCTTCGATGGCGCACCTGGCGCAATGTTCCCTGCCCACCAAAGCAGGACAGGAAAAGGCGATCCCGTCGACCAAGAGCTTCACGACGCAGCTGCTCGTGCTGAACCTGCTGGCATTGTTTGCGGCGCGGGTGCGCGGGCGCATGACGCGCGCTGTGATTGAAAAGCATCTGGCCGATCTCGAACAGCTTCCCGGATTGATTGAACGTGCGCTGCCCGCGTGGGAGTCGGCCATTGCGGATCTTGCGCGAACCGTACTTGGCCCGCAGACGTTCCTGTTTCTCGGACGCGGCATCCATTACCCGATTGCACGGGAAGGCGCGTTGAAGATGAAGGAGTCAGCCTACGTGCATGCTGAAGGCTATCCCACGGGCGAGTTGAAGCATGGACCCAATGCGCTCGTGAGCAATGCGACCACAGTACTGGTCCTGGCCACGCATGATGCTGCTTCCCCCGACAGCATGCTGCGCTATAACAGCACCGTGCGTCTGCTGAACGATCTGAA
>JAABUU010007012.1_pt1 | contig 11801 bp, 10 predicted proteins | sample 5559301 | NCBI WGS metagenome assembly JAABUU01 (sample SAMN10711884, study PRJNA513360) | rock metagenome | isolation source: Antarctica rocks | place: Antarctica: Victoria Land, Richard Nunatak white
CCGACTCGCGAGGCCCGGCCTGCGTCGTGTACTTCTTCGACACCTTGGCTACGTGCATCGCACCCGTAGTCCTGGACATACCCAGCACAATACCGGCCAGTGCGCAGCCCATCCCGAACCGACACCGCCCACTCTTGGCTACACACAGTGGCCCGGAATCACCCACAACAGCAGGTCACGCAGGAAAACCGTCATCCAGAGAGCCGTAACTTCGGTTTAGATAACCCTCGTTAGTCAACGGTCAAACGGACACTTCATGCTCATTAGCCCACGGGCCGGATTCGGTCGACCGTGTGCGGAACACGGTGAGCACGGCGAACACAGCGGCGGGGTCGGCGGTGGTGTAGTCGCCGGTGCCGAACATGCGCATGAGTTCGCGCTGTCGTTTGGTGGAGAGTGTCGGCTGCTTACCCCGCAGCTTGCCCTTCCTCCATCGGCGGCAAATCAACGTGACTCTGCGTTCGTTTCATATCGGTGTGGCTTCGAGGACGGACACGTCGGTGCCCGTGGGTACCGCCCGATTGAGCCGGAACCCGGCGTCGGCGAGCAGGGCTCGGTACTCGTCGCTGGTGCGCTCCTGACCGCCGGGCGCGACGAGCACGTTCAGGTCGGAGAACGCGGTTCGAGTCGGATCGGGGCCCTCGTAAAGGAGTTGTTCGACCAGGAGCAGGGTGCCAGTGTCGCCCAGGCGGCGACGGCAGTTACGCAGGATGCTGCCCGACTCGGCGTCGGGCCAGTCATGGATGACGGCCTTGAGCACGACGCCGACATCAGCGGCGGACCCGATGTCGGCGGTGGAGTGGAGGAAGTCGCCCCCGATGAGCTGACAGCGGTCGGTGACACCGGCATGGCCGAAGCATCTCGGCGGCGCCTGTCACGACGTCGGGCTGGTCGAACAGCACGCCGTGCACGGAGGGGTAGCGGGTGAGAATCGCCGCGAGCAGGCGGCCCCGACGTCCACGACGGTGGTGAACCGTGCGAAGTCGTAGGCCTCGGCGACCGCGCCGGCGACGGCGCTCGACAGCGCTGTCATTGCCCGGTCGAAGATCGCCTGTTCATCGGGGCGCTGCGCGCGGTAGGCCCAGATTGATTCGCCGCGCATGGTGGTGAAGGCGTACTCGCCGGTGCGCACGCTGTCCAGCAACCCGGCCCAGGCTTGCCGGTAGTACGGTCGTCCGATCAGGGTGGCCCAGCCGGCCACGGAGTGTGGCGCATCGGAGCGCAGTTCCTCACCCAGTTCGGTGTTGGCGTAACGCCCCTGATCGTCACGGGTGTAGACGCCGACCGACACGAGCGCGCGCAGGAGTCGCTGCAGCGATCGCTCGTGGGCGCCGACGGCGGTCGGCAGATCATTCAGCACGCGGGGCCCGTCGGCAGGGGCGTCGGAGATCTCGAGCACCGCGGCCACGTGTAGGGCCTGCGACACCACCTCACCCGACCCGGCGCTGCGAGGCACACTGTTCCGATGTTCCCCCGGCTGGCCGTGCCCGCGCTGCTCGATACCGCTCTCGACCTCGCGGTGGTGCCCGGCAACTCCCGTCTCGGCTACCAGATTCGGCGACTTGGCTGGGCGCAGGGCGATCCCCACCCCGTACGCCTTAAGAGGTAAGACGGCGCTGGTGACGGGCGCTAACTCCGGGATCGGGGAAAGCCACCAGCGTTGGGCTGGCCCGGCTGGGGGCGTCGGTGCTGATGACCGTGCTCAACCGCGAGCGCGGTGAGCAGGTCCGCCGTGAGGTCTTGGCCGAGGTGCCCGGGGCCGATGTCGGCGTCGAGATGTGCGACGTCTCCAGTCTGGCCGGCGTCCGCACCTTTGCCGCCGACCTCACCGCGCGCGGGCAGCAACTGGATATGCTGGTGCACAACGCCGGGGCGCTCCCGGAGTCCCGTTCAATATCGACGCACCCTCGCAACGGTGAAAGCGCCGGAACGGACACCGCTCCGGGAGCAGCGTTGGTCGACGGGTCGACCTACTTGTCCGCCCCGGCACGGCGTTTCGTCCAGACGTCGAAGGCAACCGCGGCGAGCAGCACCAGACCCTTGACCAGCAGCACCCGCTCACTGGGGGCACCGATCAGCGACATTCCGTTGTTGATCACGGCGATGATGAGACCACCGGTGATCGCCCCCACCACCTTGCCGACCCCACCCTGCACCGCAGCGCCGCCGATGAACGCCGCGGCGATGGCGTCCAGCTCGAAGCTGTTTCCCGCCGTCGGGCCGGCCTGGTTCAGCCGTCCGGCGAAGATCACCCCGGCCAGTGCGGCCAGAATGCCCATGTTGACGAAGATCCAGAACGTCACCTGCTTGACCTTGATGCCGGACAGGTTCGCGGCGTTGACGTTGCCGCCGACGGCGTAGATGTGCCGGCCGAACACGGTCCGGTTGGCCATCACCGTGTACCCGAGGATGAGCGCCGCCAGCAGGACCAGCACCCAGGGCAGGTTCTTGAACCGGGCGAGCTGCACGACCACGGCCAGCACCACGACGGAGACGGCGACGATCTTCAGCCCGAACAACGGCAGCGGGTCGACGGACTGCGTGTAGGCAATTCGGGCACGGCGGGTGCGGAGCCGGGTTCCCGCGAGGCCGACCACCGAGACCACCCCGAGCAGCAAGGTGAACAGATCGGCGCCGCCGAGCGACCCCAGGCCGATGTTGCCGAGGAAGCCGGGGAGGAAGCCGTTGGACAACGTGCGGACGCCGTCCGGGAACGGCCCGATGCCCTGGTTGCCCAGCACCGTGAGGGTTAATGCCCGGAAAACGAGCATCCCGGCCAGGGTCACGATAAAGGCCGGGATGCCGAAGTAGGCCACCCAGTAGCCCTGCCACGCACCGATGAGACCACCGACTACCACCGTGATCAGCACGGCGAGCGGCCAGGGGACGTGATAGTTGACCATCAACACGGCCGAGACCGCACCCGTCACGGCGACTACCGAGCCGGCCGACAGGTCGATGTGGCCGGCGATGATGATCAGGATCATCCCGATCGCCAGGATCAGGATGTAGGAGTTCTGCACGATGATGTTGGAGATGTTCTGCGGCTGCAGCAGGTTGCCGTGGGTCAGCACCGTGAACAGCACGATGATCAGCGCGAAGGCGACATAGATGCCGCTCTCCCGGAGGTTGATCGACCGCAGCCCGCGGCGGGGGCCGGAGCGGGCGGGCGGCAGGTCGGCCAGCGGCGGTAGCTCGCTCTTCGGGACGGGGACGTTGGTGGGCGCGATGCTGCTCATGGCGTCTACTCGCTTTCCTTGGTCATGTACTGCATGAGACGTTCCTGGGTGGCTTCGGCCCGGGGCACCTCACCGGTGATGCGGCCCGCGGCCAGGGCGTAGATGCGGTCACACAGGCCGAGGAGCTCGGGCAGCTCGGAGGAGATCACCAACACCGCCTTTCCCTGATCGGCAAGATCATTGATGATCGAGTAGATCTCGTACTTGGCGCCGACATCGATGCCGCGGGTGGGTTCATCCAGGATCAAGATGTCCGGGTTGGTAAAGATCCACTTGGACAGCACCACCTTCTGCTGGTTTCCGCCACTCAGCTTGCCGGTCACCGACAGCACGTTCGGCGCCTTGATGTTCATGCTGGTGCGGAACTCCTCGGCCACCCGATATTCGTCGTTGTCCCGGACCAGGCCACGGGTGGTGAGCTTGTTCAGGGCCGCGGCCGAGATGTTGCGCTTGATGTCCTCGATCAGGTTGAGGCCGTAGCGTTTGCGGTCCTCGGTGGCGTAGGCGAGGCCGTACTTGATGGCTTCCTGCACGCTGCGCAGCTGGACCTCCTTGCCGTCCTTGAACAGCCGTCCGGAGATTCCGGTGCCGTAGCTGCGCCCGAAGACGCTCATGGCCAGCTCGGTCCGCCCGGCGCCCATCAGGCCGGCCAGGCCGACGATCTCGCCGCGGCGCACGTTCAGGTTGGCCTTCGACACCACCACCCGACCGTGCTGGGTCGGGCTGTGCACTGTCCAGTCCTCGATCCGAAAAATCTCCGCCCCGATCTCCGGGGAGTGCGGGGGGAACCGGTGCTCGAGGTCGCGGCCCACCATGGCGGTGATGATCCGGTCCTCGGTCACCTTGTCCCGCGCCATGTCGAGCGTCTCGACGGTGAGTCCGTCGCGCAGGATGGTGGTCGAGTCGGCGATGGCCTCGATCTCGCTGAGCTTGTGCGAGATGAGCACCGAGGTGATCCCCTCGGTCCGCAGGCCACGGAGCAGGTCCAGCAGGTGCGCGGAGTCCTCGTCGTTCAGTGCCGCGGTGGGCTCGTCGAGAATGAGCAGCTTCACCTGCTTGGACAGGGCCTTGGCGATCTCGACGAGCTGTTGCTTGCCGACGCCGATATCCATGATCCTGGTGACCGGATTCTCCTGCAGCCCCACCCGCTCCAGCAGTGCGGCCGCCTCGGCGTTGGTCTTGTACCAGTCGACCATGCCGCGCGACGCCCGCTCGTTGCCGAGGAAGATGTTCTCCGCGATGGAGAGCTGGGGACTGAGGGCAAGCTCCTGGTGGATGATCACGATCCCCCGGTGCTCGCTGTCCCGGATTCCGGCGAACGCACAGACCTCGCCGTCGAAGGCGATCTCGCCGTCGTAGGTGCCGTGCGGGTACACGCCGGAGAGCACTTTCATCAGGGTGGACTTGCCCGCGCCGTTCTCCCCGCAGATCGCGTGGATCTCGCCGCGCCGGACGGACAGCGTCACGTCCTGCAGCGCCTTCACGCCGGGGAAGCTCTTCGTGATGGCACTCATCTGCAAGACGTTGTCGGTCATCGTCCTTCACCTTCTTGGTATGCCGGAAGTCCGTACCCCGGGTGCCACCACGGAGACGCCGTGGTGGCACCCGGGGTACGGAGCTACTTCAGCTGGTCAGCGGTGTAGTAACCGGTGTCGACGAGGACCTTCTGGTAGTTGTCCTTGTAGACGACGACGGGCTGCAGCAGGTAGGACGGCACGACCTTGTTGCCGTTGTTGTAGTCGGTCGTGTTGTTGACCTCGGGCTTGCCGCCCTTGAGGACGGTGTCGGCCATCTTCACCGTCACCGCGCCGAGCTCACGGGTGTCCTTGTAGATGGTGGCGTACTGCTCGTTGCCGATGATCGACTTGACCGAGGCGAGCTCGGCGTCCTGGCCGGTGACGACCGGGTAGGGCTGAGCGGCGGTGCCGTAGCCGTTGCTCTTCAGGGCCGAGAGGATGCCGATGGACAGTCCGTCATAGGGCGAGAGGACACCCTGGACCTTCGCGCCGCCGGTGTACGTCTTCGTCAGCAGGTCCTCCATCCGCTTCTGGGCGGTGGCCGGGTCCCAACGCAGGATGGCGACGGTCTTGAAGTCGGTCTCGCCGCTCTTCACGACGAGCGTCTTGTTGTCCAGGTAGGGCTTGAGCGTGGCCATCGCGCCGTTGTAGAAGAAGGTGGCGTTGTTGTCGTCCGGGGAGCCGGCGAACGTCTCGATGTTGAACGGACCCTTCGCGGTGCCGTCCGAGCCGTCTTCCTTCTTCAGGCCCAGGCCGACGAGCAGCGCGGTGGCCTGGTCGACGCCGACCTTGTAGTTGTCGAAGGTCGCGTAGTAGTCGACGTTCGGGCTGTTGCGGATCAACCGGTCGTAGGCGATGACCGGGATGTTTTTGTCCTTGGCCTCCTGCAGCTGGGTGGTGATCGCCGTGCCGTCGATGGAGGCGACGATCAGCAGCTTCGCGCCGTTGGTGATCTGGTTCTCGATCTGGTTCACCTGGGTGGGGATGTCGTTCTCCGCGTACTGCAGGTCGACCTTGTAGCCCAGCTTCTCCAGCGATGCCTTGACGTTGTCGCCGTCGTGGATCCAGCGCTCCGAGGACTTCGTCGGCATGGTCACCCCGATGGTCGCACCGGCGGCGGAACCCGAGCCACCCGCGGCATTACCGGCGTCGGCGGTCTTGGTGCTGGACCCGCAGGCGGCGAGACCGAGGACGAGAGCCCCGCTCACCGCGACCGTGGCCAGCTTGGTGTGCCTCATGTGTTCTCCTTCGTTGTGCCGTGAACCCGTGTGCCGAGACCGAATGGTCTGCAGCGGTGCCTACCTGGAGACCGCCCCCAGGTCGAGGTATTGATGGCCATGGATCAGCCGCGCCCCGGCAGGCCGTGGGCCAGCCGGTAATACGCTTGGTTCCACCGCAGCCGATCGCGGAACTGCGCGGTGGTGGTGCTCGAGTCGATCACCAGAAGCTCGGTGTGCAGCATCTCGGCGAAGTCGCTCAAGGTCTCGGTGTTCACCGCCTGGGTGAGCACGGTGTGGTGCGGGCCGCCCGCGGTGAGCCAGGACTCGGCCGAGGTGGACAGCGAGGGAGCCGGCTTCCAGACGGCGCGGGCCACCGGTAGGTTCGGCAACGGCTCGTCCGGGCTGACGACCTCGATCTCGTTGGCCACCAGGCGGAACCGCTCCCCCAGGTGGGTCATGCCGAGGACGACACCGGCACCGGGGGTGGCGTCGAACACCAGCCGGACCGGGTCTTCGCGGGCGCCGATGCCCAGGGGGTGGATCTCGCAGGAGGGGGTGTCGGCGGCGATGCTCGGGCAGACCTCGAGCATGTGCGCCCCGAGGATCTTCGGTTCGCCGGGGCTGAAGTGGTAGGTGTAGTCCTCCATGAACGAGGTGCCGCGTCCGGTTCCGGCGCCCATCGCCTTAACGGCGGCGAGCATGGCCGACGTCTTCCAGTCCCCCTCCCCGCCGAAGCCGTAACCGTCACGCATCAGGCGTTGCACGGCCAGCCCCGGCAGCTGCCGCAGGCCACCGAGGTCCTCGAAGTTGGTGGTGAAGGCCCCGAAACCGCCCTCCTCGAGGAACCGGCGCAGGCCGAGCTCCAGCCGGGCGGCGTAGCGCAGGGAGGGGTGCCGCGCCCCGGCGACCAGGAGCTCCGCGGCCAGCCGGTAGCTGTCCGCGTACTCGGCCACCAGCCCGTCGATGGCCACGTCCTCGACCTCGTCGACCACCGCGACCAGGTCGTTCACCCCGTAGGTGTTCACCGACACGCCGAACCGCAGCTCCGCCTCCACCTTGTCGCCCTCGGTGACGGCGACGTCGCGCATGTTGTCCCCGAAGCGTGCCATCCGCAGGGTGCGCAGGTGGGCGAAACCCGCAGCCGCCCTGGCCCAGCCGGCGACCCGCCGCACCAGCTCGGGGTCGGAGACGTGTCCGGCCACCGTCTTGCGGGCGACGCCCAGCCGGGTCTGGATGAACCCGAACTCCCGGTCACCGTGGGCCGCCTGGTTCAGATTCATGAAGTCCATGTCGAGGGACTCCCACGGCAGTGCCGAGTGCAGCTGGGTGTGCAGGTGCAGCAGCGGCTTGCGCAGCGCGTCGAGGCCGCTGATCCACATCTTGGCCGGCGAGAACGTGTGCATCCAGGCGATGATGCCGATGCACTCGTCGGCGGCGTTGGCCGCGAGCATGACCGCTCGGATGGAGGCGGAGTCGGTGAGCACCGGCTGCCAGACGATCTCGGCCGGGACTGCTCCCGAGTCGCCGAGCTCGCGCTGGATCTGCTGGGACTGGCTCGCCACCTGCGCGAGGGTCTCCGGACCGTAGAGGTGCTGGCTGCCGGTCAGGAACCAGATCTGAGGGGTGGTCATGCGTGCACCCCCACGTCGCTCCGCTCGCTCATGCGTGGGCCTGCCCGTAGACGTTGTGGTAGCGCACATAGAGGGAGTCGATGTCGGCCTGCGCGATGGGTTGCGGCTCGCCGAGCTGCCGGGCCACGTGCACGGTGCGGGCGACGTCCTCGCACATGATCGCCGACTTGACCGCGGCCCGGGCGCTGGTGCCGATGGTGAACACCCCGTGCGCGCGCATCAGGACGGCGGTGGACCGGTGCCCGCGGAGGGTGTCCACGATGCCGCGGCCGATCGACTCGTCACCGATCATCGCGAACGGCCCGAGGGGTATCTCACCGCCGAACTCGTCGGCGATCATGGTCAGGACGCAGGGGATGGCTTCGCCGCGCGCCGCCCATGCGGTCGCGAAGGTCGAGTGGGTGTGCACCACGCCGTGGACGGCGGGCAGGTGCCGGTACACGTACGCGTGCGCGGCGGTGTCCGAGGACGGCGCGAGTTCGCCGTCGACGAGCGTGCCGCGCAGGTCGGTGACCACCATGTTCTCCGCGGTGATCTCGTCGTAGTGCACCCCCGAGGGCTTGATCACCAGCAGATCCGCACCCGGCACGCGGGCCGAGACGTTGCCCGCCGTCCAGACGACCAGCTCGTTGCGCGGCAGCTCGGCGTGCAGGGCCGCGACCTCGGTCCGCACCGCGGCGATGGTGTCGGTGACCGAGCCGGTGAGCGTCATGCCTCGACCGCCGTTCGGCGGATCCGCTTCAACCGGCGCATCACGTCGTTGCCGCCACGGCCGAAGTAGTCGTGCAGGTGGGTGTACTCGGCGTAAAGCTCGTCATAGACCGCCGCGTTCTCCGCGTTCGGGGTGTACACCGCACGTTGCACCCGCCCCATGGCCGCTGCCGCCCGGGGCACGTCGGGATAGGCGCCGGCCGCAACGGCAGCGTGGATGGCCGAGCCGAGGGCGGGGGCCTGGCCGGAGGTGATGACCGACAGCGGCAGCTGGGTGACGTCAGAGTAGATCTGCATCAGCAGCGCGTTCTGCACCAGGCCACCCGCGATGACCAGCTCGGTGACCGGTACCCCGGCAGCACCGAAGGTCTCGATGATCGTCCGGGTCCCGAAGGCGGTGGCTTCCAGCAGCGCCCGGTAGACGTCTTCCGGCCGGGTGGCGAGGGTCTCGCCGACGAGCAGCCCGGACAGCTCGTGGTCCACCAGGACGCTGCGGTTGCCGCTGTGCCAGTCCAGCGCGAGGAGTCCGTGCTCGCCGACGCGCTGCTCGGCCGCGAGCACGGTGAGGTACCCGTGCACAGAGGTGCCCGCAGCCGCCGCCCGCTGTGCGTAGTCGGCGGGCACCGCGGTGTCCACGAAGTGGCCGAAGATGTCACCCACCCCGCTCTGGCCGGCCTCGTAGCCCCATGATCCGGCGACGATGCCGCCGTGGACGACCCCGCACATGCCGGGAACCTCCCGCAGCTCGGTGCCGTTCAGCACGTGGCAGGTGGAGGTGCCCATCGTGGCGACCAGCTGGCCGGGTGCCAGGGCGTTGCCGGCCGCGGCGGTCACGTGGGCGTCGACGTTGCCCACCGCGACCGGGACACCGGCAGGGATGGTGGTCCACGCCGAGGCCCGGGCGCTCAGGGTGCCCGCCGCCGCGCCGAGCTGGCCGATCGGCTGGGCCAGCTTGGTGGGCACGAAATCGGCGAATCCCGGTGCCAGCTCGCCGAGGAACTCCGCGCTCGGGTACTCGCCGTCCTGCAGGATGCCCTTGTAACCGGCGCTGCAGGCGTTCCGGACGTAGTCGCCGGTTAGCTGCCACACGATCCAGTCGGCGGCCTCGACCCAGCACTCGATGGCCTCGTAGACCTCGGGGTCCTCCTCCAGCACCTGCAGCGCCTTGGCGAACTCCCATTCCGCGGAGATCAGGCCGCCGTACCGCGGGAGCCACGTCTCCCCACGCTTGGCGGCGAGCTCGTTGATCCGGTCGGCATGGGGTTGTGCGGTGTGGTGGCGCCACAGCTTGACGTAGGCGTGCGGACGGTCGGCGTAGGCGGCGAGCTCGCTGAGCGGTGTGCCGTCGGCAGTGGTGGGAACCATGGTGCACGCAGTGAAGTCGGTACCGATCCCGATGACCTCGGCCGGGTCGGCACCGGCGGCGGCCAGGGCCGCGGGAACGGCGTGCTGCAGCACCTCGAGGTAGTCACCGGGAACCTGCAGCGCCCAGTCCGGCGGCAGCGGTTGGTCGGCGTGCGGCAGCGTGCGGGTGAGAACGCCATGGGGGTACTCGTGCACCGCGGAACCGAGCTCGGCTCCGTCGTGCACGCGGACCACCACCGCCCGACCGGACAGCGTGCCGTAGTCGATGCCGACCACCAGTGCGGTCCGGGAGATCGGGGACATGCAGCGCCTTACTGTGCGAACGGGAGCGGGTCCAGGGGACGATTGGAGTGATGGTTATCGTTAACATTCGGAAGAGCAAGTGTCCCAGGTCACAGTCCGGTCACGATTAGCCGGGTTTGCTCAGCACGGTGGGGGTGCGGAGCTGCTGCGCAGGACCAACCGCGGCTCGACGGGTTCGGAGGCCGCGGGGTCGACGTCACCGCCCGCGATCAGATTCATCAGGATGCGCATCCCCCGGCGGCCGACCTCGTCGAAGTCCTGGTGCACCGTCGTCAGGGACGGCACCAGGAACTCGGATTCGGGGATGTCGTCGAATCCCACCACGCTGATGTCCTCGGGGACCCGGATGCCGCGTTCGTCGAGGCCGCACAGCAGACCGAGCGCCAGCTGGTCGTTCGCGGCGAAGACGGCGGTGACCTCGTCGCGGGTGGCGAGCTCGGCGGCGGCCCGGTAGCCCGCGCCGGGGCTCCAGTCACCCTGCAGCAGCACCTGCTCGGTCATCCCGGCCAGGCTGAGCGCGCTGCGCCAACCGTCGATCCGCTGCCGCGCCTCGGGGAAGTCCGCCGGGCCTGCCAGGTGCACCACGCCCCGGTGTCCCAGTCCCAGCAGGTGCTCGGTGGCCAGGCGGGCACCCAGCTCCTGGTCGATCGAGGCGACCGGGACGTCCGCGGAGTACGCCGCTTCGAGGGCCACCACGGGGACCACCGCCGGCATGCCGCGAATGCTCCGCGCGGCGCTGTCGCTCGTCGCGATGACGATGATGCCGTCCACCGACTGATCCGCCATGGCGCTCACCGCGGAACGCGTACGGGCGCCGTCCATTCCTTCGGTACTCGTCACCGTCACGGTGTACCCGGCGGCCCGTGCGGCCTGCTCGATGGCGAACAGGGTGGAGGCCGGACCGAACAGGCGGCTGTAGGAGCTGATCACCCCGATCCGGCGGGTGCGCCGGGTGACCAGCGCCCGGGCGACCGCATTCGGCCGATAGCCCAGCTGCACGATCGCGCGCAGCACCCGCTCGCGGGTTTCCTCCCGCACGTTGGGTCGATCGTTGAGCACCCGGGACACCGTCTGGTGCGACACCCCGGCCAGCCGGGCGACGTCGTACATGACCGCGGGTTTGTCAGCTGTCGGCGCCATCGAGTCCTTCCCGCGGCCGCGAACGTGCCCCGGTGACGGACCCTACCGGCGCCGGGCAGGCGCCTCTCGCACGCGTGCCGCCGGATCGCGCGCGACAGCTTGCCGACCGGCGGGCGGCGGTGGTCTGCGGGCGGCGGACGGCGCGGTGATCAGAACTGATCACCGCGCGCACCTGCAGGTGACGTTCGAAGCTCAAGAGAAGGCCCGCAAGATTAGCGAACGGTTCGCCGAGTGGTTGTGGGAAGACCCGGAGCGCACCACCCGCCTTGTCGAGGAGGATTTCGTCCCAGCCCGCTGCGGTCAGTGCGTCGTGTTGGCTCTCGGGGCGTTGATCGCGGGTGGACACTCGGCTGTACCCGATGCGCATGTCTCGGATGGTATTGCTAACGGGGGAGGACGTGGCGTAGGTGTGGACACGGCATTCTTTACAAATTCTACCTAGGCAAACATCAGACCACGGAGCGTGTCACACGAACGAAGGGTTTCTTATACGAACACAGTGTTGCAGTTGGCACCCCCCTGACCGACACAACATCACCGGGCGGGGTTCATGCCGAGCGGGCGGTTATGCCGAGTGGCCGTCTGGTTTCCGGTGTTCTTGCTGGTCAGGGTCGGTCTTCGCGTTGAGCTGGGCGGCATAATCAGAGCGCTTCGAGGAATGCGAGGAGCCGGTCG
>JAABUU010007013.1_pt1 | contig 11801 bp, 14 predicted proteins | sample 5559301 | NCBI WGS metagenome assembly JAABUU01 (sample SAMN10711884, study PRJNA513360) | rock metagenome | isolation source: Antarctica rocks | place: Antarctica: Victoria Land, Richard Nunatak white
CCCGGTCCCGGTGACCGCGCAACGCGAGCAGCACATGATGCTGAGCATGGGTCGCGCCCGCCGAACGCGCTTCCCGTTCACCGGTCCGCTCGAAGACGGCGATCGCGCTCCGGACGCCGAGCAGCCCGGCGAAATGTTGGTCAGTCAGTCGCGACACTGAGAACCCCCCATGCTCGTCACCGGAAACCCCCACCAAGATACATCGGCACCCTACCGAACGGCTGACATCCCACCGATACAGCCAGCGACCCGGAAACCCGCAAACGATCCCCGGGCCACGTCACCCAGCCCCCGGAACGTTCGGAAGCGCCGCCGGTCGAACATCCGACTTTGCCGGTGGCCGATCGTCCGCATCTGCCGGACTGCGCGCGGAACGCGCGACCATGCCGGGAAGTGATCGAATCGACGCCCGCTGCAGGGGTGACATCGATGAAGGGGTCGACCACTTTGTCGCTCACCACCTGGGGCACCGTACCCCCGCAGGGGGCCCACGGATGTTCTGAACGGCGTCGTTCGGTTGTCCGGTTGACGAGATTTCGGGTCGCCTCCGCCACGCGGAGCGCACGGTTCCCCCAGCAACCGCTTTTTGCATGACGGTCCTCCGGCCGCCCGGTGCGTTCGTGGCTGCGTACTCTCGACTCGTGGATAACGACCTGGCCAAGCCGCGCGGACTACCAGACCGGCTGGCCACCCGCTGGTTACGCGAGTTGTCACCGCAGCGGCGGCAGGCGGTCCTGGCCTGGGGCGCGTTTGCGGTCACGTTCGGCTGCGTCCGAGCGTTGACCCACACCATCAGGCATGGTCACGGCCCCTCCCGGGGCGGCCTGACGCTCGATGGTGAGCACCTGCACCATTACAACCTGGGCATTCTGGGCCTGGCTGGGATCGGTGCGCTCCTCATGTACTCCCGCGAGGACCATCGTTACGCTCCGGCGACGGCGATCGGCTACGGCACCGCCGGTGCCCTCATCGTCGACGAGGCGGCCTTGCTCCTGGACCTGCAAGACGTCTACTGGGCTCGTCAGGGCCGCAGCAGCGTTGACCTGGCGGTCGGCATCATCGGCGTTGGCGGCGTGGCGCTGGCGGGTTGTCAAGTACCGGCTTTGATGGAGGCTTTGAACTCCCGTTGAGCGGGTTGCTCGGGGAGGGTGATGCTGTGGTGCTGGGTCTCGTACTCGACTGGCGGAATTAGGCCGATCTCGCCGTGGAGGCGACGGAAGTTGAACCAGTCGATGTACTCGGCGACGGCGATCTCGAGGTCGTCGATGTTCTTCCAGGGGCCCCGGTTGCGGATGAGTTCGGCTTTGAACAGGGAGTTGAACGCCTCGGCCATCGCATTATCGTAGGAATCGCCTTGCTTCCCACCGAGGCGACGGCGCCTGCCTCGGCGAGGCGCTCGGTGTAGCGGATGGCAAGGTACTGCACGCCGCGGTCGGAGTGGTGCACCAGAGCGCTGATGTCGTGGCCGTCACGGGTTCGGGTCCACAGGCCCATGTTCAGTGCGTCCAGAGCCAGGTCGGTGCGTAGCGAGGTGGAGACCTGCCAGCCCACGACGCGGCGGCTGAACACGTCGAGGATGAAGGCGCAGTAGACCCAGCCGGCGAAGGTCCGCACGTACGTGATGTCGGCGACCCACAGCCGGTTTGGGCGCTCGGCGGTGAACGTGCGCTCGACGAGGTCCGGGCGGGTGTCCGGGCCGGTCCCGGGCACGGTGGTCCGAAGGCTCTTCGTCCGCGAGATTCCCCGCAGGCCAAGGTCTTTCATCAACCGTGCGGTGGTGCAGCGTGCTACCGGCTGGCAGCCGGCGAGCACCTCCTCCCGGTTCAGCTGCGCATGCATCTTGCGGATCCCGTAGACGCCGTAGTTCTCCTGGTGTACCCGCGCGATCACCGGCTTGAGTTCCTCATCGCGAACTGCTCTGGCAGAGGGCGGTCGGGTCCTGACGGCGTAGAACGTGCTCGGAGCGATCGGCACACCCGCGCTGGTGAGCGTCGTGCAGATCGGCTCGACTCCGAACATGTTCCTGTTCCGCTCGATGTAGTCGATGATCAGTGGCAGGGGCGGTCGAGCTCCGCCGCGAAAAAAGCCGACGCCGATCTCAAGATCGAGTTCGCACGCCGCAGTTCCCGGTTCTCCCGTTCGAGCTCGCCAACACGCTGCGCGTCGCTCGTGGTGGTCCCAGGACGAGAACCGGCGTCGACCTCGGCCTGAGACACCCAGCCTCGAAGCGTCTCAGGGTTGATGCCATGTTGCTCACCGATCCGAGCACACGCCCCCGGACGACTGGCGGGGTCCTTCCGCGCGTCCAACGCCAGCCGGATCGCACGCTCTCGCAACTCCTCGGGATACTTCCGCGGTGCAACCATGTGCTGTAGTCCTTCCAGACTTGATGCCCTCCATCAAACCCGGTACGAGACAGGTGGACCGTTCTGCGCGCGGCAGCACGCGAACTGACCGGGGCGTGATCGACCCGCCGCGCGGCCTCCTCCTCGCCGACGCCATCGCGCGGGAGCGGGGTCCGTCTTCCTGCCGGTCCGATCGGGGAGGGTCAACCGCGGTACTGGCGTATCAGCGGGCAGGCGAATGGGTCGCGGGCCTGGATGCCGACCGCGTTGAGGTAGCGGACCACGATCCGGTAGGAGGCGCCCAGGTTAGTTTCGGTAGCTGATGTGCTGTTCGTGGCAGTAGGCGCGCACGATGGGTTGGGCCTTCTTGAGGTTGGGCCGCGGCATGTTGGGGAACAGGTGGTGCTCGATCTGGTAGTTCAGGCCGCCCATGGCGAAGTCGATGATTAGGCCGCCGTGGATGTTGCGGGACATCAGGACTTGGCGGCGCAGGAAGTCGATCTTGGTGGTGTGCGGCACCAGGGGCATGCCTTTGTGGTTCGGGGCGAACGAGGCGCCGAGCAGCAACCCGAACAGGCCCTGCTGGACGGCCAGGAAGACCACCGCCTTGGCGGGGGGCAGTAGCAGGAACAATGCCGTCAGGTAGCTGCCGAGCCGGGCGAGGATCAGGGTCAGCTCCAGGCGGCGGTGCTTTAGGTCGCGCCGGCGAAGGAGGGTGCGGACGCTGGCCAGATGCAGGTTGGCGCCTTCCAGCAGGAGCAGGGGGAAGAACAGGTACCCCTGGTGGCGGGTGAACCACCCCACCCACCCGGACCGGTCGGCCGCGATCGCCGGGGTGAAGGCCAGCGCGCCGGGTCCGATGTCGGGGTCCTTGCCTTCCTGGTTGGGGGCGTTGTGGTGGCGGTTGTGCTTGTGCGACCACCAGCTGTAACTCAGCCCGGCGAAGGCCCCGGACATGATGCGCGAGGACCATTCATTCCATCGGGTCGAGGCAAAAATCTGCCGGGGGCGCCGTCGTGGCCCAGGAACCCGAACTGGGTCACCACGGCAGCTAAAGCGGCGGCCGGGACCAACTGCCACCACGAGTCTCCCAGGAGCACGACAGCCACCCAGATCGCGACGAAGGCAGTACCCATCACCAGCATCAGCGACCAGTAGTAGCCGTACCGGCGGCGCATCAAGTCCCTGTCTTGGACGCGGCGGGACAGTTCCGCGTAGGCGCTGACCGCACGCCCCCGGGCGCTGCCCACACGGCGGTCAGCAAGGACCTGGTCGCTGCCCACAGCGGAGCCGATGTCCTGATCGGTCTCGGCTGAGATCGCCGCAGGGGCCGAGATCACCACCAACGTTTTGCCCATGGACTGGGTCACCGAACCTGCCTTTCATACCTAACCGAAGAGCCAACCAGCATTCGGCCGGGTCGAGACCTGGGGCGTGCTGGGGCTGCGCCTGAGGGCGAGCCTCGCCGAGCCGCGGGACCTGGCTCTGGTGCCCAAAGTCGGTCTTGGCTAAGCCGTGGCGCTGGACACCGTTCCCGGTACCACCCTCCTTCTCCGCGATTTAGTTCACCCTCCAACACACCAGCCCCGCCGGCAGCGTCCGCTCCTCAGCTTCCGGCTGTCACCCCGCAGTTGTCAGCTTCACACGGCGCTACACGTGCCGATGCTACGAGCCGGCCGTGGCTTCCGTGATGTCCTGGCACGACCGCTCCCTCAAGGCCGGCTGCCTGGCTGTGCAGGCGCACGGTTGTCCCCACTTGCGGGTGCAGGCAACGTGGCGAGGGTTGTGATGGTTGGGTCGGGGGTATCGGTACTGTGTAAGCTCGCGCTTTGGATCCAGTTCGCCAGGCATGCCTTGGGGCTGCCGCATAAGGGGAGTCATGACTGAGAACACCGCTGCACCCCAGGGGCCGGCCGCAGAGGCGGCCGTGCCGTCGCCTGTTGAGTCGCCCAGTGCTGTCGAGGTGCCGCCGGCTGGGGCATTGGAGGTCGACGGGTCTGACGTCGCCGTCCCCTCGGCGACCTCCGCTGCTGCGGCCTCACCGCAGTCGAGTCTGGCCGCGCCGCGGGGCCTCAGCTATGCGGTGGACATTGTCTTTTGTATTGACGTGACCGGAAGCATGGACCCGATCATTGACGCGGTGAAGGCCAACGCGCTCGGCTTCTACGACGATGTGCAGTCGAACTTGACCGAGAAGGGCAAGAACGTGGCTCAGCTTCGGGTTCGGGTGATCGCGTTCCGCGACTTCACTGCCGACGGTGACAGCGCCGTGGAGGAGTCACCGTTCTTCACGCTGCCGGGTGACCGGGCTGGCTTCTCGGAGTTCGTCAACGGGCTGGTGGCGCAGGGTGGCGGTGATGCTCCGGAGTCGGGTCTGGAGGCGGTGGCGTTGGCGATTAACTCACCGTGGACCACCACCGGCGACCGACGTCGCCAGGTGATTGTGGTCTGGACAGACCAGCCGGCTCACCCGCTGAACCCCTCGGTGCTACCTGCTGACCTCTCATCGCGGGTGCCGGCCGACTTCAGCGCCCTCACCGACGTGTGGGAGGACGAGCAGGGCTCGATGGGGTCAAGTTCCAAGCGGCTCATCCTGTTTGCACCTGACGGCCCGGGATGGAGTGACATTGCCGCGGTGTGGGAGAACGTTGTGCACAACCCGTCACAGGCCGGTGGCGGCCTATCAGATGTCGACTACGGGACGATTATCGACTCGATCGGTAACTCGGTGTGAGCGAAGCTCAGCCGCCACCAAACCCCAACGGTCCCTCATCCGGGCCTACCGTCTCGTTCGGCTTCAACCTCGGCAAGATCGCCGACCACGGCGAGGACTCCGACCCCATCGTGCGGGACGGTCCGGATCTGGCGTTGCTGGCGGTCTTTGACGGGATGGGGGGCGCGGGGGGCACCGTCTACCAGACCGAGGACGGCCCTCGTAGCGGCGCATACCTGGCCTCGCGTATTGCGCGTAACGTGGTCGAGCAGCGGAGGCTGGAGTTGCTGGTTCCGGACTGGAATCTGAACGGCGAAGCAGCGGCTGAGGATCTGCGCAGGTCCGTCCAGGAGGCCCTCGCAAGGCGCCTGGCGGAGTTGAAGGCACCCCCGAGTCGGCTGCGCTCGAAGCTGCTCAGAGGGTTGCCGACGACGATGACCGTGCTTGCTCTGCAACGCGCGAGCCGCACTGGGTCGACCTGGCTGTGCCACGTTTTCTGGGCCGGCGACTCCCGCGGGTATGTCTTCGAGCCGGACGGGGCACACCAGCTCACCGTCGACGACCTCCGCGACGCCAATGACGCGATGGCGAACCTGCGCAGTGACTCTGTCGTCAGCAATGCGATGTCAGCGGACACCGAGTTCCACGTCAACTACCGTCGGGTGCAACTGCAAGCGCCCTTCTTCCTGCTGTGTGCCACCGACGGCTGCTTCGGCTACCTGCCGACGCCCATGCATTTCGAGCGCCTGGTGCTCAGCCCGCTGACCGAGGCTCGCACCGTGGACGCCTGGTCCCGCGCCATCCAGACGGAGGTGGCCGGCGTCACCGGTGACGACGCGGCCATGTCGGTGGTCAGCGTGGGCGCGGGCATGAAAGAGATTCACAGGCTGTACGCGCCTCGATTGGCCGAGCTCGAGGACCAGTTCACCGCCCCCATCGACGACCTGGTCCGGTCGGTGCAACGGGCCGAGGACGAGCTGATCGCGCAGCGTCAGCGTCAGCTTGAGGAGACGCAGCAGCTGTGGGCGCGGTATCAGCCCGGTTATGAGCGCTACCTACGCACGGTGGAGGCTGTGCACGACGAAGACGAGTCCGACGATTCGGATCTCACCTCAGCTGACGGGGAAGAACGTGACCAGGCCGGGGCGGCTGGCGACCTCGCGACCGATCGGTCGGCGGAGGCCGACGCCGCCGCCGCCGCGGAGCCCAGTGAGGTGAGGTCGTGAAGGCCGGCGATGTCGTCAACGGCTACCTGATCCTCGAGGACTTCAAAGTCGTCGGAGCCGGACTGAGCAAGTGGACATTCGCCGAACGAGGCGGCCGCCAGTTCTTCATCAAAGAGTTCCTGAGCCCCACCTTCCCCGACGCGGCCGCACCGGGCAGCGAGAAGACCAAGGCCAAGAAGCGGGCCCGCTGCGCGACCTTCGAGGCCCAGCACCGCGGGATGCAGAAAGCTCTCGCACCGCTATCGGCGTACGGCGGCAACCTCATCGTCACCCTGGACTTCTTCCGTTTCGGCGCCAAATACTACAAGGTGACCGAGAAGGTTGACGCGGAGGATCTCGGCGCGGGCGGCGTGGCGGCCCTTGAGCTGCGCTGGCAGCTGGTGTTGATGAAGTCCGTGGCGCACAGCCTGAAGATCCTGCACGACCTGCGCATCGTGCACGGCGACCTTAAGCCCAGCAACATCCTGGTCAAACGCACTGAGCTCGGATGGACAACCAAACTCATCGACTTCGACAGCTCCTACATCGCGGGCAACCCGCCATCAGCCGAAGAGATCGTCGGCACCATCAACTACTACTCCCCCGAGCTGCTGAGCTACATCCAAGAAGCAGGGGTGCAGGCCGCCGAGCTCGGGGTGGCCTCCGACGTGTTCGCCCTCGGCCTGATCTACAGCGAATACCTCACCGGCGCAGCACCCCCATTCGACGCAGCCCGCTACCACGAAGCTGCCGTCGCTGTCCGCAGCGGGGAGACCCTGCGCATACCCCGCACGGGCGTCCTACCGGCGCTGGCCGACCTGGTCGACGCCATGCTGTTGGCCGACCCCACCAAACGGCCGACGATCAGCCAAATCCACACGACGCTCATGGGAATCAGGCTGGGCAGCAAGCCCACCACCACCAGTGCGACGGGAGCTGCGCCACCTCCGGGGAAACCGACGCCGGCGAGCGCGCTACGAGGAAGCGGCCTGCGCCTCACCCCTGCCGAACGAGACAAGACCACAACCAAGCCGACGGGCCGACTGGTTGGCAAGCTGCTGGGCAAACTGAGCCCGCGGCCACCGGCGTGAGCGCGGTATGGCGGTGTCGGGTCTGCGAAGGCGTCAACCGTGGCGGCCGAGTATGCGCCACCTGCGGAGCCGAGGTGCCACGTGGTGAGCCGCTGCGCGCCGCCGTGCGAGCGGTGCAGCCCAACACCACCCCACCGGTTGCCCCCGTGCCGCCCAACATCAGCCGTCGAGAGCTGCGAAAGTTGCCCAGCCCAGAAGAAATCTGGCCGGCGCCCCCCGAAAAACCACTGACCTTCGAGAACGGCTTCGACGTTCGACCGCTCCCCGGCGGGTGCCTAGTCTCCTTCGGCCCGCGCCGCCGCTAGAACAGCGCACAGCGGCAGGCAAGCCCCGCGTGGTTTCATCGAACGCGCACGGTCGACCTGGGCCTCGCCAAGTCCCAGCAGGTATGTGCCAGTCCACGCACAGATGCCGGTGGCGCCCGGCGGCCGTGCGCGCCCCTCGTCAACAATCCCCCACCGAGATCCGGCAGCGGTAGCCGACAGGGATTAACGACGACAGACCGGCCGGGGCGGGGGCGGTGCACTGAGTCGAGCAGGTCAGGCCCACCTGGTGGAGGTGGGCTGCAGCTGATCGGAGGTCCCCGGGTGGTGACATGGGAAACTCAGCTGCGCGCTGCAGGTGTCCACCCGTGGTGCGACGCCGCCCTTCGCCGGGCGCTGAGTGGTGACCACCTCTGAGCAGATCCTCGTCCCCATTGTTCTCCCGCCCACTGCGGATCCGCTTCGTCTGGCGGTCGCGGCGTATCTGGCCCGGTTCAAGGGCCAGTCCAGCGTCCACGCCGACTCCGACCTGCGCTGCTACTTGCGGTGGTGCGCCGAACGTGACCTTGACCCGCTGAACGCTCACCGCCCGCACGTCGAGCTGTACGTGCGGTGGATGCAGGAAGTACGCCGGTTCAAGCCGTCCACGGTCAGCCGCAGGATGGCCGTGGTCGCCGGTTTCTACCGCACCTGCATCATTGACGAGATCCTCGCCCACTCACCCGCCGAGTATGTCTGACGTCCCAACGTGCCACCCGACTCCCCGATGCTCGGGCTGACGCACCTGCAGTTCGAGGCGATGCTGTCCACCGCCGGACCTCCCCGAACGTGTTTGACTTCGCCCTCGTCGCATGCTCGGCCTGCGCGGGCTGCGGATCTTCGAAGCCTGCGGCGCCGACATCGGCGACCTCGACGAGGTCCACGGCCATCGAGTCCCTACCGTGCGAGGCAAGGGCGGCAAGGTTGTCCTGACCCCACTGCCGCCGGCGGTGGGTCGAGCCATCGATCGGGCCATCGGCAACCGGACCGACGGGCCGATCCTGCTCAGCCGACGCGGCACCCGGATGGACCGCCACTGCGCCACCCGACGGCTGCACCACCTCGCCACCCAGGCCGGGGTCCGGATCGCCCGGATGCACCCACACATGCTGCGGCACACCTTCGTCACCACCATGCTCGACGCCGGCTCGACCTACGGGACGTCCAAATCGCCGCCCGCCACGCCGACCCACGCACCACCATGCGCTACGACCGAGCCCGCAAGAACCTCGACCGCCACCCCAACTACATCCTCGCCGCCTACATGGCCTCCGGCACATAGAGCCCACCGCTGACGCGCCGATGAACCTCGCTGATAGTTGCGGAGCTTCCGAGAAACCGATCTCGACAGGATTTGGTGAACTCGAGGCCGGAGTATCGTTCTAGCGGTCCCGTTGGTACCGGTGCATTGGCCTTCGGGTGGCGGCCACGGGCAATGACGGCGAGACTGACACGCGCAGGTTGGTTCGGACACCGTGGGGCTCACGCATCGAAAGTGACGTTACGGTCGCCCTGGTCCTGCAGGACGGACCGCTCGACCACCGACGAGGCTAGCGTCGGGTCCGGTGGAATCGAATTCATGAGGTACGGGAAGGCGAACCCCTGATGAGTCATGACGACGACAACGACAAGAACGGAGAAGACAAGACGACCGAGCGGGGTGAACCGAGCCGTCACGGAGACGTTACTGACACCGAGCACCCAACCGGTGACGCACAGGCGGCTGAGAACGCCGAACGGGAATCACCTGCATAATCGGGCACCTGACAAAGGGCCCGGCCGCCCCGCTGGATCCGGCGGTACATACGGGCTGCACTAGGAACGTCCTCGGTGCTGCGTACGCCCCATCAACGTCCTCTTCTGCCGGACTGCGCGCGGAACGCGCGACCATGCCGGTGGTCGATCGTCCGGATCTGTCGTGGACAGTGTTCCCGCGTGGGTCGACCGGGACGTATAGCTCGAACCGTCCGGGGACCATTCGGGGGCTCATCCACGCCCACAGACGAGGCTTGACCCGGATCTCGCGCGCAATTTCAGTCGGCCGACGCGGCGATGATCTCGTCGGCGACCCAGTGTGCAACGTCGGCCGGATAGGGCGCCGGCAGCATGAGCACAAGGTGACGGAAGCCGGCGTCCAGGGCGTGGCTGATCGCGGCGCGGGTGTCGCCGGGTCGGTCGTAGGAGACCGACACGTTGGTCGATCGGGTGATCGACTCCGGCTCGCGACCGATCTCGGCGCAGAAGCGGTCAAGCACAGCGCCGCGGCGGACGCCGCTGTCCATGTCGCCGCCCTGGTAGTTCCACACGTCGGCGTGCTCGGCGACCACGCGCAACGCGGGGGTGGAGCTTCCACCTATCAGGATCGGTGGGTGAGGACGTTGGACGGGCTTGGGGTTGCCGAACGCCCCCGTCAGGTGCACGTAGTCGCCGTGGAAGTCGAACGGCTCGTCCAACGTCCACAGTCGCTCGATGACCGTGCAGGCCTCGGCCAACGCCCCGATCGCATAGGCCGCGTCGTGGAAGGGCAGGCCGTGGGCCTCGTACTCACGCCGGGCCCCAGGAGCGCTGGGACGTGACCCGGCGCCGATGCCGAACTCAAGCCGTCCGCCGGAGACGATGTCGACGGCCGCCGCGATCTTGGCCAGCATCGCCGGCGGTCGGAGGCGGTTGCTGGTCACCAGCAGGCCCAGGCGGAGGCGCTGTGTCTGAGCGGCCAGCGCCGACAGCAATGTCCAGCCTTCGTAGATCGGCCCGTTCGGGTCGCCGCCGATCGGCATGAGGTGATCAAACAACCACGCATGCTCGATCTGCGGGACAGTGTCGGCCTCCCGCCAGACCCGCAGGACGTCCTCGTAGTGGACCTGCATCGGGGCAGTCATGATCCCGAAACTCGGGTCGGTCGGGACCGGCATCAGCGCCTCCGCAAGGACGGGGCGAGCGATTGGCCCACGATGGGGTGATGCATGAGTCGTCCTCCGTTGCGGGTTGACTGCGCCGACGCATCTGGATCGGCGACGTCGTTGCCACTCCAAGCAGTTACTCGGCCCATGTCGAGCGAGCACGACCACGTTCTCACGGTGCCACACGTGAAGAGAGACAACACCGTGCCTCACACGCGCGGGTGCCCGCCACATCGACGGCGAAACGCTCGCCGACCTGGCCGAACATCCTCTTCTGCCGCTGTCGGGGAGGGACCACCCCGAAGTCGCTGTCGGGGCGGGACGTCCGACCACGCCGCTCGTGGCGTGATCTCATCGGCGGGTGTGAGGTCATCAGTAGTGTCCTTCCCGTGGGCCGACGATTGAGACCAACGGCCACAACCTCTCCCTTATCTCTCCGACCTGACGCTGGCCGCGTGCGACGTCGGCTACGCGTTGTTCGCCGGACGACTAGTCGTGGCTGGGCTAGAACGGCCTGGGTGGGTCGCAGGGTGTGGCACCGTAGGTGCGTGTCCCTCGTCCGCATCCGGTCAACGAAATGGGATGGCACCCTTCATCGCGACTCTTTGGCGTGGGAAGTGGGCATCGACCAGTGGGGGACTTGGTTGGCACAAGCATCCGGCAGCACTGTGACCACGGCGAGCACGACCTACCAATCCGCTGCGGGTTTGCGGCTTCTCAGCAGTGACCGTTGGTGGTCGGCGTTCTTCATGACCGACGCCGACAATGCGGCGATACCGCTGGTATACGTCGACATCGCTACCCCAGTTCACCGGGTCGGCTCGACTCTGATGTTCGTCGACCTCGACCTGGATGTGCAGAAGAGGCCCAGGCGGCGCCGTCGAGATCCTGGACCGCGACGAGTTCTTGCAGCATCGCGAGCGGTACGGCTATCCCGATCATCTCGTTGAAATCGCCGAACGGTCATGCGCTGAGGTCGCCGCCCTTCTCGCGGCCGAGGCCGAGCCGTCTGCCAGCGCCCCACGAGGCTGGCTGGTGGCCCTGGCTGACTTGTTGTGCGACCCCGCCTTGGCTGGTCAACTGACCTGACACCAGCGCCGCAACACGTCCGCTCTTGCCGCCGATCGAGCGTCCGACGAGCACGGGTTGCCTTCGGGCGGCCTGTCGGTCGCGGCTGGTATCCCCGAAACTTGGACACCTCGTGGCGGAACTGGCGGACCGGATGGAACGAGCAACGTTGGGGGC
>JAABUU010007014.1_pt1 | contig 11798 bp, 17 predicted proteins | sample 5559301 | NCBI WGS metagenome assembly JAABUU01 (sample SAMN10711884, study PRJNA513360) | rock metagenome | isolation source: Antarctica rocks | place: Antarctica: Victoria Land, Richard Nunatak white
AACCGAATTATCCCACATACCAAGCCGCACGTCAAGCTCTTTAGTGTCTACACCCCACCGCCAACAAAAGCCCGACCGCCCGTAAACACAGGCGAATCGGGCCTCAAACCCTCAAAACTTCCGGCTAAAGGCCCAGCTCGCGGCCGAGCGGACCCGGGAACGCGCCGCGCTCGCCGAGCAGCACCGCTACAGCCAGGAGGCCGACGCCCGCGAGTCAGAGCTGGGTGAGCAGCGGCGCGAGTGGGAGGCCCAGCACCCCGGCGTGCGTGAGCGCCACCAGGTGGCCGAGCGTGAGCACCAGCTCGCCGAGCAGGCCCACCAGGCCGCCAAGCAGCGCTATGAGATCGCCGACACCCGTGCGCAGCATGCCATCTCTTTCCCGGCGCGCCTGGTGCCGGGTCGTGCCGAGGCCCAGCCGCTCACTCTGCGCGGCTCAGAGGCCTTCCGTGTGGGGCCGCGCCTGCCCGGGTTCGGGCCGGAACGACACGGCCCGACGATCGAACGCTAGCCCGATGGCCCCGGCGGCGGGCTCGCTCTGAGCCTGCGGTGTGGCCCGTAAAGGGATCCTGCTGTGGATGACGACCCTGCGGATCGGGCGGCGGCTCATAAGCGCCCGAGCGGCGTTCTGGAGGGTCCTGGGGCGATCCCCGGGCCGGTCTGAGCTACAGACCGAACTACAGACCAAACTACGGAGCGTGGGTCTGTAGCTAAAGGCGTCCGCGCCCCCGCCAGCACTGGGTGTTCCCGTCGGCCTCGAGCCCGACTACCCGCCTCCCACGTACACAGACTGATCGAGGGGTGCGGGTAGTCGGGCTCGAGGCTGTGGTGGGTGTCCGGGGGGCTGGCGGGGGGCAGGCAAAACGGTGAGAAGGAGACAGTCTTGAGAGGGCAGGGTGTGACCAAGGACCGGTAGGGGGTCATCAGCGTCTCAAAGGGCCATCAGCTGACCGGAAAGGCGGCGGAGTGACGCCAGGTCGTGGGGCGGGGTCGCCCGCGTCGATGAGCACCGGCAGCTCGTGCGCGGCGGTCTGAGCGCCGCTGAGGTCTCGGTTATCAGTGGCCGGGCAGGCCCGGGCGGGCCGAATCGTCCGATCCGGGGCTGTTCGGGCCCACCTTCACGCGCTCAGACGCGCTGTGAGGCGATCTAAGGCCCTGCGCGAGATGACCGCGACCTTCCCGGCGCTGGAAATGGCCGGTCGCGGCCAGGTCGCTACGCGCCCTCCCAGCGCCGGGCGCGGATCGTGTCGATCACGTGCATCGGCGCGACGTCGCGCAGGTAGCGGTCAGTCACCGCCAGGCTGGTGTGCCCCAGCGCGTCGCGGATCACGTTGATCGGGGTGCGCTCCCGGGCCAGTTCAGACGCGTAGGTGTGCCTGAGCCCGTGGGCGTGCACGCGACGATCCAGCCCCGCCTTGGCCGCCAGGCGCGGCAGCAGATGCCGAACATAGGAAGCGTCCATGCGGCTACCGGCCAGCGTGCAGAAGATGGGCGCTCGGGCGCCGGGTGAGAGTTTGCGCCGGCGGTCGATCCAGCGCGCGAGCATGGCGGCGGTCTGCTCATCGACACCGACCGTGCGGGACTTGTCGCCCTTGCCGTGACGCACCCGCAGGCTGCCGGCCTGCAGGTCGACGTCGCGCAGCTCAAGCGCCAGGGCCTCTGAGATCCGCAGCCCCGAGCGCCACAGCACCGCGATCAACGCCCGGTTACGAACCCCGGTTGGCGCCCGGGTCGAGCAGGCACGGATCAGCGCGATCGCTTCGGGCTCGGTCAGCACCTCGGGCGGACGCCGGCGAGGCCTCGCAGAGGAGGGAGACGAGGGCTCCGCCGGCGGTGGCTCAATGATCGTCATCTGCGCTCTGCTCATAGAGTCACGAAAGCATCCAAAGCGTGACTCTATGCGCCTGCTCGGACAGAATTAGCGAGCGCTCCGGTCTCCCGGCGCGAGCCGTCAAGACCGCCGCTTTGGCCGTGAGCAGCTGCGTTGAGCACGTGCCGTGACGCCCGCGAGACTGCTCCGTGTTCGTGAGGTCGCACAAGGGGGTCTGTCCGGCGGGTTAATTGAATTCTGGGATGCCCCAGAATTTTTATCGAGTGTTCGAGTGTGATCGTGAGCAGGCGTTTTTGTTGCCGCCGTCGTTGCGCGACTGGCTGCCGGAGGATCATTTGGCGTGGTTTGTGATCGCGGCGGTGGATGAGATGGATCTCGCGGCGTTCTATGCGGCGTATCGGCCTGATGGTCATGGCCGGGCGGCGTTGACCCGGCGGCCGAACGGCGTGCGGACGAAGTCGAGCACGTAGGCCGCGCTCATCTGGTGCCCCGCTCCCGCAGGGCGGTCAGCTCCGGGTCGGTGGGCGGGTCGCTCGCCCCAGAGCGTCGGCAAACCCCGTTTAGATCACCTGAACAGGGGTTCCGAGCCCGATGTGGCGTGCCAGCCAGGCGTCGTCTGAGGTGCGTAGTCGGATGCAGCCGTGCGAGATGCGTCCCGGTATCGACTGTGCCTGGTAGTAGGGCCCGTGGATACCGATGACGCCGCCACGCGGCCACTCGCTCAGTGTCGAGTAGTCGCTGGTGCCGAACGCATAGGGCCAGTAGCCCGATCGAGGATCCTCGATCTTGAAGCGCTCGCGGATCCAGAAATGTCCCGACGGCGTCGGCGTCGAGGGCTTACCGACCGCGACCGGCGCGCTCCAGACCCGCCGGCCGTTGGTGTAAAGGTACATGCGCAGCCGGGCGCGGTTGACGATGATCAGTGTGTGCGTGAGGTGCAGGGTGCCGAGGTCCTGGCGGCGCACCCATCCGGTCTGGCCGTTGGGACGGGCGGGTATGCGCAGCCGGACCCACTCCTGGCCGTTGGTGCCCCGGTGGGAGCGCAGCAGGAGATAGACCTCAGGGAATCCATCTTCGGTGTACCGGTGCAGCCGCCCCACATGGGCCGAAGCCGTCGCGGGCCCCCCGTAGATCAGCCCCGTGTGAGCGATACCGGCCCACCGCGTGAACGTCTGCTCGTTTGAGAGCACCTCGTCGCGTTGCACCTGCGCTGAGCCGGAGCCCGGCGGCGGTGGACTGGCGGCCGCCGCCGCAGAGGGAGGGTCCAGCGAACGGATCTCGGTCCCGCCCCACATCCGCACCGGCCCCAGGGCAGACCCCGAGGCTCCAGTGCCAGAGGCGATCGCCTGGCCGGCCCCTCCCACCGCCACAGCGACGACTGCGCACGCAGCAACCCAACTCAGACGCACCTTGACCCCTCCGGTCCTAACGAAGGTTCAGTCAAGGTCTGCAGCGGCGTGATCATACCCAGCGTGTACGCCGTGATGCCAGTCCCGATCGCGAACGCGCCAGACGCCCCGAGCCGATATCCAGAACGACCGGCTCAGGATGGGGACGAGCGATGGGCTCAGCACTCATTGCCTACCGCCTTGCGAGAGCTGGACTCGGCGGCGGCGGGGTGGGGTTGGGCGGCGTGTCAAACCCGTCGTTGGGGACCCCCAGATAGGGGAAGTAGGGTAGGAACCGTGCCGTCTCCGGCGGTCCGGCCGGTGGCGTGGCCACACCCTGTGTGACCTGCTTGGCGGCGGCGTCCGGCGTGTAGGACTTGTCCACCAAAGCGTAGGTCACGCCCGCCAGAGCCCGGAGCTCGATCGTGACGATGTCGTCAGCCACCCGCCGTCCGTTCGGGAAGCCGCCGGGATCGCCGCCGATCAGCCCAAGCGAGTTCGGGCTCCGGCTCGGCGGGATGGCCACGTTCAGCCTCAGCATGTCGCCCAGGTGCTTACCGGTGTTGTTCTGGAAGCCCGGAACGACCCCCTTCGGCAGACCCGTGAGCAAGATCGCCTCGATGTCGACCCGAGGCTTTCCGGAGGCATCCAGCTTGGCCAGGTTGGGAAACACTCCCGGATACAGGACCGGCAGCAGCGAAGCCAGCTCTGGATGCAGAACACCCTTGGTGAAGTGCTTGTCGCCGATCGGAGAGTTCCGATTCCACTCGTCCTTGCGGCCCATCGGCACAAGCACCTCGTTAAACAGCGGGTTGCCCAGCCGCGAAACCTGGACCCACGGCCCGGACTCGGCGCCATTGCTGGCTCCCTGGCCCCGCACCTGCATCTTGCGGCGACTCGCCGCGCCCCAGATCCCGATCGTAGAGCCAGAGGCCATCGGATTCCTGGGGACCTGCCCGTGGCGCGTCAGCTGCGAGATCGGGATCTGCATCGCGATCGTGTGAACGTTGACGCCGCTCTTGAGCGTGTCGATTCCCGGGGCATTGGCAATCATCGAGTGCAGATGAAGCGTCTGGAACGGCCGCAGGTCGGCCAAATCAAACACGGCCCCGAGATCGGCGAAGAACCCATCGTTGCGCTGACCGGCGAACACCTTGATACCGCCCGGCAGGCTGTGCACCGCCGCCTGCGCCAGGGCCGGATAGTTAGGCGTCGAGGCCGGCCCAATGTTGCACGGCGGCGAGGCCAGGTTGCGGCCAAGCACCTCGGTGCGGGCGCCGGAGGCCCGCGCGGTAAACGCCGGCGAGCGGGCGTGCCTCTGCGCCGGCGAGCGGCCGTGCCGCGTGCTCGGCGCCTGAACACTGGCTTGAGTGCCCTTAATCCGGGTGACCGTGTACGTCTGGCGCCGATTGAAATTGGGGTCGTTGAGAGAGTGGATCGGGCCGGTGTTGTAGAGGAAGGTATTCTCGTTGCGGACCCGGGTCGTGAAGCGAAACTCGTAGGCGATATCGGCCACGCCGCTACGGTCGTTACTGACATAGATGTAATACCGGACGTCCTCGCCGAACTCATAGAAGTTCGGTCCGCCCGCCGCGGCCTCCAGCGGGATGTAGTTCGTGATGATCGTGACCGTGTCCGGTCGATCAGGACTGATGAACGCGTACGTGTCGGTGTTGTCGGCGACCGGATCCTGGCTGATCTCCGGCGCTTCGCGATGCGATGACATAGATCTACTCTCCCTTAAGCCGTTAGGCGCCAGCCGCGTCCAGCAGACGCTTGGCCAGCACCGGATCGCGATACGTCCTCTCAGCTGTCCCCGACAGGACGGTCACTTCGCCCCGCTCGGCGTTGTGCACATACGCCATCACCGGCTCGCTGGGCATGTCGCCGGTTGGATGAACCGGCTCGCCGGTTTTGGCGCTCGCGACTGCCGGTAAAACCAGCCCGGCCGCTGCCCCGGGAACCATCGTTACCGCCAACCCCGTGGCGACGCCCCCAGAGCTCCGCAGAAACGAGCGCCGGTCAAGACCGCCCCCGTCCGCCTTGCTGTAATCACGATCAGACGACATCCAGGCCACTCCCCTTCCAAGCGATTGGCACCCACAAGCACAGCTCTTATTTCCTGACCTACGGAGAAGCTACTAAAACGGATCACACCGTCGGCTAGTCCTTGCGGGACTTGACGGCGCGTTCGCCGCACGATCAGCGCAGCAGCTCTCCGTCGCAGAACAGCAGGGCGTGATGCTCGCTCGCGCTCGAACCCGCCGTGCTTATGCTCGACGAGCCGACCTCCGCGCTCGACAAACGCTCGCGCGGATCGACCCCTCAAGGCTGTGATTGCCGCGATCCACCTCACCCTCGGGCAGGTCGCCGCAGCGCTTGCGCTTGTCGTGCTTGTGGTGATCAGCGCCACCGGGCTAGTCGTCGGGGTGGGGCTGCCGTAGCTCTGGCCGTAGGCGCCGCTCGCCGCAGGAGCGGATGTGCTGGTCGAGGTCGATGGTGCGCCAGCGGACGGTGATAACCACCGCGGGCGACGTCTTACTACTGCTTCCGCTGGTGGTGTGGTTGGGCTTCGAACTGGGGATCGCGCCCGCCCTCGGACTCAGCCAGGCCAAGCACGTGCGTCCGATCGACCGCCTGGCGCTAGCCGCCGACCACCTGCTCTACGGGCTGGTGTTATCCGCGACGCGCCCCACCCCACGAAGCTAGATCCGAGCAGTGCCGACCCTCCTCCGCACGACAGGGGTCTCAGCGGCGGACCATCAGCGGCGGACAATCTGCGCCTTGAGTCACGGTTTCGGTCATTAACGTGACTGATGCGCAGGGTCTCGGGGCGGGATGAGCGTAAACGTGACTCAACGGGTGGAGAGGCCCGGTCAGGCGGGCTGCTCGGTGTGGAGGCCAAGCGTCGATCCGGCCGCCAGCAGTCGCTGGTCGTAGGCGATCAGGACATCGAGATCGGCGCCGAGCGACAGGCAGGTCGCGATGTGGATCGCGTCGAGCGCGCGCAGTTGTAGGTGCGCCAACCCGGCGGCGGTCTTGAGCACCGGCTGGTCGATCGGCACCAGCGCCAGCCCGGAGAGGATGCCTGGCACGCGCCCGGGTGGCGGCGTGGGCTCGCGACGGGCGGCGGCGAGCGTGACCTCGACCAGCGCCAGCGCGCTTGAGACCCGCTGCGGACGACCGCGCAAGCTGACACGCAGAGCCTGACTTTCGCGCTCCTCGACGACGAGCTTGACGATCGCCGAGGAGTCCAGGTAGGCCAGGCCGGGCACCTACCGGTCGGCGCGCACGTCGTCGAGCAAAGCCGAGAGCGGTGGTCCGCCTTCCAACTTGAGCGGCTCGACCTCGAGCAGGTCAAGACGGGGAGCGATGGCATCGCGATCGGCGACCAGCCGTCCGATCGCGTCAGCGCGCCCCGGCGTCGGCGCAAGCAGTGCGACCTCTCGCCCGCGGGAGGTGACGGCGAAGCTCTCGCCCTCCTCAACGCGGCGCAGATATTCACTTAGATCGCGGCGAAGCTCGCGTACACCGATGCTCTGACGCATGTGCGCCATTGTAGTCACATTGGAGGTTCCAGTAGCACGACAGCGCGTGGCACCGCAAGATCCTGAGCGGCCGGAGGGGCCGTCGATAGCGCGCTGGGATCGGTGCGCGCCGAAGAGCTTGGCCCTGTGAGCGCCGCTTGCGGACGCTCGTCCGGACCGCGTGTCGCTGGCGTCCGTGCCAGCGAGCGACACCTGCATCTCGGCGCGTAGGCGCCCTGGCCGCGGACGAGGGCAAGACCGTCTCCCAGCTCGCTCGCGAAGCGCTCGAGGCACGACTCGGGCGTGGGTTCTGACAGGCCGTGACCGGCTTTAGCCCGGAGGTCGACTCACGCCCTAGCTGTCACCCATGCTGACGACTCGGCGCAGGTGTCGGGGGGTACCTCGCAGCGCGGCACCCTTCGCGAACTGCCTCGTCGCAGCTGCGGCGAGCAAGAGGGGCGCTGCGAATACGCTGGGGCCCGTGCGCGCGCTGATCCTCGGCTCGTCCTCCGCAGGACCGTTCGCTGAGATGCTCGAGCGCCGGTGCTCATGGGGCGCTGATCGCCACGACGAGGTGTGGAGCGGCGTCCTGCACCTCGATCGGCTGCGCGCTCACGCTGACCTGGCCCAGCAGCTCGGCGAGCTGCTCAGCCTGCCGGCGCGCGCGGCCGGGATGACCGTGGCGATGGGAGAGTGCAACTTCGGCCAAGCAGAGCACGAAGCCCACGAGCTTGACGGCGCCCTGCGGCTGACCAGCGCCGAGCTGGTGGTCGAGATAGTCACGCCCGACGAGAACAGCTGGGAGAAGCTCCCCTTCTACGCCGCCCATCACGTCGACGAGCTGGTGATCGTCGACCCCGCTGAGCGCAAGGTGTTCTGGCTGGTGATGGACCAGCAGGGCGGCTATCAGTTCGTCGAGCGAAGCGGCCTGATCGACCTCGACCCGTTCAAGCTGGCCGACCAGCTCGAAGAGCAAGAGAACCAGCCGAGCTGAAAGCAGCTCGGGCGCAGGGCACGGCCAAGCATGAGCGTTCAGATCGGCGATCTCACCTTTGACCGCGTCCGTTACGACACCGGCGGCGACGTGCTCTACCTGCACCGCTCAGACCCCACCGACGCCGTTGACTTCGATGCCTCTCCCGAGGGTCCCGCGCTGCGCTTTAACGCGGCCGGCGAGCTGATCGGCGTCACGATCATCAACGTCCGCTGGCTGCTTGAGCATGAAGGGAAGATCACGATCACGCTCTCCGAGCGGATCGAGGTAGGAGCAGCCGCCCTGGCACAGGCGCTGGCAGCGCCGTAGCCCCCAGAGCCGCTGGGGGCGACGCTTCCCATGAGACTCCTAGGCAGGGCGTCGGTTAGGCGCTCGTGCTGTGCCTGGCCAGGAGATCAGCGCCAGAGACAAAGCCACCGACCAGCTCGCCGGTGTCGTCGTAGGCGAAGTAGCCGTACTCGGCGGCTTGGGCACGATCCTGCTCGGCGACCTCCAGGACGTCGCGCTCGGCATCGTCGCGTCGGTCATACCAGTTGAGGAAGTTGCCGTCTTCGATGTAGAGAACGCCGTAGATCGATGCTCGCGGTAGAGGATCGCTCGCGCCAGCACGCCCGCTCAGGCGGTTGGGACCTGGACGGCCCCGGCCGTCGATGAGGGCTCAGGCACCGGCTCCCCATGCTCACGCAGGCTCTCGATATGCGCGGCGATCGCCTCGGCGATCAGCTGCTCGGCCTCTTGGCGGCTGTCGCCGGCGGCGACACAGCCGGGCAGGTCGGGCACCCACGCCCCCAGCTCGTGGGGCACTGCTCATAGATCACCGCGTACTCACTCATCGTGCTGTTCAAAATAGGGGTGCCTCGCGGCGCGGCACCCCACGCGAACTGCCTCGCTCAAGCAGGGAACGGTCAGGTGGTCGCGACGAGCGCGCGGATGCGCGGTGCGCGAGGGCCGAGGTTGAGCGTCGCGTAGACCACGTCAGGATCCAGACCGATCTCGTCAGTCCACTCAAGTCCGCCAGTGAGCGGGCCGACGTGGACCTGCGCAAATGTCTTAGGGTCGCGCAGCGCCGCGAACGGCCCGGCGAGGGTGGGGGTGAGGTCGACGTCGCGGACCTCACCGTCGGAGAAGAACACGCGCACGACGTGCTCAGGCCGGACCGCGAGCGCAGCGATCGGCGGCGCGGGATCAGGAATCAGGGCTGGAGTTGCTGCCATCGGGTTTGGAGCTCGTCTCGGTTTTCGTCGATCCATCCCTGCACCAGCCGGGCCTGAGCGGCCGACAGAGCCTGGGATGAGGGCTTGTCGATCACGTTACCCGTCGCGATCGCAAATCTCGACCGGCGCGCCCCCGGCGTGTTGGGCGTCCCCGCGTAGGCGTGTAGGTGCGGCGGATCATGATCAAACGGCCAGATCACGAGCGTGACCCCGGCGACGCGGCCTACCGTCGGCATCCCTCAAGCCCCCGCATCATCGCCAGCAGGCTATAGGTGACGCCAGGCGTGCCTCGCTGCGCGGCACCCTGCGCAACCCGCCTCGTCGAAGCTTGTGGCAGGAAACGGCACCTACCCCGCGAACGAGGCACCCATATGGACTCTGAGCGTCTACTCACTCTGCGCCAGGCCGCTGAGGCCACCGGCTCCACCGTCAAGGCGCTACGTAGCCGCGCCGAGCGCGGCAGCCTGCGGACGGTCAAGCGTGAGCGGGGCGGCCAGCTGGTGCGGCTCGTCCCTCGATCTGAGCTGATCCGTTCGGGACTTCTCACCGACGTCAACGACGCCGAGCGCGCCCAAGCCACCGAGGCCACCGAGCTGCGCGCGCAGCTCACCGCCCTGCGCGCCGACCTCACTAACGCCCGCGCGCTGACGCAGAAAGCGCAGAGCAGAGAAACGGCAGAGCGGGCCGCTCATGATCAGACACGGCAGGTTCTGTATGAAGCACGCGCCAACGCCGAGCATGTTCGCGCTGCGGTGGGCGTGGAGCGCGACGAGCTACGCGCTCAGCTCGCGGAGATCGCCACAGCGGGACCGATCCGAGCGCTACGGCTACGCCGCCGGCTGCGCGCTGGCGAGGCTGTCTTGGACCGCGGCACGAACGACTGAGCTGGAGTGCTCTGCCTCGGGTCGTAGCGGGAGGGCTGCCTCCGCAACATGCCTCATCTGATTCTTCGCCTTTCGGCGGTCCGCAGGTGTGATGGACAAAGCCTGTGGGTGCAGTGGCGGCTCGTTGGCGTCACGCTCACGGCGCGGGTGGTCAGCCTTTGGCCAGCTCAATAGCCTCGATGAGTGATGAGCCACTACGACCGTGAATCCGATATCGCTGCGCTCAACCTAAAGGGCTTTGACGGCAGCAAGGTCTTCGGCGAAGACCACGACTGGGGCTTGATTCTTCGTGACCGCGAGACCCAGGAAATGGTGGGTGTGGAGCTCTGGCGGGCAAGCGACCGGCTTCCGGCCGAGCTGCTCCAAGCGCTACCCGAACCGGTCTGGTAGCGCTAGCCGGCAGCCTCAGCGAAGCTCTGCTGGACTGCAGTGCGGACGGCTGACCGCTTGGCTTCGGTCGCGTGCGCCTTGCGCAGCTCGCCCCGAGCGCGCGCGCCCACCCGCCGGCGGACGACTAGACACCAGCCGGCGCGCTTCTCGCATTGCACCCGCTCGTAGGCGGGGTCGGCTGCGATGATCCGCGCCCCGGCCCGATCAAGGGCGCGCCGTGCATCGTAGGGGCGCGGGTAGTTGCCGACTCCCAGGGATTCAAGCGCTGGGCGCCCGAGGCCAATCGCGGTTTCTTCGCAGCCATCGAAGGAACGCTGCGGCCAGCGCGCCCATCCCTCCAGTGCAGCCCACACGCGCGCCGGGAGACCCGGCCCAAGCGAGCGCAGGAGGTCAAGGTCTAACCACGTTGCCTGCCCGGACACAATCTGCTGCGCCGTCCAATACCCAATCTCGACCTTTAACGATGTCGAGCCTCGCAGCTGGCCCCACTGCTGCGGTGTGGAGAGGTCCAGCTGCGTTGACGCGAGCCAGATGTCTCCCAGCAGCGATATGTAGCCCTCGCGAATTTGCTGGGCGGCGAGGTCCGGATCGGCCTCAACGGTACGTACGGAGATTCGGACGTCAGCCAGCCGGATGAGCGACCGCCGTAGCCGCTTCCAGTGATCGCCACCTTTCCCGGACCCCGCCACAGCCTCAAGGAGCTGATAGCCCGTCGTTTTTACAGTCCGTGTGTCGCGATGCCCGAGGGAGGGATCGTCAGCCGCCGTGATCACACACTGCTCCCGTAGAAGCCCTCCCAGCGCGGCGTACACGCGAAGATCGACCATCGACAGCCGCCTACTCGCACCGACTACGCCGCGGCCCAGCAGGCAGCGAGCGAGGAACGTCGCCTCATCAGGATTGCCGCGGCTCACAGGCTCCCACACGGGATGCAGCAGCGTATCTCGGGGCGCTTGGCCACGATGCGCTCGACGGCTTCTCATTCGGCTGAAAGCGTTGCACCGATACCGGACGTTTAGAGGTTGGCCATTTAGTCGCCTACCATCCGTTATGGCCGAAGGTTGGCCAGCGAGTCGCCCCAAAGGTTGGCCAGCGAGTCGTCAAAACACGGCTTAGAGGTTGGCCAGCGAGTCGCACAGGATGTACCTCTCTTAATAAGCCTGTAGGGATCTGCGCGGGCGCGCGAAGCGTTGTGGATAACTCTGATCCGCTGCGGCTGGTTCTTGGCCCCGCTCACCCCTTCGGGCCTCGGGGACCATCACCAGCCGCCAAGACTCCAACCCCGGCCGCTCGCTCGAGCTCCGCGCCAACATCGATCGGTGCGCTCCAGGCCGGCACATTCGTGCCTAATCCAGAACAGCAGCATCGAAGGGGAGTCGGCGTGAGCGATCGTTCTCATGAATCCGAGTCCAAAAGCGTTACCAGCAAACGGCAACAGCGGAAGCAGATACACTTTACGCACCTATGGTGCTAAAGGCCTCCCCCCAGACGCCTCCTGAGGGGTCATGCGCGCCCTCCTGTTCGCCTGGGCGGCGAACCCCCATGGCCCCCTTCCAGGCCGCCTTCTCGCCGG
>JAABUU010007015.1_pt1 | contig 11798 bp, 11 predicted proteins | sample 5559301 | NCBI WGS metagenome assembly JAABUU01 (sample SAMN10711884, study PRJNA513360) | rock metagenome | isolation source: Antarctica rocks | place: Antarctica: Victoria Land, Richard Nunatak white
GCGTACAGCCACATCAGGTCACAGCATTTGGACCTCCTGCAGCACTGTTGTACTATTGCAGACTTTATGATTTTGTGTGAACCAAATGCATGTGGTGGTTTCCTTAGGGGATGCTTTGCATGTAGGAAGCAAATCTTGTCTGTATGAATTCACTGAACTGAACTTCTTGTCTGTTGGGTCCCAGTTGCCCCCCAGGACATTAAATATTGATTGATTGATTGATTGATTGATTGTAAGGGTTTAGGTTATCTCACTCCTTCTATAATAACCTTGTAATTAAGTAATTAGGAGATTAGGTACAGCGCTAAGTACTGGGGACTCTGAATGAGCCCAAACCCTGGTTACAACCGGTGATTTAGGCTGACAGATAGGGTCTGATTTCAAATCTTCAAAACATCACTTACTAAAGGGCTCTGCTTTGAATGCATTTAGTCACACACCCAACCCTATGCTTCATTACAAAACTCTGAAAAACCACAGGGAACCTAAGGAATCTGGCTGTGGTCAGTAGTCAGTCACATACGACTAGTCTCAATACCCTATCTACAGAGGATAAAGTGGCGATCCGTAGCCTGCTACACATCATCAATCTCTGCCTCTTCACCAAGTGAATGCCTAACATCATCCCTACTACCAGCTACGGGTGGGTTGTAAGCGATCTTAAAGATCTTTCAGAGGATCTCAACAGGATAGCCTTGGAGACTAGCGAGAACATCACAGAGGTAGAGGCAACATTGTGCCACTATCATCTGAACAAGGTGCTCAAGAGCCTCTTGCTAACCACTAGGATAGCCAGACGTCGATGGCCATACCTCTCCCCACAGACGCCGTCACCGACTACTTGTCCATTACCCACCGTAACATCTACCGCCTCCCCATCACCCCAGACCAGCGGTGTATTATATTAAAAAAACTACGCTTGATAGAGAACGAGATAGACGAGAACAGAGGTATCCCAGGGCCAAGATCGCCTCCAGCCGCCAACCGATGACCACACCAATAGTGAGCGCAACAGAAGCTTCTAGGCAGCTCTACGACTTCTTCTTCAACGGCGGATCAACCATTAACTACAGGGACATGACATACGATACCTAGAGGACAACCTGACCGTCATAGATTTTTTTCTGAAGCAGAATGTAACGGACCATGGACTAATCGAACCCAGGACCTTTTCCTGGCTAGTCAAACCTCTTAGCACACTGGACTTTGCGCTAAAAGTTCGACTCTAGATGTCCACGGGACCATTTCCTAGATCTAGAACGTAACTCTGTTACACAGAAGAGGGTAGAATTAGAACACGATTGGAGTTAGAGAACGGATGAGTATAAACTTGAGATTCGCGATGGATTCGTGGGGGGTTACGTACCAAGCAATGGTGCCCGGGCATGACTACCACCTACCTCCTGGCGAAGGAGTTTGCGAACTCGTTGCGGTTGATGTTCGAAGACCTAGCTTCGATTCACCAAGTCGCATCTTGCTCGGTGAATGATAGAGGACTGTTCAACCTTTACGTGAAGTTCGATTTCGCATCCGAACCACTACTAGTTGCCAAGGTGCTTAGCAGGGCTTGCTTGGAGTTAAACGGTTTGCATTTCGAAGTGCACGACCCCTTGAACTACATGGCTTATGTAAAGTTGCCGTTTGAGATGCACGAGAAGGATCTGGATAATGGTTTGATGCTTATCAGGCAGAGCATCCCGAAATTGACTTCTAGGGTTAGCGAGGGGATTGACGTTGTAGTCGAGACACTTTGATTACAAGTGTTTGAAATCCTTCATCCTTGTAGGTATGGGAATAACGATTTGTAAACAACCTCTCCCTTGATGCGCGCCATGTTATTGTCAAACACTTGCCTGGCTAATGCAGCGTGATCCTTAACACGTTGTTGTGCATCGATTGGATCATCCTCGCTAGTCTCACTATCGCTGCTATTGCGCTTCTTCTTTACGTGCTTCTTTTTCCCCTTACGATGCTTGACGGGAGAAGGACTGGCCTCGCTCTTCGTCTCGCTCATCTCCGTGTCGCTAGCTTGCTTGGTTGGCGAAGCGGCTTTGGTCACGGCTTGGAATTTTACGAATTCTTTTTCTTGGGCTGCTTTGGCTTGGCTCTTCGCGAGTTTGCTCTGCCTTGCCTTTTCGCGTGCCCTTGCGAGAGATGCTTTTTGGGCGGAGGACAATTGCTTCTTGGCAGGTGTGCCTGTGTTGGTTGCGGAGAAGCAGGTTTAACAGGACTACAACGTTTGCTCACACACTAATCTGTACACGTGTGCGAGGCCATCCTGAGTCTTGCTTGTTTGACATCTGTTCGTAGATTTCGCATCGTTTAAGGCAAGACCCTGCACGCTCAGATCCGTGCTGTGCCTGCTAGCTTGGTCAGTTCCCACACAGCCTTTTGCGTGGAGACTGCTGACGCTGCTGATTGAGCAGAGTGCATTCCTGCGGTCTTGTCGGATCTCTTGACTTCGCTAGTTCAGGTAGCTTGGCTTGTTACATAAACCCGTATTCTCTGCAGTCAGCTTCAATGCGTAGCACCTGCATGCCGGAAGTAGCCGATGCATAGATCATCTGCGTCTAAAAGCAAGGCTGACACGCGAGAACTCGCAGCGACTAGCCTCAAAGCCTTCTCGAGCTCCCTTTTTTCGGTTGGATCGAGTTTGAAAAGCGCCGGGGGTCGCGCTGGACAGGGAATCCTACAGGCTGTATCAGTCGGTTACGAAAAGTTGACAACAGAAAATACAGATCGGGAGCATATTAGCTTCGCGAAGTTCTCGCATCTGCAACTTCACAACCCAGCCGGGCTACTTCACAGACCAGTGTTGTTGCTCGGGTATCAACACGGCTTTCAGGTCTGGGACCTTGAGGACAGCGACACTTTTCAACAGCTTGTTTCGCGACGAGATGGACCAGTCAGGTACCTTGGCAAGACAAATGAGCATAGCTGGGCTACATACACTGCTTTGCAGCAGGCAGCTTAACATGAAACGTTGCTGCAGTTTCATGGAGCCTCTGCCAATATCTTCTGTACCACATGCACCCTCCAGCCCTCTTCACAATGCATGGCCAGTGCTCGCAATTGCATTTGCACCAGCAGCAAGCAGCTCCTCAACCAACACAGACAAGTCCACTTCAGCACAGCACTGCGTACAGTTATACTGAATGAGCAGCCATTTGTACGTACACTGTCTGGCATTCAAGAGCCAGATTTTGAGCCTCAAATGCAGCTCTCGCCTCATTGTCATTGCATAGGATGAACAAATCCATGCATACGACATTGACACACTACAGCACACTTTCAGCGCTGTTACTTATCCTGTATCAGCCGTCCTGCAAACATGGAGCACAGACAACACGACAGCTCATCTCTCGGCCGCTGTGGCATTGGGCTCTGCTTGGCTTGCCTATGCATCAAATCAGGCAAGCACAGCTGCCCAAGTTCTGCATGTCTACATGGACAGCCACTCTATCATTCCCTTGTTCTGGTACAACACGGTGGTGCAAAACTGTGCTGCCACCAGCATTTGCCATGCTGCTGTACAACGGGATGTATGCACCAGTTGAGCTGGTGCCACACCACACCCTTGGTGTCACAGCATATCTGACAATTTCAGTACGAACGCGCTGTGGCACCAATGCACAGCTTGCTTGCCCCGCTTGAGTGTATGTTGTATGTGCCCGTATGTAGTAGAATCAACAATCAGAAATCAGCCAACCCCTCAGTAGGCATGCCTATTGTCAACAGCCCTGTTTCGTTTCAGCCACTTGTTAGCTCAAACGTGTTGTGACCAAACCCCAAGCTCGAGGCGGGCTTCTGTGCATCATCCTGTTTGTTTGATACTCGGACATGTGCTGCTCTGCGCTGCTGGCTGCGCTCAACACAGCATATATTTGCAGGGGGTGCCACATCTGTCTGCAAAGGCCACACGCATTGCCAATGGCAGCTGTGGTGTTCAGAACAGCCACAGCAATGGGAGCTATGATGTCCTGTCACAGTATGCCAAAACATGTGCTCAGCAAGGGGCCAGCAGTTGAAGGTGTTGGGTGAAGCAAGCATGAAATACTTGTCGGGTGCTGTGCAAAACTGGCGGGCAGGACCCACGACAGACAACTTAGCTTCACCTCATGCATCAGCCGGTGAGCTGGTCCATGACTTATTGATTAGCTGTCTTCTCAGATTCAGTCTTGCTGGTAACTCAGCTGCTGGGTCAAGCTTTGCTGGCAGTTGGGTAATGCAGATGCCTTATTGAGTCTTGTCATAAAGTTTTGTCTGTTTGTGCTATTGATCACCTCCTCATATTGCAAGGCATGCATATTGAGACCTCTACTTCAACACATCATGACCTGCTGGGACTGCACATTTCCATGTTGACTGATCAGACTCATATGCAATGATCTCCACCTGTTATGTGCAGATCAATGTGACTTGCAGAATGTCTCACATGCATTCATTCACAGGGAGCATACCACCTTCAGCTTGCTGCTGTCTGTATGTTGCCTTGCCTGCTGAAAGTGATGCACTTGTGCCTACACCCTTGATCCCTTTGGGATCCCTATGACCTCTCACACATCTTCTGTTACAGCTACACATGACCCACGAGGGTCAAGTTTGTCAGATGATGACGAATTTGTGCTCACTCCATAAGCGCAGAGTGTAACCCACAAGCAGCGTTGCATCAGACATGCCCCAATTGCAGACACCTCTTTAACTTCTGCTGTGCTGCCGCAGGTCAGGACAGTCAGAGTGCAGAGGTAGCAGGCACCGTCATGGTGCGGGATATCGTCAACCGTCAGTTGATTGCTCACTTCAGGGCGCATACAAGCCCATTGCTTGCTCTTCAATTTGACCCAAGTGGCACAATGCTGGTCACAGCATCTCTGCATGGCCACAATGTGCACATCTTCCACATATGTCCACGACAGTGTGCATCTGACAAGCCTGCATCACAGCGGCCCACAGCCTCAGCTGTTCATCTTTTCCGCCTGTCACGGGGTGTGACGCCAGCTCTCATTGGGGACATCAGCTTCAGTCAGAGTGGCGCCTGGTTGGCTGTCAGCTCTGCTAGAGGGACCACTCACGGCAAGCCCTGCTGCTCAAGAAAGAAAATAAAAAAGAGGGGTTTGAGGGTGTGGTTGGGAAAGGGGGTGGGGGGGAGAGGGGGCTGCTGCTGCTCAAGAGCATGCTACAGGTCCTGCAGCAGATGTTCACAGTACCACTGGCATACTAACTTGTGGAGCTGCATGTACATGATCGCACAATACAGCAGCTAAGCTTGGCACATGCGCATGCAAGGTCATTGAGCTGTGCCGGGCACACAGCATACACAACACATTCAGATGCCTGTCTGATGGTTGACACGTTCTTCACAGCATCCACACGTCACCAATCAGAGATGATTAGCCTCCTCAGCTGGCTGCCATAAGCATGCCTACTGACAACTCTTCATCATGTCTATTTGCTCGCTGTTTACAGTCGCATATGGCGTAGGCCATGTACTTGATTGAGCCTGCAGGAAGCCAGGCATTGCAGCAGCCAATGTGCACTCAAGTTGACAAGCTAATACCCAGCCTCCACCCCTGGCCGCTGTAAGCATGCCCACTGAGATTGGTCTTCACGCCAACTTGCATGCTAGTGGTAGCTGCCCACAGCACAGGCCATCAATCACACCACTTTTGCAATGAGTCAGCGACACATTGTGTCAGCCCATTGTCTGTGTTTGTATGTGCAGGTGGTCTAGTCAAGATGGGCAGTGTTCACACCTGGCTGCCATCAACAGGCCCACTAAGCATTGTGTGGGATGGCAAGTTGCTTGCATGGTAGTAGCCTACGCCACAGGCTGTGTATCACACCAAGTCTGCAGCAAGCCAGGCAATGTGTCACCCCATCGTCTCTGTATGTATGTTTAGGTTGCTGAGTCCGGATTGGTCAGCCTCCACACCTGACTGCCATCAACAGGCCCACTGAGCACTGTCAGTGGCAGCTTGCCTGCTAAAGTTGGTTGCGTGAACCGTAGGCCAGACATGGTGTTAGTTGATCGTCTCCATGTGTGTGCAGGTTGTCAAGTCAAGCTGGTCAGCCTTCACACCTGATTGCCATCAACAGGCCCACTAAGCATTCTCAGTGGCAGCTTGCCTGCTAATGTTGGTTGCATATACCGTAGGCCAGACATGGTGTTAGTTGCTTGTCTCCATGTGTGTGCAGGTTGTCAAGTCAAGATGATCAGCCTCCACTCCTGGCTGCCATCAACAGGGGCACTGAGCATTGTCAATGGCTGCTTGCCTGCTGGTGTTGGTTGTGTTTACAATAGACCAGACATGGTGTCAGCTGATTGTCTCCATGTGTGTGCAGGTTGTCAAGTCAAGATGGTCAGCCTCCACACCTGGCTGCTATCAACAGGGGCACTGAGTATTGTCTCGGTGGCTTGCCTGCTGATGGGAATCAGGCGAGGCAGGAGCCCGTCAAGCTGGCAGCATTGGGGCAGGGCAGGTCTGGCGGGGTTCTCAATGGCAACCTGCCTGGCTCTGCAGCTGCTGCTGCTGTTGTCAACCTGTAAAGTGGACACTCTGGTGAGTCTAGCTAGTCAATTGCTCAATATGCGTGGTTGGCTGCTGCTGCTGCTAGCGTGTACAGCGGACACTCTGGTGAGCCCAGCCACATAGCTGTTGCAAATGCACAGTTGCTCACCTTGCATGATTCAGCTGGTATGACTTTGCATTTTCTTGGGTATGCTTTGGGTTGTTGGACATGCTTTGTGATGATGGGCATGGGAGCACAAGTTCCTGCAAGGTCATGATTCTCATTGCACTGTGTTATTGACCCATTCATGGTACAAGTAGCTTCTCCCACCCCCCCCCCCCTCCCCTCCCTCCTACTCCCTTCCTATTTAGGGCCATCAGCTCAGGCGTGCATGTAAGCTTCCATTGCAGTCAGTTTGCCCCTCAGACACTCTTTCAGATCCAACCAGCTTAGCTGTTGAAAGAGGGTGGTACCTGGACTTGCATTCATCAACTGGCAGGGATTTTTCCACGGGTATTCTGCAACTGTCAGTTTGCCTGGTGGGCCCATTTTGAACACAGCCAGCATAGCCATTGTGAACTGAGCTGTTGTCAGCAGGTTGTGCTGTGTCCCCAAATGTTCCGTTGAGCATCCTGAACAGTGAACATACAGTGGAGTGAGCCAGCAAAGCTGATGTGGGCTTTTGCAAACACCAAAGTGCTGCAATTTGCCTTGAAAGCTCCAAAATCCTTCCTGAAGTGACACTGATACAAGCAACATGCAAAATGCGCAATTTATCTAGCCCATGCTTTGGCTGGCAGGTATCAGCATAGCGGCAAGCTTCCACCAAGCAATCCATAGCAATGCCCAACAAGGCTTGAAGGAGCAGAATACAGGACAGCAGCACCAGTTGACGGAGGACCTGTTTGTGATGACAGCTGCTGGCGGTCTCATACGGCATCGCTTGACATTGCAGCAGAGCATGCAGCAAGATGCTGACCTGCTGAGGTGAACGTCCAGACCCTGTGCACTTGGGTGAAAGGCTACATAGTTGTGACCAGTCACATGTGCTGTGTCAGCTACGCCATGTACAATGGGACTTTGCATGGATCTCTCTTTGTGCCAACTGCATCACATGGTATGAAAGTGCGGAGTTCAATTTGTCTTGTTGGTGTGCAATGTGTGGAGTCGCAGCAGACAAGCAATAAAAGTGGTTTGTCTAGAGAACATGGGCATGGCCTGCCCAGCTGCTACATGGATTGCAGAGGAAACCTGGTGCTCCTGCAACAGGAGGTCAGGGCCTGATTTGTATTTACACTGGCTTATTGCATCAAATATTGAAACAAGCTTGAGTGTGACGGTGTGTGTAGGCTGACTGCAATGAGCAAGGACAGCAGCAGAGCGTTGGGCTGGACATTGCTGGCAGAGGCGCAGGAGAAGTGGGACCTCTGCAGGCGCACTGGCTGGCCTGAAAGGTGAAACTCCCCTTTCAGAAGACCTTGTACCCAACTTTAGAACAGCCAATTACAAAACAGAAGCAGAAACATCAGATCTACTTTTTCAACCTACTTTTGATCCAACCCATGGCACTTTAAGCATTGCAGTCACAAAAGATACAAGTGGAAATGTTGGGGACCGTGTGCCGTCGCCTTGTTTTTGCAGGTGCAGTGCAGTCATGCCTCACTTACACACAAGATCTTACATGTATGACCACGGCATACACAGCACTGTAACAAGTGGTCTAAACCTTGAATGACTGCACCCTAGATCCAATCAGCAACTTGACCATGCTTGCTGCACCACTTGGGGAAGGTGTGTCAAACATAGCTGTCTGGCAATAGTGTCATTCATGCTTCTCTATGCAGCCTCTTCAAGCCAGACTGCTGCAAGTGCCAATGTTTCATTATAAGGACAACATGTACATCTTTCAATTGAGTACCTGCGCAAAAGACATAAGGCCCAATCAGTCAGACATGTCAGCAATGTGAGTCTGTGTGAAGATCATACATCATTGGTGTGACTCTTGCATTGTCTCATGCAACCCATATGAGGGAAGCATTTGCAACCTACCAATTTGTCCATGTAGCAAGGAAAATTTGCAGCCAATGGCTAGTCCATATGACGCGTCTATGCAACAATTCCAGCCTCACCGTGCAGGCAGGAACTTGTGCAATCAATGGCTAGTCAAAATGCCGCACCTGTGCAAAATCCCAATGTCTTCATATAGGGAAAAACTTGTGCGAACACCAGCTAGTTCAGATGCTGGACCTATGCATCAACATCTGCAATGTCACTGTGTAGGGAGGAACTTGTCCAACCAGTCACTAATTCTCGTACTGCAACACAGCAGCATGGCGCAACTGAGTCTAACGGTCAAGCAGAGTCTGCATGGATGATGAATGCCGAGGTCCAGACCTTTGCCACTTCACAAGCCCCGTTGTGGGCCGATGAGCAGTTCAGCTTTCTGGAGATGCAACCTGATGGAGAGCAGGAGCAGACTACATCTTCTGGGCCTTGTTGGACCAAGGTATCACTCCATCAGTTAAGCAAGCAATCAAGCAATCAATCAATCAATCAATCAATCAATCAATCAGAAAGAAAGAAAGAAAGAAAGACAGACAGACAGACAGACAGACAATCCATCCATCCATTCATCCATGCATCCATCCATCCATCTGCTACTGCAATCAGTGCTGTGTTGCACCAGTGCGTGCTGAGTGCAACACTAAGTTGTGCAGCCACAGCCCTGTGACACATGCACAACAACTGGCAGCATGCACCTTGCGCTCCTTTTGAACACAGATGCGTGTCACCTTACAATATCTGCACATGATGCATATGTGATTGTTTGTTAGGCAAGCTGCTGTGGCAAACTGCGTATTGGAAAAGTGCTAGGGGTGTGTTAGACCCATGCAGGCTGTGTCAGTCAGTCTCAAATTGACCAAAGCAATGCCCACATTGCTGGGTGCACAAGTCTCAAACGATTGCATGTAATTGCTGCTGTGCAACTGCCAGTATCTGTTGCAGATGGAGCAGATAGCAACCAGAAGAGTGCACACGGGTAGTCATGCAGGATGTCATCAAATGCAATCACCAACAATCGTTCTTTCCAGTCCTGCAATTGAGACCTATCCATCAGCAGGCAAATTTGTGAAGTCCAGGCTCCCCAGTGTACTGGCAGTGGCGGACAGTGACAGCATGTGAACAAGCAACAGCATATGCGGCATCAAGGCATCAGTGGGACTATAACCTGCGTGCAAATTCAGCCTTTGTTTGCTGTTGAACAGAAGGCAGATCAATTTGAACATGTACAATATGCATTTGAATGACCTAGAGACAGTCACAAGTCCAGTGGTAGTCATGAGTTGTCCGTGAGATGCTGCAGTAGCTCTTTCACAGCTGAGCAATTGCTGTTCAGACAAACTTGTACATTTTGTACAGTATCATGCAAGGTCACGTAGGTAGGCAGGCATATTTAGTTTACTACAGGAGTTGGCCCTGCTTTTCAATTGTCACAGTCCGCTGTACAAAATGAAATGTTACTGACCTGAAGGTGATGTTGGTGTTTTGCACGTATCTTCTGTTGAACTCTTACTAAGCCCAGCCATAGTCTGACCAGAGTGCAATGTACAGGAATGTGCCCTTCTCACTCCAGTGCGTTAATGATTCAAGTGGACTGGATGTACTGTGCTGCAGCATCCAAATCCACCATGACACCATAATGATCAGCCAAGTCAGTGACCACTAATAAGCCTGATTCCAAAACCAAAGAAATGTGCGTGGTCATTCAGCAATTGAACGTCAGAAAGATACTCCCAAGCTGGTGGTGTAAAAACACACAGGAGTCTTTATTCTGATGTATGGACTGACTGGCGGCTTTGCACTGGCTCACTTGAGCATGCGTCAGGCTTTTGACACACAATCACTAGGACAGAGCTTAGTCTGTTACAGTAACAGTACAGACTTGCGGATCAAGTCGAATTTTGTTCAGACTGTTCTCAGTTGAGTAGCAATAGCATGACTAACAAAACTTAGTGGACACCATCATGCATCGTTGCAAACACCATCATGAAGACAAGATGCATTACGATTGCTCGGAAAGCCATTACAGAGGAGCTTGCAGAAAACTAAAGTACATTAATGAACTAATATTAGTGAAGATCAAGCTTGAAGTGCTGCACCAAAAGCATAGAGCTGGTTCATGCACTGCGGCAAGGTCAAGGTTAAAACCCATCAGGCAGAGCAATGTGAGAAATACATGCAGCCAATGGTGCGTGTTGTTGATGGGTCAATTCGAACCATCCAAATACTGCTGTGCCTTGAATACAGAAGAAGTGGTCTTGTGACCAACGCAGAGTCAATCATGACTGTAGTGCATGTCAAACACAGGCACATGTGCTGCTGCTTTGGAGACCAGCACTGAACAAGCTTTGACAAAGGGTTATGCAACATCAAGGCCTGCCACCACGCAGAATTGCTAAAACACCAAAATAGCAGGCAAAAACTGCATACGAGTTCACAGTCCATGTTGTGTAATCATTGATTGCTTTTCTCTGTTGTAAGCCAAAGGCAATCAGCTCCAAAGCTCCACACCACACAATATTTGCACAAGAACATGGGCATCATCAAGCCACCAGGCAAAGGGCTCAATGGTGACATCAGAAATCTCAGCTGGACATCCCAGCCACAACAACTTGATAGCAGCCCATAGCTGCCACTGATACTCGAGCTTGCTGGCTGCAGGAGCCCCTGATGCATTGCGTTGGCCATTGACAGGAAGAGTCTCAATGTTTGCACCGTGCCTTGCACTGTGTTGAAACTCATCGTACATACCTCTGACGATGACAATAGTGGGAAGGGTGATATCCAGAAGATTATGGAGAGCCTTATCAACACGAGACCCTGTTAGATGACCTTCATACCGAACAGTCAGCCAAACTTGATGGAAAAGAATAAGCAGGCCCAAGGCAGCTCCGATACGTCCTGCATGAACAGATGCAAAGGTATCTTTTGCTAGCTGACATATGCAAGTTGAAGCATGCAAATCAACCCTGGCGCTTACCTGAGTTTGGGCTGAGTTGCAACATCATTCACTTTTGTTGACTGCACGCACCCACAAAGCTTGAACAGGCCATCAAAGGCATTTTGAAGGTCATCCATCTGAGTGTCACTTTGCCTGGCAAATATCTGATAGCTGCTGCACTTACTGCGAGGCAGCGGCACAATCAAGATAGAGCCAGCTTGCAGCGGGTAGATGGGATTGAGATCCTCGTTGAACTTGACTATGTCATACGGCTTTAAGCCAAGCT
>JAABUU010007018.1_pt1 | contig 11794 bp, 11 predicted proteins | sample 5559301 | NCBI WGS metagenome assembly JAABUU01 (sample SAMN10711884, study PRJNA513360) | rock metagenome | isolation source: Antarctica rocks | place: Antarctica: Victoria Land, Richard Nunatak white
CACCCTCTCCGAGCTCCGCGCTACCTTCATGACGTTACAGCAACGTAACCAGTCGGTCCATAAGATCGCGTTGGTGAGCGAGCAGCCGATCCAGACTCCCATGCGCATGTCCGGAAAACAGCGTCGCGAGCAGCTCCTCGACGTGACCGCTGAGATCGTCTGCGAGCAGGGTTTTCAGGCGGCGTCGATCCAGTCAGTGGCTCGCCGAGCCGGGATCTCCCGCCCGATCGTGTACGAGCATTTCGGCGATCTGGGCGGTCTGCTCAGGGCCCTCATCGGCCGGGAGATGGAGCAAGCGCTCGTCCAGGTCTCAGAGTCTGCCCTGGCCGACCTGACGGAGGGCGATCCGGTGGAGCTGATGATCGAGAGCCTGCGCACCTATCTCACCGCCGTCGAGCAGCATCCCGCCACCTGGCGTCTGGTCCTGATGCCGCCCGAGGGCGCACCGGAGATCCTCCGTCGGAGCATCATCCGCGGCCGTAACGGCGTCCTGGAGAGGCTTATCCAGTCCGTCGCGCCAGGGCTGAAGCCCGGGAGGCCGACGCCTGACCCGGAGCTGACGGCAAGGACTCTGTCGGCGATCGGCGACTCTTATGCGCGCCTCATCCTGACCGATCCGAGCAGCTACTCAATCGAACGGTTGTTGGCTCACGCACGGTGGTTTCTGAACCCATCCATGTGATGCTCGTAGTGGCCCCAACTCCAGGCGCGACCCGTTTTGCGGCCGGCAATCAGCATTGCGACGGCGGCGTGTTGCAGTCACCGTTCGCCGGAAACGGCTGGCGCATCTGCTGCTGCCCCGTCTGCGGATCGGGGTAGTGGAGGCACCCGAGGTTGTTCGGCTTGGCGATCGGGACCTCGAAGAAGGCCGGATTGGGATTGATGACTTGACCGGTGGCGAGAAAGTCAGTCAGCTGCAGCTGTCCGAATGATCCTCCGGTGAGAGTCGGGGCGGCAGCCAGCCGTGGACCTCGATCACCCAGGAGCATCATCGCCGACTACGTCGCACATCAACGGTGAACCATCCGGGGCGGAGACCGAGCACGAGCGGCCCGCTTCAGCCCGAGCTTGCGCTGGCTGCGTCGCCGATGGGGCAGGCGGTATTTCTTTCTCGTACCGTCAAGAACTCAAGAACGAGCTTTCGTTCGACGGAGAAGGCGTCCTGTCGGCGGCTGGAAGACTCGCCTCATATTCCAGTCATGCGAGAACGGGTCAGAATTGCTGAGTCGGCGACACGTTTCGGGGGAACGCTTCCGACGAGCGCCCGCCCAGGACCGTCCAAAGGAAACGCAGAGCGCGACGACGCGATCGCGTCGCTGTGACGGCCGGAGCGAACTCGTGAATCCGATCCGAGGTGGGCGACGACGCGTGGCCCGGAAGAAGCCAGCGCCGTCGGGGATTGGCGCCGGTACCGCCGCGAGAGCAAAACGATTGGCCAGCCTGCCCGCGGTCAGCGTTTGACCTCCTGCACCAACCAGCCGTTCCCGTCGGGATCGCTGAACGACGCGAACGAGCCGTAGTCGCGCCGGTCGGGGTCAAGGCCGCGCGTCTGGCCCTGGGGGCCGAAGTGGAACGGCTCGCTGATCTCGACGCCCCTGGATGCCAGATCAGCTCGCGCAGCTTCGATGTCCTCCACGACAAGGTGTAGCCCCTGTACGGTCCCCGCCCGCTCGACGTTTCGCATCAACGAGAGCGAGCAGGCCGAATTGGGCGGGGTGAGCTGGATAACGCGGAAGTCCTCACCGGCGCGATGATCGACGTCGACGTGAAATCCGACCCGCTCGCTGTAAAACGCCTTCGCGCGATCCATGCCCGTGACCGGGATCACGATGAGTTCCAGCTTGTAGTCCACGACCGCTCCATTCTCTTTCGGTGACCGAGACTTAGACCCCACGCTTGGCCGATTCTCATCGATGACGAACCGGCCAAAGCGCTGGCGACTGTCCTGGACGGGAACCAGCACTGCCGCTGACATGAGATCGGATTACCGCGTCCGCCGCGCAGCAGGTCTATGACAGAGCTTGTCCGGCACCCTGTATTCGCCCAATCCAAGGCATGCTCCCCGGCGCTCGGATCTGGGCGGGCGCCATCGGCCGCCTACGCTTGCGACTGGCGTGGGCTCCCTGAGGAAGGATCCGGCGGCGCGACCGGCGGCGCGCCTGCGTGCCGTGCGGGAGCCATCGTTTGCGGCGTAATTCTCGTGCCGGACTCCTGATTGGGGCCCTCCGTGCCGGACTCCCGGGCTAGCGCAGAGGCTGCGACGGCCCCCTGAACCGTCACCGAGCCCTTACAGCTCCTCAGGTGACCAGCGTGATGCCCGCATCTTCGGCTGCGGCCTCGACCATCTCTAGACCGCGAGCGATTGCGAGCGGCAGCGACGGGGCGGCGACCTGCAGATCGCGTCGCCGCAGGCGGTCTCCAAACAACAGCACTGCATAGGAGTCGTCGTAATGGCGAGAGCGCCAGACTAAACCGTCAGCGCGTGCCGGGCAGTCGTGCAAAGCCTGTCCCCATAGAGCAACCTCTCGGTAACGGTCTGCCTCACTCTCGATGAGCGACGCTCGGCTGATGTGAAGTCGCTGAAACCCATGTCCGTGCAGCCGGATCAGTTGGAGATCCCGCTCTATTTCAAGAGTCGACAGGAGGACAATGTCAAAGCGCGATAGTCGGACACGCTTGTCCGTGCCTTCTACTGGTACGTCGTGAAACACCGTCTCCGATATCGCGCCGTCCGAGTTATCAGCCGCATAAAGAGTGGCGACAACTCGCTTCCCTACCCGAATCGGTCGGAAGCGCCCGGGGGTACGCGCTCGCGGGTTGAATTCGGTCGCACCAAAAGTACTAGGGTGACAGCGCGTGATCTGCTTCCCAGCGGGCCAGATCGTCATGAGTGGATCTAGAGTCTGGGGATTGGGGGGCGCAGGTATGCGAACGCTAGGCGACAAGCTCGCCAACTTCACGCTCGGCTGCTCCGATCACCGCCTCTGGCGCAACGCGAAGCTCGTCGACTGGGCGTCGACCCCCCAGCCAGCCGTTCGGGCCCGTGAACCACAGCGCTGTTTGCCAGTCGTTCAGCCGCCCTTTGGTCAAGTGGGTCAGCACCGACGCCATGACTCCGAGCGGTCGACCTTGCTCATCGAATTGAAACGCCGGATAGAGCTGCTGATCACCGATGCGGACCGCGAACACCTTGCGCTCATCGCGCCACCGGTTAGCGAGCGAAGCCCGATTGGCCGCCTTCGACCCCGCGGCTTCGGCGACTTCGGCGCTTGTCCACGCAGGGAATTCCCGGAGCAGCTCTCGACGAGCCTGAGCGTTACGCCTCGCTTGAAGCAGAGCCGCGGCCGAAAGCGAACCGCGTTCTTTCGGCGCAAGCGCATCGAGAACCTCGCGATAAGACCCCTGCTGGTGCGTCCATTCGGCAATCGCGCTGGCGAGGGTTGCTGCGGTAGAGCCCGTCAGGATCGCGGCCGGCGTTTGCTCCTTCAGAAGCTCAGAAACAAGCCGTTGAGTCTTTCCGCTGCCGGTCTTCAACTCAAGTAGCACGACTTGTCCCGAAGCGTCCTCAAGAATCGCATCAGCCTCTGAAAGACGCTCGTCGGAGGAACTCACCATGGCAGTCCACACGGCCGCAACGGTCTTTCGTACAAGATCACGGGAGATTTCAGGCTCGTCCCCGAGCTCCTTCTCCACCAGCGGCGTTAGATCGTCAAGAGTGAGGCGCATGATCTGACATTCTACAGCTCATGTAGATCATTGTTGTGCCTTCTACGCGCTGCGTAGCGCAAAGAGCGGGCGACGGATAGACCGCCGCGCCCAGACGCACCACCGTCGCAGGCTCGCCAGGCCGAAGCCGCGCGCAGACGTCGGTCGCAACAAGCAAGCCTGGTGGACGCGCACCGTCGGGTCGAGGGGCGACGCTTCGGCCGACAGCGGCGCCCCCGGTTCCCAAGCTCGGCGCGACACGTCGCGGTATGCCACGAGCGAGAACAGAACTGGCGGGAGCTGGCGGCGGAGGGGTCGGCCGGCCCCCGTTGATCGGTCCACGCCGAGCATCCGGTTGGCCTCGGGCAGCTTGTGGACGATCTGCTCGGGCGTGTGCCTGCGGTTGTTCATGATCGGCTCCTCTGACCGGATTCAACAGGGTCGATGAGCTCTCACGCAGACCCGATCGATCTCAGGTGGGTCGGGCCAGCCTGACGCCGCGGCCGAGGTTACGCTCCACTGCGGGGATCGACAGGCTAAGAGGATTAGGAGCTGGGGTCTTGGCAGTTCGTCTTGAATGGGATGGCAAGCCGACGCGCGTCGAACGGCTGACGCTGCCGTTCCAGACCGTCGAGACGATCAACGAGTCGAGGGCGACGCGCGAACGCGACAGAGGGGCGCTGTTCGGCGGGGCTGCTAACGGTCGGATTTACGGCTGGCGTAATCAGTTGATCTGGGGCGACAACAAGCTCATCATGAGCAGCCTTCTCGCTGAGCACGCCGGGACCGTTGATCTCGTCTACATCGATCCTCCGTTCGCCACGGGAGATGACTTCACGGTGGAGATGCGTGTCGGCGACACGGCGGTGGTAAAGCAGCCGTCGATTCTTGAAGAGCATGCGTACCGGGACACGTGGGGACGAGGGAAGGATTCCTATCTGACGATGATGTACGAACGGCTGGTCCTGCTGAACGAGCTCCTTAGCGCCAAGGGAAGCATCTACGTGCACTGCGACACGCGAGCAAACAGTTCCCTTCGACTCCTGCTCGACGAGATCTTCGGTGAGAGGGTCTTTCGCAACGAGATCCGCTGGACACGATCGCTGCCCAAGAACGATCCAGGCCAGTGGGGTCGCTCGAGCGACAGCATCCTCTACTACACAAAATCCGACGGGCGGACGTTCAATGCGCAGTACGTCCCGCAGAAGGCGGAGTCGGTCACCGCGCATTACCGAAAAGGCGACGACGGACGGATGTACCGCCTAGCGTCTCTGCTGGCCCCTGGTGGCCGCGGGCCACTCTACGACTTTCACGGTTATCAGCGGAACTGGCGGTTCACCGTCGAAAAGATGCGCGCGCTTGAGGCAGAGGGCCGAATCATGGTCCGAGAGGGCCAAATTCCTTCTCGGATCTATTACCTGGACGAGTCTCAGGGCTCGCAAGTCCAGGACGTCTGGACCGACCTCTCTCCGTTGAACCCGATGGCGCGGGAGCGTACGGGCTACCCGACGCAGAAGCCGGAGAGCCTGCTTGAGCGGATCATCAGCTCCTCCTCGCACCCCGGCGATCTCGTCCTCGACTGCTTCGCGGAAGCGGTACGACCGCAGTCGTCGCCGAGCGTCTTGATCGACGATGGATCGTCTGTGATCTGGGACGGTTCGCGATTCACACTACGCGGAAGCGATTGCTGGGAATTGAGGACTGCAGGTCCTTCGACATCAAGAACCTCGGTGCCTACGAGCGGCAGCGCTGGCAGGTCGCGACCGGCAACGGCGCTCTGCGGGCCTACCTCGACACGATCCTCGCCTTCTATCGGGCAGAACCCGTCGACGGCTTCGCGCACCTTCATGGCCGCAAAGCCGGCCGAATGGTGCACGTCGGAGCGACAGACGCGCCAGTGACAATCGACGAGACCGAGGACGTGATGGACGAGATGGCCGATAACGGGATCGAGGCGTGCGACCTGCTCGGCTGGGAGTGGGAGATGGGGTTGCACGACACGATCACCGAGACGGCCCGCCGCCGCGGCCTGGATCTCCGACCGCGGCAGATCCCCCGGGAGGTGATGGAGCGTCACGTCATCGAGGCGGATGCGGTGCGGTTCTTCGAGCTCGCGCACGTTGACCTCGACGTGCGCAGGCAGGGAAGAGAGATAAGCGTGGTGCTGAAAGACTTCCTGATCCCGAGCGAAGAGCTGATCCCGGCGAAGGTTCGGGACCGGATTTCCTCGTGGGCCGATCTGATCGATTACTGGTCGGTCGACTTTGACTTCAGCGACGAGGTCTTCCACAACCAGTGGCAGAGCTACCGCACGCGCGAGCAGCCCACCCTGGCGACCCAGACCGACTGGCACGAGTACCCGGGGTCTGGGCGCTACGCGATCGTGGTCAAGATCATCGACATCTTCGGCAACGACACGACGAAGCTTGCCGAGGTCGGCATCAAGTGAGCCCAGGGGTCGAGCTGCCGCCCCCGAGAGATCCGTTCGAGGTCCCGGAGCGGCGTAAGCCGAGCGAGGGCACGTACGTGGTCAATGGCGTCCGCGCTCACGTCGATGCGTGGCGGGCGCAGGATTACCGTGGGACCTCGGCGACCTCGCGGCGGCTGCTGGGGTTCTGGTTCGCGGACGAGCACCGCGCCGAGAACGGGACTCCCTTTCGGTTCTACTTCTGCCAGCGCGAGGCGGTGGAGACGTTCATCTACCTGACCGAGATCGAGCCGGTGCGCAAGCTTGCCGATCTGCTCGAGTTCGCCGAGCATGGGATGACGATCCAGCCGGGGGAGCCGAAGCGCCAACGGCTGGCGATCAAGATGGCCACCGGCTCAGGCAAGACGATGGCGATGAGCCTTTGCGTGGTGTGGTCCTACTTCCATGCGCTCTACGAGGCCGACTCACCGATGACGACGTCGTTTCTGGTCATCGCCCCGAACCTGATCGTGTTCGAGCGGCTCAGGAGCGATTTCGCCCACGGCGCGACGTTTCGCCGGGACCCGCTGATCCCGCCCGAGTGGGAGCCCGACTTCGATCTGACCGTCCTGCTGCAGGACGATCCCGCTCCCGTGACCAGCCGGGGAGTTCTCCATCTGACCAACGTCCAGCGGCTCTATGAGCCGCCGAGCAAAGGGAAGACGGCGCCGAACCCGGTCGAGGCGATGCTCGGCCCGCGGGTGAACCCTGATGCCATCGCGTCGTCCGCCGTGGAGCTGTTCGAGCGTGTCGCAGCTCGTGGACGGGTGATGGTGCTCAACGATGAAGCCCACCACGTGCACGACGAGAAGCTCGCCTGGAATCAGACGATCGAGCGCCTCCACATTGCGTTGGGTTCTCGTACCTCAGATGATGCGCACGCTGGAGTGGTGTCGCAGCTGGACTACTCCGCGACGCCGAAGTACGAGAAGGGCGGACTGTTCCGGCACACGGTCGTCGACTATCCGCTTGCGCAGGCGGTCACGGACGGGATCGTCAAGACCCCGGTGATCGGCGAGGTGACGGGTGCGGAAGTCGAGCTCGGCGCGACCTCGTTCCAGCGCAACCGACAATGGCTCGACGTCGCAGTAGGTCGCTGGCGCGTGTTCTACGAGAAGCTCTCACCGGCGGGGAAACGGCCGGTGCTGTTCGTGATGTGCGAGAACACCCTAGCCGCCGACGAGGCCGGCGACTATCTCGGCCGCCTGCCCGACTTCGCCGGCGATCGGCTGCTGGTGATCCATACCAATCGCAGCGGCGAGATCACCAAGGACGACCTTGATCTGGCTCGTAAGGCTGCCCGGGACGTCGATGGGCCCGACAGCCCGATCCGCTGCATCGTCAGCGTGTTAATGCTCCGCGAGGGATGGGATGTGAGCAACGTGTGCGTGATCGTCACCCTCCGCCCGCTGAGCGCCGCCAACAAGATCCTGCCCGAGCAGGCGCTCGGCCGTGGCCTGCGACGGATGACACCGCCCGGCTCAGGATTCGACGAGCGCGTAGTCGTGATCGAGCACGAGGCGTTCCGCAACTTGTGGAGCGCCGAGCTCGACGGCGGCCTGGTGGTGGAAAGAGAGGACGCGGACAAGATCGAGCCGGGCGCCGTGACGATCTTCCCCGATGAGGCCAAGCGGCGCTACGACATCGTGATCCCCCAGCTCAGCCGGACCCTTACACGAGCCGAAAGCCCGCTGAGCAAGCTCAACCCGGTCGACGTTGCCGATCCTAAGACGCGCCTCGCGGTGCCGGACGTCACGCCCGACGAGTATGTCCAGTATCGGGGGGTGCACCTGATCGACCAGGGGGTCATCGAGGAGTACGAATTCCGCGTTCCGTACGCCGAGGACCCCTCGGGCGTCATCACGTACTACACCCGCCTGGTCGCGAAGGACGCCGGGGTAGAGCGGCTCGCCGGCACGTTCGCGACGCTCGCGCCGATGGTTCGCGACTACCTGAAAGACCGCGTGTTCGAGCGGCCGGTTGAGCTTGACGACAAGGTGATCCTGCGGCGGCTCGCCGAGAACGATGCCCAGGCACTCGTCTCCCAGGCGTTCCTGCAGGCGATCCGGGCGCTGGCGATCACCGAGCGCGACCCGACGATCGAGGAGAACGCGCTGCGCGTCTCAGAAACCCCGCCGTTCCCGTGGTCGCGCACCACCGTCGAGGGCAAGAAGACGATCTTCAACCTCACCCCGGTCGACAGCTCGCTCGAAGCGCGCTTCGCGACCTTCCTCGACAAGAAGGCCACCGACGTGAATGCGTGGGCCAAACTGACGATGAACTCGCGGTTCGCGCTCGAGTACATCTCCAGGGCCAGCGCGCTCCGCTACTACTACCCCGACTTCGTGATGCGCCTGGGTGATGACAGCTGCCTGATCGTCGAGACCAAAGGGCAGGAAGACCTCGATGTCGCGCTCAAGGACCGCCGCGCCCGGCGCTGGTGCGAGGACGCCACCCGGCTCTCGGGCCGCGAGTGGGCCTACGAGAAGGTCCCCCAGAAGCTGTTCGAGAAATACGACGGCGACAGCATCGAGGGCCTGCGCAGGCTCCTCGATGCGAGCGCACCTGCAACAAAAGTGTGAAAACATGGTTCGGGCCTCGCCGTCTGGCGCTACCGTCAAGATGAGCCCAATGCCGAGAGCGGACACCACATCGCAAGGCACGCAGATCGACCTCTCGCAATGGGCCGAGGAGCTCGAGCGGATCCATGTCGAGAAGGCCAACAAGGAAAAGGCCGCAAGACGCGGATATCTGGTCTTTGCGACCGACCCTGAGCGGGATCCGGATGAGCCCGGTTATCGCGAGGTCTTCGCGACTGAAGCAAAGACTCCAGGCGAGGCCACGGCCAAGGTACGCCCACTCGTCGAGGGCCGGCGTCTGCGGACCTACCTTGCCACCGGCACCTATAAGGACGAGCTTCCCGAAGCCCGGTGGGTCGCATAGCTTCCCATGGTTCTGCGCCGGTCGGGTCCCCGCCGCCTGGCCCGTCCCGCTGCCACCCTTCAGCTCACCGCTCTCGACTACCCGCCCTCCTTCCTTTCTGGCGCGCACGAGAGTCTGGAGCTGGCGCGGGCCAGATGGCCGAAACCCGTTGATCGGTCCACCCTGAGTGAGAGCGGGGTGGATGTAGGTAATGCAGGACGGTAGCCGCTGAGGCTGTTGGATCGGGCTCACGACCGGCTTATCTCCTCAGCCTGACTCTGCTGTGTGGACGTTGGGATGCCGGAGCGGTCCAGGTCAAGCTCGCGGTGGCGTTGCTGAAGCGCTCCGCTGCTCCTTCCCCAGCCACAGTTCCTTTCGTTCTGGGCGGCGGCGCGGGAATGGCGGCGGCGAACGCGGCGGTAGTGTTCGCGGCGCACGGCGATCGCGTCAACGCTGCGCTTCGCGTTGTATGTCCCGCGAACGGTTATGTTGAAGACGCGCTCGCCGCACCGCGTTTTGCCTGCTCAGCGAGAGTTCGTCTGGTGATGCGTTCAACATAATCGTGGCCGTCCAGTGGAGGCTTCTCGGATTGGTGTTGTGCGATCCGGACTGGAGGCAGCGATGGGCAAGCGGGTGTGGTTCCCGGTGGTGTCGGGGCCGTTGGCGCCGTTCGCGGTGGGGTTCGAGGCGTGGTTGCGGTCTCGGGCGTATTCGTCGTCGGCGACGGCGAACAGGTTGTGTCAATTCGATCAGCTGAGCCGTTGGCTTCAGCGCGAGGGGCTCGGAGTCGGCGAGTTGACGGGCGAGTGTGCTGGGCGGTTCGCTGAGTCCCGGCGCGCGCGGGGTCGTGTGACGTGGACCTCGTCGCAGAGCGTGGTCCTGCCGTTGGAGTACTTGGGTGAGCTGGGGGTCATGCCGGCGCCGGCAGCGATGGTCGTGGAGGGTCCGCTTGAGGAGCTGCTGGCCGCCTATCGCCGGTTTCTGCTGGTCGAGCGGCGGCTGTCGCAGCACACGGTGCGTGATGCGTATGTCCCGGCGGGGCGGCTGTTCCTCGCGGGCCGGGAGGCCGCTGATGGGTTTGGTCTGGAGCGGCTGTCGGCGGCGGACGTGAGCGTGTTCTTGGTGGCGGAGTGCCCGAAGCGCAGCGTGTCGGGCGCGCGGGATCTCGCGAGCGCGCTGCGGTCGTTTCTGCGCTACCTGCACCTTGTTGGGCTGATCGAGGCGCCGCTTCAGTGGGCGGTCCCGTCGGTCGCTGATCTACGCGATCGCACGCTGCCGCGCGGGCTTGAGCCGGCGGCGGTCTGCAAGCTCTTGGCCAGCTGTGACCGGCGCCGGACGGTGGGGCGACGCGACTACGCGATCCTGTTGTTGCTCTCGAGGCTCGGGCTGCGCCGCGGCGAGGTCGCGCGGCTGGGGCTCGATGACGTCGATTGGCGACGCGGGCTACTGCTGGTGGGAGGGAAGGGCGGCCGCTATGACGAGCTGCCGCTGTCTGTCGATCTCGGTGAGGCGATCGTGTCGTATCTGTGCCGTCGTCCGCGGTGCGAGAGCCGGGCGCTGTTTGTGCGCATGACAGCGCCGCTGCGCGGCCTTGCCCCACACACGGTCAGCTGGATCGTCCGCGAGGCGTGCACCCGTGCCGAGCTTCCGCGGGTGGGCGCTCACCGGTTGCGGCACACCGCGGCAACCGAGATGCTCAGACAGGGCGCGTCACTTACCGAGATCGGCCAGGTGCTGCGCCACCGCGAGCAGAAGACCACTGCCATCTACGCCAAGGTCAACCGTGAGGCGCTCCGCGCGCTCGCGCGGCCGTGGCCGTCGCAGGAAGGCGGTGCGGCATGAGCCCGCTTCGCGAAGCGCTGGCTGACTATCTGCGCCTCCGCCGCCGGCTCGGGTTCGAGATGCCCCAGGACGGCCGGCTGCTGGAAGGGTTCGTCGGCTTCCTAGAGCGGGCGGGCGCTGAGCGGATCACCACCGAGCTGGCGCTCACATGGGCAAGGTCGCCGGCGGCCGCCCACCCGCACTATTGGCACCAGCGGCTGTCGGTCGTGCGCGGGTTCGCGCGCCACCTCGCGACGATCGACCCCGCAAGCGAGATCCCCTCCACGGACCTGCTGCCCAGTCATCGCCCGCGGATCGCGCCATACATCTACACAGACGGGGAGATCCAGGCGCTGATGACGGCCGCCGGGAGACTCAGGCCGCCGTTGCGCGCGGCGCGTCACCAGACGCTGATCGGGCTCTTGGCGGTCACCGGGATGCGTCCCGGGGAGGCGCTCGCGCTCGACCGCCACGATGTCGATCTCCGCCATGGCGTGGTGCATGTCCGCGCGGGCAAGCAGAAGAAGCAGCGCGAGGTGCCGTTGCACCCCAGCACGGTCAGCGCGCTGCGCGACTACGCGCGGCTGCGTGACGCTCGCTTCCCCGAACCGACAACGCCGGGGTTCTTCATCGGCGCGCGCGGTCGACGGATGCCCCGTGGGGAGCTCAACCGAACGTTCACGCAACTGATCGGAGAGGTCGGCCTGGACGGGCGCGGTGCTCGCACCAGACCCCGCCCGCACGATCTCAGACATTAGGTGGACGGTCGCGTTATGCGCCCTGCCGGGGTGTTTCGGCTGGTAGGCGCGCTGTCGGCGGTGGTCTTGTCCGCATAATCCGGGCGGGTCGGTGTTAGCGCCCTAGAGAGTCGAGCCAGCC
>JAABUU010007020.1_pt1 | contig 11791 bp, 11 predicted proteins | sample 5559301 | NCBI WGS metagenome assembly JAABUU01 (sample SAMN10711884, study PRJNA513360) | rock metagenome | isolation source: Antarctica rocks | place: Antarctica: Victoria Land, Richard Nunatak white
AGGGTGGGGATGTCGGTGGAGCCCTGGATGTTGGCGTGGCCGCGTAGGGCGAGAATGCCCCCGCCGGGCCGGCCGATGTTGCCCAGCAGCAGCTGGATGATCGATGCTGCCCGGATGATCTGTACGCCCACCGTGTGGTGCGTCCAGCCCACCGCGTAGCAGATGGCCGACGTGCGCTCGCGTCCCGAGCTCTCACAGAGGGTGCGCGCCACCGCCTCGAACTGCTCCACCGAGCAGCCGCACGCCTGCGACACCATCTCGGGCGTGTAGCGAGCGAAGTGCCGTCGCACGGTCTGCAGGATCGTGCGTTCGTCCTCCATGCTCTCGTCGACGTCGGGGGGCTCGTCTCCGTCCGGCTTCATCTCGTGGGCGCCATGACCCTGATCTCCCGAGGCCTCTGACACCTGCTCGCTCTCGCCGCCCGTGGCATTCTGGTCGGTGCCGGTGTAGCCCCAGGAGTCGATGTTGTAGGCGCCGGTGTCCGGATCCCAACCCGAGAAGAAGCCACTGGCCTCCTCGGTGTCCTTGAAGTCGACCTTCAGACGTACCGGGCCATTGGTGTAGTGGCGCACGTACTCGTGAAACCAGAGGTCGTGCTTGAAGATGTAATTGATGACCCCGCCCAGAAAGGCGATGTCTGATCCGGCGCGGATGGGGACGTGCAGATCGGCCATCGCGCTGGTACGGGTAAAGCGGGGGTCGACGTGAATCATCTTGGCGCCGCGCTCCTTGGCCTCCATCACCCACTGAAAGCCCACCGGATGCTGCTCGGCCATGTTGGAGCCCATGATGAGAATGCAGTCAGAGTTCTGCAGGTCCTGTTGGAAGGTGGTCGCGCCTCCGCGCCCGAACGAGGTCCCCAGACCGGGGACAGTGGAGGAGTGTCATATGCGGGCCTGGTTCTCGATGGACACCGCTCCGGCGGCGGTAAAGAACTTTTTGATGAGATAGTTCTCCTCGGTATCCAGGGTGGCGCCGCCCAGGAAGGCCGTGCCCAGTGTGCGTCTCAGCGGCTGGCCGTCGTCGTTCTCGGCTTCCCAGGTCTGCTCGCGGGCGGCGATGAAGCGCTCGGCGATGATGTCGGTCGCCCGCTCGACGCTTATCTCCTCCCATTCGGTCGCGTACGGGCGCCGATACTTGGCCTTGACCTCCCGCAGCGGGGAGTTGACCAGTGCCTCTGAGGCCGACCCCTTGGGACAGAGCCTCCCGCGCGATATCGGCGAGTCGGGGTCGCCCTCGATCTGCACGACCTTCTCGTCTTTTACGTAGACCTTCTGACCGCATCCCACCGCGCAGTAGGGACAGATGGACTGCACCACCCGGTCGGCGGTCGCGGTGCGCGCCTGGAGAGCTTTGGAACGCGAGGACTGGGCGGCGGCGCCGAGCCCCAGGCGATCACCGTTGAGCTGACGCAGCAGCGGAGGCAGTCGCCGGGCGCTCATGGGTCGCCACCCTATCCGAGAGTGGGTTCGTCCACGCTCATGATTGACGACCGTGTCGTCGTACTGACGTCACCGTGGATCGGAGTGGGTTCGTCCACGCTCATGATTGACGACCGTGTCGTCGTACTGACGTCACCGTGGATCGCAGGCATGCCTGGCGCCGGGGGTGGGTAGACCGCAGGCCATGACCAGCGACGTGGAGATCGAGCGTGCCCTGGCCGCGGTGAGCGCGACTCTCAACGCTCAGCGCCCGGAGCGCTTTGATCGCTCCCGCGTGCAGGAGATCGTCACCGGGGCCCTGGGCGGGGAGGAGCACCTCCACGTCGATGAGGCAGGCGGCGTGCACGACGATCGCGGGGTCCGCGTCGCGACTCCGCCGCCTCGGTGATGGCAGCTGGTACGTCGAGCGCCAGAACTTCGACGCCCAAAACGCCTCCAGCGAGATTCCCACCCCCTCCAAGCTCAGCACCGTGCGCAAGCTTCTGACCAAGGTGAAGGTCACGGGCTGACCGCCGGCCTCGGCCGCACTCAAGCGACAGCCTCACCGGGAACGCCTCAGGTCTCGAGGGGACCAAACTGGTCCCCGGTCGGCTCCGCTCAGCAGAACCAGGGCTCGGTCAGGCGGGGGCGACCCTCCGTTGAGCCCATCTCGATCACCTCCCCGGCCCAGGCGTCGGCGTCGGTCGGCTCGACGGCTTCACGCACGACCGCGCGCACCCGTGAGTAGACGCCACCGACGGGCTCGGCGGCCGAGACGCTCTGCTCGACCAGCGCGCTCAGGCGTCCCTGGAGGCGATCGGCCGCGGGGTCGGCCGATCGCCACGGGTAGCTCAGGCGCTCGGGGTCATAGGGGCCGAGATGCTCGAGCAGGTCCTCGCGTTCCAGCAGCAGTGAGCCCTGCGGGATGAGCAGACGGATGGGGTACTGGACGGGGTCGACGTTGGCCACCAGGTCGTGGGCGGCCACGAAGTCGACGATGTCGAGCACGTCACGCGGAGTGCTCCACGGCGTGAAGGGCAAAAAGGAGGGACGCGTCTCGATGCCGTGCGCGCGCAGCAGCTCGATCGCCCGGACTGCCTCCTCGGTGGTGTGGCCCTTGTCCAGGCGGGCGAGGATCTCGTCGTTGACGCTCTCCAGTGCGCACACGACGAACAGGCAGCCCGCTCGGCCCATCTCCTCCCACACGTCGTCGTGCTCGAGCACATGCTCGACCTTGGTGGTGGCGTCGAAGGTGACGGCGGGGAAGCGCTCGTGCAGCGCTCGCACGACGGCCAGGGAATGACGTCGGCCGTTGAGGAAGTCGGGATCGCCGAACGTGATGTGCTGGGCTCCCATGGCCACCAGCTGCTCGATGTCGGCCAGGACGGTGGGGGTGCCGACGACGCGGATGCGACCGTCATAGACGGTGGGAACGGGACAGTGACGGCAGCGGTGCACGCAGCCGTGGCTGGCCTCCACGTAACCGACCAGACGCTCCTCGCCGGCCACCGCGAGACGGGCGTAGTGCTCGAGGCCGGGCAGCAGCTCGCGGGCGGGCACCTCGAAGTCGCCGCGTTGAAGATGCACGAGAGACGGCGGCGTTGCCGGCTCGGTCTCGGCCTCCAGGCCATCGACCCAGGCTGTGAGCGCGGGCTCGTATTCGCCGGCGATCACTCGGTCGGCCAGGGCCCCGAGGACGAGGTCCCGGCTCACCGGGGCATACAGCCCGTAGAAGCAGGTCGGCAGGTGGTGGTGCTCGCGGCGCAGGCGCCGGACGGCGCTCAGGGCCAGGCGCATCGCGGTGTGCATGGGCACCGAGAAGCCGACCGCCTGGGCCCAATCCAGCAGCGCCGAGTCCCACGGCTGGATACCCAGGTCCAGGCAGCGCACGTCGTGGCCCCCGCGGCGCAACGCGGCCGCCGGAGAGGCGACGTGCAGCGGCTGGTGTCCCAGCTCATAGGTGGAGATCAGCAGGACGCGCATGGCGCTGACGCTAGCCGACTGCCGCGGGGACGTCACCGGTGCCCCGCTCGGACGCCGACCCGATGCGGATCTGTAACCGGGAGTGGGCTTCGCGCAGCGCGCTCTCCACCGCGCCGGGCCCGTCCCGGTCTCGTGCGAACAGAAATCCCAGGTAGCGGTCGCCCTCGGGGAGGGGGACCACGGGGCGCCCGGTGGGGATGGTGATGTGCACGCCGTCGATGCCCGCCACCGCGCGCGCGTCGGTGAGACCGTCGACCCCGACGAGCACGCCCGGTCGCGGGATGGGAATCATCATCACCCCCGCGCTCGTTGCCTCCCGGGCCAGCTCCTCGTCCCCGGCGCCGAGGGCGTGGCGCAGGATGAGCTCCTCCAGGGTGATGCCCAGCCCGAAGCGCAGCGCTCGTCCGCACAGGCCGCCGATCGAGCGCGCCCCCAGCTCGAGCAGGCCCACGTCGCGGCCGTCCACACGCAGCTCGGCGTGGATCGGTCCTTCGCGCAGACCCAGCGCCTCGGCGGCCAGCGCGGTCAGCTCATGCACCCGGTCCAGGACGTCGGCAGGCAGGCGCGAGGGGGTGACGTACAGGGTCTCCTCGAAGTAGGGGCCCTCCAGCGGATCGGGCTTGTCAAACACGGCCAGCACGGTCAGGTTTCCGCAGCGCAGCAGACCCTCGACCGCCACCTCCACTCCGGGCAGGTAGCTCTCGATGAGCAGCGAGGCGGGCTGGGCTTCTCCGGCGTCGATGGAGATGGCGCGCACGCGCGCGACGGACGCCGCCATCTGGCGGTGGTCATCGGCGCGGATGACGCCCCGGCTGCCCGACAGAGACAGCGGCTTGATCACGCACGGCCAGCCCGTCTCGGCCACCGCCGCCGAGCCGTCGACACCGGCGTCAAGCACCGCGAAGCGAGGCTGAGGCACGCCAGCGCGTGCCAGCGCCCGCCGCATGGCGGCCTTGTCGCGCGTACGGGCCACTGCCGCGGACGGATTGTGGGCCAGCCCGAGCTCCTCGGCGGCCAGGGCGGCGGTCAGAGCGCCCTGGTCATCGACGGCGACGATGGCGGCGAAATCCGTGTGACGGGCGCGCGCCACGATCGCCTGGGCCGCGCGGCAGGGGTCTGACAGGTCGACTGTCAGGGCGCGTGGGCCCATCACCGCATCAAGCGTCGAGCGCCGCTCGGAGGCGACCGTCACCGCCACTCCCAGTGAGCGCGCGGCCGCCATGAAGTCAGCCGCCCGGTAGGTGGCCGAGGGCAGGATCAACAGCAGCCGGCGCACCCGGCTATGGTAGGCGCGTGAGCCCAGAAGCCGTCCTGGCCATCACCGACACCGCGCTGGCGCGCATTGCCGGCTTCCGGGCCGGTACCGAGGCACCGGAGGAGCACGGGCTGTCGGTGCGCGTCACCGGTGTCGATGCCGGCGAGTACACGTGTGCCCTGTCGCTGGAGCGCGTGCGCCGTGGCCGAGACGGCGATGTCCTTCAGCACGAGGGAGATCTGCCGGTGCTCGTCGCCGCCGACAGCGTCGAGCGCCTGCGGGGGGCGACCATCGATTGGAGCCAGGACCCCCAACGCACGGGCTTCGTGGTGATCAACCCCAACCGTCCCCCCGTGCCGGCTCCGCTGCCCCTGCTGCCCATGAGCATGTCCTCCGGCCCCACCGCCGTTTCGCCGCCCACCCCCGGCCCGGGAACGATGGACGGCGACGTCGCCCGTGAGGTGATGGCCGTGCTCGAACGGGTGGTCAACCCGAGCATCGCCGCCCATGGCGGTCACGCCGAGTTGGCCGGCGTGGAGGGTCGCACGGCCTACCTGCGCCTGGGCGGAGGCTGTCAGGGCTGTGGCATGGCGTCGGTCACCCTCACCCAGGGCATCGAGGTGGCCATCACCGATGCGGTGCCCGAGATCGTCGACGTGGTCGACGTCACCGACCACTCCTCGGGGGCCAATCCGTACTTCGAGGCCGCCAAGAAGTAGCGCGCAGCGCCTCCCGGCCTTGGCCGGGGGGCAAAGGACGCGCGAAGGACGGCAGACAATCCAGTCTGGGATGTGTCGCGCCGACATGGACTGCCCGGGGCAGGGGTAGAAGTCCTGACGATGTCGACGGTGGTTGACCCTGATCGTCAAGGCGCTGGCCGGAGGGTCGCTGGTGGTGGTGTTCTCCCTGGTCTCCGAAACGGTCAAGCCCAAGAGCTTGGGAGGCCTGTTCGGCGCGGCGCCGGCGGTGGCCATCGCCGGCCTGACCGTTACCGTGGTGAGCAAGGGCGATCACGCCGCGCGCGAGAGCTCAGTGGGCATGATCGCCGGTGGCGCGGCGCTGCTGGCCTGCTGCCTGCTCACCGTTGCGCTGATCTCCCGTGCGGGCGGCCTGCGTAGCGCCGCACTGGGGGTGGGACCCTGGCTGGCGGTGGCCGGAGTCCTCTACCTGGTGGTGTTGACGTGAGCGGATCCCAGCCGGAAGGTCGCCCCGATCGCGCGGGCTCAGACGGCCGGTCTGGGCCACATGACTCCGGAGGGGCGCAGGCCCGGCCGGGATTGCTCTGGACAAGCTGCGCAAGGTGGCACCGCGCGAAGTCGGCCTGCGCTTTGTCACCGGAGCCATCACCTCGGTGCTGGCCGGCCTGGTCGGACTGGTTGACGAGCGGGCGGGCGGCCTGTTCCTGGCCTTCCCGTCGATCCTGATCGCCAGCCTCACCCTGGTCGAGCAGAAGGAGGGGCGTGACGAGGCGCGCGAGGATGCTCGAGGGGCGCTGCGCGCCTCGCTGGGCATGATCGCGTTTGCGGGGGCGGCGGCGGCGCTGCTGGTGAGCGCCGGAGCCGCCGTGGCGCTCGGCACTGCCCTTCTGGCCTGGGGCGGCCGTGGCGGCGCTGGCGTGGCGGCTCTGGCGTCCGTGAGGAGGGTCGCCGACCCCGCTCACGAGGGTCGGTCATCCTTCACGGGGCCCGGGTTGAGGAAGCGGCAGGGGGATGCCGAAACCGGCCTCGACGAGGCCCCCCAGAGCGAGCAGGGTGGCCACCCCGGCGTTGGTCAGCGCCAGCCTGCGCCGGTCGGGTCGCCACCGCGCGAGCATGATCATGCTCGCGGCGTGGGTGCCATCCACCGTCGCGCCGGCCAGCACCCAGCCGCGCGTGGGGTGACGGTCGGCGACGGCGGCCTGGAGGAGGTGGCGGATTCCCAGGAGGCGCGCGAACGCCCGGGCGCGTTCGTCGATGCGCCGGTGGGGAACGTCGTGCAGGACGGTGGCGGGCGAGAGCAGCAGGGCGGCTCCGAAGAGCGCGCGCACCCCGGCGAGGCAGTGCCGGATTTTGACCGGGGTGACCAGGTGGGTCGAGGATGGCACGTTGAGCGGCTGGTCAGGTGTGGGCGCCGGAGGCGTACTGCTCGACGGCGCACTCGAGCAGGAGCGCGTGCACAAAGGCCTGGGGCAGGTTGCCGCGCAGCTGGCGTTGAGTGACGTCGAACTCCTCCGAGCACAGGCCGGGCGGCCCGCAGGCCGCGCGGTTACGCTCAAACCACCGAGCGGCACGGACGTTGTCGCCCTGCTGGGCGTAGGCCAGGGACATCATGAACCCGCACAGCAGGAATGCCCCCTCGGATTGACCGAGGGGGCGCTCGTCGGGCCGGTAGCGATAGCAGTAGCCATCCTCGGTCAGCTCTGATGCCACCGCGGCCAGGGTGGCCAGGGAGCGCGGATCCGACGCGGGAACAGCGCCGCGTATGGCGGGCAGCAGGAGGGCGGCATCGACGCGCGGGTCGTTGGGCGCGCGCTGCCAGCGCCCCGAGGGATGTATCCCGTGGGCGGCGGTGTCGGCCACCAGGCGATCGGCGAGGGCGACCCAGCGCGCGGCCTCCTCACCGCCGGGGCCGCACCCGGCGATCTGGCGCAGGCCGGCGGCACAGATCAGGCGGCTGTGGGTCCACGCGGCGGGTGAGAGCTCCCAGATGCCGGCATCGGTGTCGGTCTCGCGCCAGCGCTTCTCGATGGCTTCGACGGCGACCTCGGCGGCCCGCCAGGCGTCACTGTCGAGGTGGTCGTGGCGCGCCGCGCTGGCCAGGAGCAGCAGCGACTCGCCGAAGGCGTCGAGCTGAAACTGCTGGTTGACCCAGTTGCCGACGATGTCCGAGCCGCCCGGGTAGCCGGGCAGCCCGAGGGGGCGCTGGTCGGGAACCGCTCCGCCGGTGGTGGTGTAGGCGGGCTTGAGCTGGGCCCCATCGGCGAGCAGGCGCTCGGAGACAAAGCGCACGGCGTCGTCCATGAGCGGGTGCGGCCCGTCCTTGGCCACGGCCTGCCCGGTGAAGGCCTGATCGCGAATCCAGACGTAGCGGTAGTCATAGTTGCGTCCCTGGCGGGCGCGCTCGGGAAGGGAGGTGGTCGCCGCGGCCACCATCCCCCCACCGGAGCTCGTCAGCCCGGAGAGGACCGCATAGGCGTGGCGGGCGTCGCGCGGCGCCACGGTCTGGTCGAACTCCGGTACCCGGGCCTGCCACTCAGCCTCCACGCCCTGCCAGGCCCACTCGGAGACCGGGGGCTGCTCGTCAGAGCCGGCGGTGCTCAGGAGAAGCACGAAGTCATGGCGAGAACCCTCGGCGAGCTCGAGCTCCATGGTCAGAGCCCGGCCGCCGTGTCCGTCAGCGCGCGCAGTGGCGGCCTTGCCTCCGGTCCAGCACATTTGCATCCCGTCGCTCCCGCCCACCCAGGCACCGTCGTCGCGCTGGGTGAGGCCACGCAGGGGGTGATCTCCGAATTCGCCGCGGGGATTGAGCACCACGTCGAGGCGGGCGGTGCCCTCGCAGGCGGTGACGCTGCGCAGTATGACCGCGCGGTCGGGGCGGGTGGGCAGCGCCAGCGCCTCCCGGCACTCGATGGTGGCATCGTCGGTGATCCAGCGGCTGTGCCAGATCAAGCTGCCCGGCTCGTAGTAGCCACCCCAGACGCAGGGCTGGCAGGGAGTGATCGCGTAACGCCCTGATCCGCCGATCAGCGACGAGAACACCGCGCCGGAATCCCAACGCGGAAAGCACATCCACACGAAGTCGCCGCGGGGGCCCACCAGGACACCTCGTTCGCCGTCAGCCAGCAGCGCGTACTCGCGCAGGGTCTGCGGAGCCTGGGCGCCGAGCGGGGCCTTGACCGACGCGGTTGGGCTCATCGGGCGCGTCGCGCCGCTTCGGCGGCGGCGGCACCGACCCCGGCCAGGGCCCCGAGCAGGAGCGGGCGGTGGGTGTCTGCCCACAGCAGGGGACTGGCGGTCTTGGCCTGGGCGTCGAAGATGCCGTGGGTGGCCGCCTCGGGCAGCGCCTCGAACAGGTTGCCCTGCCGTTCGGAGCCGATGGGCATGTCGTCCACCTGCTGGCCGTCAAAGCCGGTCCTGGCCAGGTACCAGTCGGCGAAGCTGGGGGCGATCTTGTTGCCGAGGATGGCCTGAAAGGCGCTGTAGCCGACCCACAGCTCGCGGCGGCGGTGATGTGCTGCCCAGTAGACCGCTTCCGCCGGGATCTCGGGCTGATAGATGGGGGGGACGGGCATCGGGTGCTTGGGCAGCTTGGAGCGACACCAGTTGAACTGGGTGGTGTTGACTCCCGGCAGCTGGACCATGGTGATGTGGACCTTGCTCTTGTCGTGCTTGAGCTCGGTGCGAATCGAGTCGGTGAAGCCGCGAATCGCGAACTTCGAGCCGCAGTAGGCCGCCTGCAGGGGGATGGCGCGGTAGGCAAGCGCCGACCCCACCTGCACGATCGTCCCCTGGTTGCGCGCGGTCATTCGCTTCAGTGCCGCCATGGTGCCGTAGACGGCGCCGAGGTAGGTCACCTCGGTGGCGCGCTTGAACTCCTCGGGCTCGGTGTCCACGAAGCGGGCAAAGACCGTCGCCATGGCGTCGTTGACCCACACGTCGATGTCTCCGAAGTGCTCCTGCACCTGTTGAGCGCCGGCCTCCACCTGGCGATGATCAGACACGTCGGTGGGGACCACCAGCGCCTGACCGCCAAAGGACTCGACCTCGTCGCTAGCACCCTGGAGTCCCTCCTCGCCTCGGGCGAGCAGGCCAATGTGGGCGCCACGCTTGGCGAAGGCATGGGCGATGGCCCGCCCCACGCCACCCGAGGCACCGGTGACGACGACGACCTCGGGCTTTGCCTTAGTGCTCAAATCGAAGCTCCTGTTCCGGGGGGGAGGGATGTCGTCTACCCGCCCTGCGCACCCGACGAACGGGCCGGGCCTTCTTGGCGTCAGGCTCCGGACACCCGTGCAGACCAAGTGAACCATGGGGGTGAGGCCCGGGTAGCGCTCTCGCGGTGTTAGACGTGGGAGCGCTCGAGGCCGATCTCGACGTGTCCGTCGCCTGCGGCGAGCGAAAGCCGCCCCCGGTGCGTCGGAGCGCACCGGACACGATCATCCTCGCCGACGGCTTCTCCTGCCGGGAGCAGATCCGCCAGGCCAGCCGGCGCCGTGCTCTGCATCTGGCCGAGATACTCGGTCTCGCCTTGGTGGCTGACCTGAGGTCAACGCCGGCCTGAGCTCCCGTGTCCGGTCCAAGCCCCTGCCGGACCGGCGACCGGCCTCCTTCCGGAGCGCCTGCGCGTCCGCGCCGAGCGTCGAGGCCGCCAAGACGTAGCTGTCCGATCCGCCTGTATTGACGCGGGGCGTCAGGGAGCGGGGGGTCCGGTCCAGCCGAAGGCGTAGCAGGGGCGCGGGCCGCAGGTGTTGGTCACCTGGCCACCGATCTGCAGGAAGTCAGACTTCATCTGGCGGGCCTGCACCGAGTTGCGCGGGGCCTCGTGGGGGTCGGTACCCTGCTCGGGCGGTACGTTGGCGATGGGATCGGGGGCGGTCCCGCACCGGCCGTTGGTCGCCTCGCATCCAGGCGTGGCGGGACGTATGGGTCCGATGTCCCAGGTGACGATGGCCGAGCCGTCAAACGGATAGCGCCCAATCGGGGGCAGGCCGTAGGTCGGGTCCTTCTCATAGAAGCGACCCGGATCGGCCCAGGGCATCCGCGCGCTGGCGCCGATGGTTCGGGCCTCGGTCTCGGCGGCATAGTTGCTGACCTGGTGGTCACCCAGCCCCAGATGCATGAGCACGTGATGGACCGGCGTATCGGGAAGGGGGTTGGTGGTCATGTGGGCCGCCAACCCGTCGGGGTCGGAGTGATCCCACATCTGTTGCATAGAGGATGAGCTGGCGCTCGAGCTCGTTGGGGTAGGCCTGATACAGGGGGTAGGCGTACTGGGGCAGCACGGACGTGGGATCGGACGGGCTGGGGCTGGGCGGCTGGCCGGTGCCGAAGTCGCTGGAGCGCTGCAGGAGGACGGCGTAGTTCTGGCCGGGGACGCCGATCACACCCCGGTCGAGGTCAGGTTCGAGGGCGATGAGCGAGCCGCCGAAGATTCCGCCCTGGCTGTTGCCGTCGTAGAACAGGCGTCGGGTGTCGATCACGCTGGCGCCGTGCAGGGCACCGCTCTGAAACGCGGGGCTGGCGCTGAAGCCGTCGGGATGGATCATCAGCCGCCCCAGGTACATGAAGTTCACAAAGCTCTGATCGACGCGATCGACGAGGGTGGGAAAGTTCGACAGGTCGCCCTCAGCGGCGATCGCCGTGGGCACGTCGCAATCGGGCGAGGCTGGGGCTCGACGTCCGGTGATCAGGTCGGTGAAGACCGATTGGGCTCCGTTGAGATCGGTGGGAGGCAGGTCGGTGCACGCCATTCCCACCCAATCGGTAGCGCAGTACATGAAGTCGTGCTCCTGGTCCATGGCCTGTGCCTGTCCCTGATTGACCTCATCGCGACTGCCGAACAGGCCGTGACCGTAGAGCGACGGGCGAGCGGCCCCCCGCGTCATCGCCACCTGGGGGATGTTGCAGGTGAACTTCGCCGTCTCGGTGTTGCCCGGGATGGGCATGGGTGGTCCGTGGGTGGACCCGGTCGGATAGAGGAAGCGCGAGCCGGTGGGACACCCAATCAGGTTCAGGTAGCAGGGCACGGTGTAGGTGCCCTCGACTCGGCGAGCGATGGCGGCGTTCTGCTGGGGGGTGAAGTCCGTGACTTTGGTCACGGTGAACGGTGAGGCCTGGCCCTGGACCTTCCCGTCGGCCAGGTTGGTGTCTCCGAGCTGGCGGTAGGCGTCGTTGCGAATGGCCAGTTGACGCTCGGACAGGCTGCGTTCGCTGGCCACGGTGAAGTCCCAGGCCAGGTTGAGGCCATCCCTGTTGATACCCGCCGCGGCCAACGTGTTGAACAGCCCCTCGAAGTGCGCTCGGCGCCTCTCGACGGCCGGATCGGTGGTGATGGTGGCGTCGCGGTAGTCGCGAAAGACGGGGCTGGGGGCGATGACGTGGCCCCCGGCGTCGCGCATGTCGCGCAGGGCGACGATGTAGCGCGTGTTCTCCTG
>JAABUU010007026.1_pt1 | contig 11784 bp, 18 predicted proteins | sample 5559301 | NCBI WGS metagenome assembly JAABUU01 (sample SAMN10711884, study PRJNA513360) | rock metagenome | isolation source: Antarctica rocks | place: Antarctica: Victoria Land, Richard Nunatak white
ACATAAATCAAAGACAGATTCTGCTACTCTTACTTGGCTGCCTTGGGCGGACTGGCCCCCAGTGCAGGCTTGTCAGTGACAGTGGCAGAGCCTGGAGACGAGGCAGTAGCAGGGATTGAGAGGGGGCCAGGGGCAGCCTGGTCTCTGGGGGGGAGGGGGGCTGGGGCCCTCGCAGCAGAGTCTGAAGACAGTGACTTGGAAGAGGTGGTTCCACAAACAGCTGGCTTGCCCTTGGCGACTGCTGACAAAGAATTATTGCTGGATGCTGACAGCTGGACGTCTTCAACACTGTCTACTGAGACATCAGAGTTGTTGCGTGAGTGTCTGAGATGCCGCCTGCTTCCTTTCCTCTCCTTCTTCTCCTCTTTCTTCTCATCATGTCGCTCCTGATGCTGCTTCCAGCCGTCTGCCATCATGCGCCTGAACTCCTGTAACATGAGCTTGGTACCATGACTCGCTTGTCCAGCACACGTGTCAAGGCTAGCACCGATGGCTACGATGTAATGAAATGGCTACGGAGCAATAAAGGAGCTAAATTATGGTGCAATGGCTAGCTGAGAAATTTGTTCTGAAAAGTTAAAGTGCTGCTCTATCCAGTGCATATGACTAGCTGCTGCTGCGCATATAGTACATATAGCTGATGTTGGTCTTGTGGCCTTCTACAGTCGCCAGCGCCATCGATTCTGAGCACAACACGCAGAGTGTGGGAACATGGATTGTTAAAGAGACAACACTGATAAGTGGAACAAACCAATGCTTGGTCACAGAGCATAGCTGGCAAACAGTCACTTGTCAACCTGGCTTTCAAAAGCAGCAGCTTCACAATGCCTAGCAGGCCAGTGTCACTCTACGATGTCCCAATGAAAGTCTTGCAGGCCAGCTGATGAACATGCAGTCTCTGCTAGCCACGGGATGTCATGATGTGAAACACCCAACAAACTCGACATGTCACTGTGAGCTGACCTTGAAGCCATGCTTGATCTGAGTGTTGGTCTTCTCGCTATTCTCCTTGATTTGCTGCTTCCACACATCCCTGTGCCGCACCCTCTGGCCCTTGCTGCTCTCAATGGGAGAAGAGCTGCCCTCCTCTGTCATACTGGATGAAGCATCATTATACGCATCTTCATACCCGTCATACCTGCAACAGTAGCATGCCTTGTCAGCCGTCCGCACAGTCATTGACCAAACTGATGGTGCTTTTCAGATTGACTATTCTTGGGTGCAGGCTATGTGCACAACATGAGCTGTCCTGCAAGTTGCCACACCATATGCTTTGGAATGCAGCCTCAATAGACTGCAAAGCGTGCAGACATGGACAGCATGCAATGTACAGGGACAAAAGTACAATTGTGATCTGAATTGCACCAGATGCATGTACATGATGACCCACCTGGTGCCATCTGGACCATCACTGTCTGCCACTATATTTGTGGGCGCCTTCTTTGGCTGTTCTGGGACTTCAAGGAAGTCTGATGCAAAAGCAGCCAGGTGCCTGAGCGCCGTGTGTGTGACCACAAGTAAACAAAAACTAAGGAACACCTCGCACAGACTGTCTGGAACATCCATCCAGCCAAACAGTGTCTTGAAAATCCAGCCTGAGATGCCTGCAGTTGTTTCAAATCAATGACACTGATGACTGGTGGCAGTCACAGTTCAAACTGTGACTTATCAAAAAGGCTTGTCACTGCAGTCACTGCTCAACATGAAGCTTACCGAGGCAATGATGCAAATCACACAAGTTGTTTCGGCTTGTCAACACCAAGGACAGTGCTGTCATGAGTGATTACCTGTGCATGAAACCAGGCAGGCATGAATGCCATGTAGCATGCTGCGTATACAGTAGATGCTGAAGATCATCAGGGCAAGCGCAAGGCCAGTTGCTGTGAGACTGACCCCATCCCGTGGAACTGCAGTGCCTGCATACCCATGTGGCACACGAAGGCTCAGTACACAGTCTGCAGCGCACAATGTTCATCACCAGATACGTTGACAAGCTGTATACCTCCAGCCCTAGTTTGGGCCTTCAGCCAAGCAGCCAAGGGCTCAAAAGAGCCCACAAAGCGTCTATCCATGACACCTGTCCACCAAGGCTGGCGGGGTCCTTTAGGCTGTGCTGCCTGCTGTGGAGCAGTCTCTCTGCCTTCTCCTGATGTTTCTGCCTTCTGAGAAGGAGCAGGTGGCTGCACAGCAAGCAAGAAGTCAGCATACAGCATAGCAAGTATGCATGTGCTGGCAAGCTGAGTAATCTTGCGGTGAACAGGCTAGATTTCTAGACATGCTTGGACATGCAGGATAGGCTGCTATTCCGCATATAGCTGCAATTTAAGTACTGAACAGCTACTGGCAGCGCTGCAGCAGGGGTATGCACACCTTGCCAGCAGCTGGCTTTTTGCCATATTCATGAAACGTCACAAAGTCTTTGAGGACCTCCTGTACAGTCTCAAAGTTCTTGTTGATTCCATTGCTAGCACCTGAAAGTTGCAACATGAATCAGAGCTGATTCATTAAACTGCACGATTACGGGACGACCAGGTGAGTGACATGACTTGCCTCGCTCTATGGCCTTCTTGATGAATGCGTTTACGCTAGTGACATATACAAGCTGGTACTCCACTTGCAGCCTACTTGTCTTTTCACCATCAGCTTTCAGCCTGTAAACAAGAGCCATGTGAGTTGCAGCTAGCAATCTTAGCAGCCAACAGTTTGTGAGCATCAAGGGTTCATGATAACAAATGGTAAATTTTTACAGGTTGCAACAAGACATTGGCTGCAAGGCAACAGCGCGAGCATATGCATGCAGATGGCTTACGTGTATTTGAAGCAGGGCCTGAATTTCTCGCCATATGTAGCCGTAGTCATGACGCATGTATTCATGACAAACTGCTGCCCCTCCTTTGCCTCAATACAGCGCTGCACTTCAAATGTTTGAAACTGCACAAGACAGAACCAGGTCAACCATGGCCATAAAGGCTTGCTACTGATAGCAGCACTTAGATGCTGCATTGACACCATACCTTCATGCCCATGCCAAAGCTGTTGCATGTTGTCTTGCGCAGCTTGCTCTCATACTCCTTTGGCTCCAGAGTCTGATCAGGCTTTGCTGTGTTGGCTGTTTTTGCAGCAGCTTCCATCTCGTCTGATGATCCCACCCAAGGAGTGGCAACAAAGTCCTTATTGCCCCTGACCTCTTGTGACTTAGCCTGAAGCAGCAAATGACCAGCTCAATCAGGCGAGATTCATGTTCCCAGAATCTAGGCGCTCCGAAAAGGTCATGTCACTAAGCACTGATATGCTGGCTTATAAAAGCCAACTCAGCCGGCCTCCATAACACGAATAGGTTACGGATCGCAAATATACTTGATGTGTAGCGTTGACTCTCACCAAAAACTCAGAAGATGAGTCCCATTGCAGCTTGAACAGCTTGTCAACATCGCACTCGACTGTAAGATCCATGAGCTTGTGTCCCGACCCATCAGACGGATACCGAGGCCTATGCTCCTCAAAACTTTCGCCGGTCATAGCTCCTTCAGCTCCCGATACAGTAGAAACTAGCCTCTATCAAGCTCGTTTCAACATGAGTAGGCGTTGACGCCAACTTGACAGGTTGCGTACATGGTCAAGCCAACACAGCAGTTGCGTCACGGCTATTCCATAGCAGATTGGCTTGCACCAAAAATGAGTCAGCAACTGATGAATACAAATGGCATCTGGACACCTAGGTCTAGGAGGGCGCAGGGCGTGCCGTTTATTATACAGATGAATTTTACACAGCTGAAAATTGTACATTCCGCCCTGCATGTAATTGCGCAGCGATTGACAATTTGATGCACATTTTCACGCATGTTCATTTGGCAACATCTGCACTGTGCCTTTCACTCCCTTGAAACATTGCCCTGTGACATGCACATGAACCAAGATATGTTGCACATGCCTATCACGGGATTTGGAAATAGGCCTACCGTACGTTCGGGCAAAATTGATTCGAACTAGAGTGCGCGATCAGCTCAGTTAATTAGTAGAACCCTGCGCGAAGTAATTATTTAATTACCCTAGGCCTGCGCGATGCCAGTTCAAAGCAGCCATAATAGCTGTTTAACAGAGACAGCAACTAGATTGCGTGCAGCAATTGTGATGCTGTTGTTTAGCATTTTTGTGCTTTTGTTGCAATGCAATTCTGAACAATACTGTGCTTGTGGACATCCAGTAACAGCTAGTCTTGCATTAATCGTCAGCACCATGAAACATTATAGCATAGCTGCGCCTAGCACCTATGGTGATTTTCAACACGCATAAGCCCTAGCTGGCGCGATGCTCTTTTTGATTCTTTTTAATTCGATGCTCTTTTTAATTTTCAGTGCTGCGCGAAACGTTCGTCAGGGCCTGCGCGAATTGGGTGCGCGAAAACTAATTGGGTTTTCGGGGGTGCGTGATCTGATCCCGTGCACGTACGTCCCAATTTTGATACCCCATTCGGGAAGTTTGGCTGCGCTGCTCATTTGATGTTGTGGTTGAGATGTAAAGAGACCAACAAAAGCGTGAGGAGCACATGACACAGATGGACGTGGTGACCGAAGCACAACAACAACTATCTGTGCTTTGCTCGCATTTTTATGCCACCATCGGGTCTTTACAGCGTGATGCTCCTGCCGTAAGTGTCAAAAATGAGCCTCTCATTAGATCAGCAGGGCTGTTGCAAACGCCAATCACTCAGCAGACTCAGACAATGGCGCAGCAAGCAGTACAGTCTTCGAAGCAGCTTGAGAAGCTGATCATGCAGTTGCCAGATCGAATAGAGTCAGAGCAACAACAGCTTGAGACTTTGCAGGAGTTGCAGCAGCAGCACTTGCAAGCAGGAGTAGCTTTAGACATGGCTCTTCGCGAAGCACACAACTGCTTGATTCAAGTACAGGACTGCTTTGCTGATATTGCAGACAGTCACTTACAATGCAATGGTGCCTGATGAATCAGATAGGAAACATGAGCTACTATAGCTTGGACCAGGTGCACTGAGTCCAGCAATGCTGCTGATGACAAGATGTTGAACCCTTGAATCTCCTGACAATGAACCTTCAGATTTTCAACTAGGCATTTTAATATACAGATTTCAGTTGCATCTCTTGTTTTTATCGCCGTCTAGAGGCCGACCCAACTCCTGGTTGAGTTAGCAGCTTCAAAGCATCTGTAAGCTGTTTGACAGCTGTATTCACGTCTTCAAAGCCCAAGGAGCTTGCAGCGTACTTTGCCAACTTCTGAGCCTCCGATTTGGACGACAGTGAAGGCTGAAAGCCAGCCGTTGCCTGAGGAACTTCAAACGTACCTGTAATCAGCACAACTTAGCCATGTACTCAAGACAGCTTTGCTGCAGCAGTTCACCATGAGCTTTTGACCTGCCTGCTTGACTGTCATTTCCACATATGTTCAAGTCAGGATGAGATTACTAAAACAGCCAAAGTGTCTAATGCTATCACCTGTCTGCGGTTGAGCATAGTGCTGAGGCCGAGAGGCCTGTGGGGGTGGGGGAGGCGGTTGCAGCAGCGGTGTTGACGGAGGGGATCCTAAAATATGGCACAAAGTGTAAGAGCACTGTACAGTGCATACAAGAGCTGAGTATGTATAGCCGCTAGGTTGCACATGGAAGGAGCTTGTGAACCACATGGCAGATCATATGTGACAAGCAGCATTTGGTCACTGCAAGCATCCAACTGTGATGACTGGCAAGATATCAGCTTCAGCACCTGAGGCAACAAAGCTGCTGACATGTCTGGTGGGCATACTGCTGAGCTGTGGACTAGCAGAGTCAGCCTCAGCTGCGTCCAGGTCTCCAGCCTCAGGCAAATTAATAGTGTCTCCACGTTCAGCTGCAGCTAAATTATGCTCCAAGCCAGCTGTATTGAAGAGCAGAGCTTGTGACATATCAGAGCGGCCATTACCGCCTGAAGTGACCTGGATCTCACCTGCATTGCTGGGCTGGTTTATAGAAAAAGCAGGAGGAGGTAATGGTGCTAAGAAATCATTGCTGGGCTGGCTTGCATTGCCTTGAGTCTCAGCAATTGCTTCTTGAGAGGCTGGCTCATCTAAGCTTTGCCTTCTGCTGGTCTGCATGGTGCCGACATGCTGCAGCACAGTGAGTTGTGTGTGTGATGCTGTCATCTCAGCTCCATTCTCCATTAACACAGCATAAGTCGGCGGCCTACATAAGCCAACACACCACTTCCTGTCCGGAAACCTCTTGATGGCACACCTTTGCACATGGCTGTAGTGTCAACAAGTGCAGCCTGTTGTACAACATGCACAAACCACATGCGCCAGACATGGCTTGCAACACAGGTGAACAGCAAAAGATCTCAGCCAAAAAGGCTATGCACAACCCACCACATAGAGGAAAGCGTTTTAATTATGATTATTATCATTACCACATAGAGGCATCAACGCCAACTACAGTGGCAGGTGCTTCTTCACCCTTTGCTTGGTATAAGACGGAGTCTCCAGCCTCCAGGTCAGGAGCTAGAGATGCCTCAAAAGCAGTCACAATACGGTCACTCAGTGCCACCATGTAATCTGAGCCTTCCCCTGCATGCAAGCATCACCGTCACAATACAGCCTGACATATATCATATGGGTTGGGCAGCACATGCCTGCAGACACAGGAGGACAAGGACAGATACGCTATATGATAACACGCTGGTGAGGTTTGACATCACCTGTAGCATTTGGCTTTGCCACAGTGCCTTTGACAGGCAAACCATCATTGTCGTACAGTACCCTTGAGCCAGCTCGAAACCTAGGAGCTGTCTGTGCTTGCTGATCTGGTGGGAAAGACGGAGCAGCAGCATCGCCCCTGCCAGGTGCAGCTGGCATGTCATTGCCGTTTTGTGACTGGGAGACACTTGGCATGCCCATGTCTCCTGCGTGTGTGCCACCACAGGCTTTCGACACTCAACAGAGAAGTCAGTGTATATGTTGTGTTTGCATAGGTTGTACTGCATGCAATGAGAACAAGAGCCAGCTTTGCTGTGCAAGTCAGCATTTGAAAGATGAGTGCCTGCAGCCTGTGTATATGCAGGTGAGGAACCATCGTCAGACTAGCTATTTGGCTTGTAGCGGCTCCACTTGTGTGCAGAAATACCCCTGGGTATGAAGAATGCTTTAGAGTGACTAAATGTGTAGGGCCACTATGGGGCTACATGGAGAGTGAAAATTTGTGCCAAGTGCCTGTCTGCTCACCTGAGGCAGCGCTGTTGGCACTGAGGTCATCTCCAGGTGCTCCTGGGGTGGGAGTGCGTCCCTCTCTGAGTGCTTTGCGAATGTCAGCAGCTTTCCAAGCAGCATAGCGCTGCATGTCCACCAAGTCTGCCTCCAAAGTCTTGAACTGGTTCAGGATCTGCAGAGGGCGCAGCAACTCAGCTGTGTCATGAGTTGCTGAGCACAGGGACAGAATTGAAGGGTTCAGCACACATGCGCAGTAAGTGCATCTGTCAGGTACATACATTATGTAGTTGGCTACCAAACCAGAGGTTTCTATATATATGTGAACATTGCTGCCCACCTCAAAGAAGATGCTTGCTGCATAAAAGGTCATGGCGGTGTTTTTATCAGCACGGCCTGCTCTGTCAACTCTGTCAGCGCGTGTGAACACAGTGATGGCAAAGTTTTCACAGTATTGCGAGTCCCCCTCTCCCAAAGTGATGGTTGTCTTCTCCTTTTCCAGCTTAGACAACAGAGCTTTTAGCACGCCATCTATTTGAGGGCTTCTGGTCTCAAGAGCAAGTCCCTGCATGAAGTAGCTTGTATGAGCTATTGTCACTGTTGACTTCAGCAAACGAGCTGGGGGAAGACTGAATATGCTGACACCTGCTGTATGGCATAGAGTCTGCAGTAGTACGCCACCTTGGGTTCAACCTTGCCTATCTCATCAGCCCTCTGCATTACGCACCAATGCGTAGCTTACATATAGCAATGTGAACCTAAGGAACCTGAAACCTCAGCATGCCGCACCTGCAGAAAGGGCAAGATCGCTTTCTTCTGCTCGTCCGTGGTGGCCATGTTTGACGGTTCCTCTTTGTCCCGATGCTCTTGCGCTCTTTGCTTGTGCAAATGAAGCGTTTCTGACGGAAGTGCTGTCAGTACAGCAGAGGTGAAGCCATAGGAATGTGGTTTCAGAGCTGGTGTCTTTTTTTGGTACTGAGCTGGCGTTGTAAGGGCCTGCTGCACCGCAACGTGGCAGTATCCATACAAGGCTCTGCATGACCGAATCACAGTCCCTGTGTGCGACGTGACTTGAACTGGACGGTAGGTAAGACTGTACATGTATGGTACTTGCCCCAGAGGCATCGGTTGTGTACGGGACGTGATCACTTGCTACTCAGCTGCCAAGGGCAGGATTGACCGGCATTGCATTGCCTTGGACTTTAGTCTGAATTAGAGCGGGAAATGGACAAACCAATCAGACACAGAGAGCCTGCACGGGGCAAACTTGCAGGTCTGTGCTCAACCCTGCGACGTTGTTTCGTCCTCAAAGTGTTTGGGATTCCACACGCCTTTCTATGCTTTGCTGTTGAGCACAGCTAATGGTACCTGTACAGGTATCAGAGCTGATGCAAAGGCAGCCAAGGTCGTCAAGGAGACAGGGCAGAATGCCCCAGGCTACAACCCTCAAGGCCTGGGAGCTGCTTGGAGTCATAACTTCCTGAACCAGAAACCTTGGCATCCAGCCAACTTCAGAAATCAGGCCAAAGTGTATGAAGCTGAGCAGAACGCCATCAAAGCACAGAAGGACAAAGCAATAGCAAAGGTATGCCCCTCAACGGTGCTAGAATGAGAAATGCAGCATCTTTAAGCTTCGGCATGCAGGTTGTCTAGCAATCAACATGCGTGGTGTGCTGTGTGCAGCAAGAGTATGAAGCTGAGCAGGAGTACATCAAGACCTTGAGCTACCTGAGTGCTGAGGAGCAACGCAAGTATAAAGAGCGCCAGTCTGTGTCCTTCATGTATCAGAAGCCACCAGGCATGGACAGTGGTGTTGCAAAAGCCAAGGTATGCACAGCATGGGATCAACTTGACAATAAGGGCAATGAGCATTATACTGTTCTTCTGGAAGTATCCTGTCTACAACACAATACATACTGGCCTTTACTCAGGCATGTGTTGTCAGATGTTCCCTCCTCTGCTTTTTCCCAGCCATTACCATGACAACAAATGTACTTGATCAATTGTCCTCAGCAATGAGCTTACATATGAAGCATACCTTGACATGACACATTCGTGCTTCTCCTGCTGTACACTAGTTTGCCAAATGTACTGTTTGCTGCAGGAGGATGCATCAGCGGCAGGAGAGGCAGGCCCAAGCAATGCTGGCGCTGGTGAGCGGCCGGATGAGCGCCGCCCAAAGCATCGTGAACAAACCAAGAGTCATGTAGCTGACATGCTGGCAGCTATGGCCGCACATCAACAGCTTGAGAGGTATGCTTGTCATGAGCATCTGAAGCAACAACAACACGTTCCCTGGTGGTCAAGCAGGGTTGCATATAATGAGGCTGTTCCAACTAGAAGCACGCATGACGCTCTTGCTTCTTTTGCAGCTCCCTGCAAATTGACTTCACAGGTTGCCTGCTGCTGATGGTGTTTGCGTGAAGTGGCAACACACCATATTCAGGTCACAGCCTGTCAGCCTGTTTGCTGAAAACAAGACATGCAAGATACTGTAGCTTTGGGTTAGAAAGCCAGTCAAGCTACCTGCCATGATGTAGGTTTGAGGTGAAGCATGTGTCAGGCATGGGAGGCCGCAGTCCCCCTAGGGGTGGTGCTGCGGTTGACGCTGCCAATCAGCAGCTCTTAGTAGACAGTGATGAGGAGGCAGCTGATGACAGACAAGCTGGCACGAATGCTGAGGCTGACAACTCCCAGAAAGCCTCAAAGCGCCGCAAGGTGTGTACTGTCTTCAAAAGCCCAAACATTCACATACTGGACAGCTCAGGGTTTGACAGCAGCATCGCATGGATTGATGCTGCCATGCACCGTTGCTAATGACTGTCATGAGTTTCATTCCCAACTTGCTGCATGGTCACATCCTGCAATGAACAGTGGTTCCCACAGCATGTTGCGGCCAGATTTGCCTACATTTCCTGCATTGTCACATGCAGAAATGTGTCTGCGAGGATGCGCTGATTTGCAGAGCCTGGTGCACTGCCTGGACCAGATTTGTCTTTGTTGGGGGTTCTTTGATGCTACCATATGTTCCTGCTGTGATTCACCAAAGTGGTTCATGATGTCTTTCACGACAGCAGTTTGGCAAGAGGTCACATGCTTTTGAAGGCAGAATTGCATGGCATACTACATCAGCACATTGACATTCATTGGTGTTGCTCCAGTTAGAGGAAGCTGAGGCATTCTTACGAGCAGCTGGGTTGGATCCTGCCGAGGTTGCCAAGCTCAGCAGCAGTACAGAGCACAAGCACAAGAAGAGCAAGAAGTCACATAAGCATAAAGACAAAAAATCAAAGTACAAACATAGACAAAAGGATGATACAGAGTGTTGACATTTAAGCAGATCATCAGAGTCCTGACCAGAGTTTTCCTTGTCAAATTAATTTTGGCTGCATCTGATTGGCACAATTGTATTGTACAAGAGCATTGCTGCTTCAGAGCTATTGTGGCAATGCGTTACCTTGATGGAGCTTGCTGTAGAATTGCAGTTCGGTGTTCTGTGCCTGCATGAATGCATACCCTTAGCAAATGTTCGGTACTGAGCATGCTGCAGTTCGCTTTGCACTTCCATTCTTGCCTGAAGCTTCTTCATTTGTGACTGCTGATAGCCCAATTCCTTGTTGAATCTTGTGAGCATGTGGTCAACAACAGCCAATCGTTGTACCAGACTCTTCTTATCAGGACTTTGAACCATAAACCCTGAAGAATGACACAATCAGTCAGTGCTTCTGGAGACATCAAGGTCGCAGAGTCGACAGCTGCAGCCACAGAGACTCTTGACTCCGCATGGGCCACACATAGCCCACACTGTATTGCAAATTAGGGAGCTGAGCAGCAGAAACGGCAGCATTACCGGCTATGGCGCGTCTCTGTTGCACTTCCAGAGCAGTGCTCTCGAATTGCTCAGCCAGCTGCACCAACATCCTGCGCTCCTGAGTGAAGCTCTCAATGATGTCATCTCTTTTGGAAACCAAAGCAGCTGCCTGGCATGCTCTGTCATCAGCTTCCTTGCGTTGCTGCACCACTCTGGCTGCCTGTTTCAACAGAACCTGCACCGCTCTAGCACCGTCTCCATTGTATGGGTTTGACACTGAGCCTGCAACCAAGTAGCAGGTGTTACCCCAGATTTTTCTTTGCACCAGAGTGATGCTGCATTGATGTCAAGGTGTGGAGCATGAAAGGTGCCAGGGTGAATCCAGATTTCCCGGCTGCATTGCTGGTATGCCACAAGTGACGTCCAGCAGAAAGCAAGCAGGCTTTCTTGCTTTACAATTTCTTTGGCACAGGCTTCTGAGGTATACATGAACTGGCAAGACGCATGCAATGCAGGAACAGCTGATGGGTGACTTGCCAGGAGTGTGCGTAAAGAGCTTGAGTGTGCCCTCATCGTCCACAGCATATTTGAGCTGCAGCCAGCAGGTCTTGGAGCGATGCAGGGGTTCCTCTCCTGCACTGATTGCACCCTCAAGAGACTGCTTCACATCAGCTGCACTGACATTGCTGCCTCCCATCTGCCAAGCAACACAACTCAGTATAGTGCCTTGACATCATGTCATGAGATCACATCTGCAGGCATTGCAA
>JAABUU010007027.1_pt1 | contig 11779 bp, 15 predicted proteins | sample 5559301 | NCBI WGS metagenome assembly JAABUU01 (sample SAMN10711884, study PRJNA513360) | rock metagenome | isolation source: Antarctica rocks | place: Antarctica: Victoria Land, Richard Nunatak white
CGTCAGCACTTGCAGACGTTATCGGCATGTTTTGGGGCAGCGCACGCGCACACAAGCTTTCTTTAACTTTGGCAAACCAGGCACACCAGGACTCAGCGACAACTGCTGGGAGCAAAGCAAGCAAAAGCCAAAGTATCCCGCACTGAGCAAAAACACGGAGGTGGACGTTGTCATTGTCGGGGCCGGCATTGTCGGTTTGACTACCGCTTATAATTTAACGCAAGCAGGTGGGCCTTACTGATCAAGCAGTACTCAAGTCGTGCTCACGCTGTTATACACGTCAAGATGCTGTTGTTGGCGACGCCAATAGCGCACATATTAACAACAAGCTCAGTCTGCTCCTCGGCTCAGCTTCACCGGAGAGTCGGGCTTGCGTCACATCTTAGCTGGTGGCATCCAGGCAAGAAGGTGGCTGTGTTAGAAGCTAGAGTCATTGGCGGAGGTCAATCTGGAAAAGACACTGGGGAGATCAGCACCTGGAACAATCATACCTATAAGCGGCTGGAAAGTCTGTACGGTGCAGAGAAAACCACAAGGATTGCTGCAAGTCAAAAAGCAGCGCTTGATTTTGTTGAGAGTGTTGTGAAGGAGAAGCGTATCAATTGTGGCTTTTCCCGTCAGGATGCCTTTGTATTCTTTGACAGCCCTTCTGTGGGCCCTGAGTTCAAGGCCCTGCTGAATGCTGGCCTACAAGATACTAAAGAGGTGAGCTACTGTGAGCAACTCATGCACAATGTAAAAGAAGCATGCTGGGCACTATTTGCCTGATGAACGCTGACATCACACTCAACCTGCAAGTACCAGTATGTGCCTTTATGTTGACCAACATGCATCTGGAGTTTCCCTCAACTTTCAGCAGTCTGCTTGCAGTTTTGCAAGCATGCTGTCTGTGTTACTACTTACTGCTGTCAGGAAGACCATGGACATTGCAGCAGTTTGGCTTGCAGCCCAACGCTGCCACATAACACTCTGAATGTTGCGCACCACCCTAAATTAGCCCTACTTCCTGTTCTGTGCCCCTCAGAAAGTTTACTGTATGCAGGGTGACTTCTCGGGAACATCTGAAGAGGGCGGCATCAAGCATTGCCTGCAGCTTGAAGATGCTGCTGTGCTGAACCCAGTGGCGTATCTGAACGGCCTGGCCAAAGCCATCACAGACAAGGGAGGCAAAATCTACGAGCAGACTCGTGTCAGGAAGCCTGACAGAAGTGTTTTGGAGACCGATGGCGGCAACAAGGTCAGCCTTCCAATGTGGTTTTTGTGTAGCAGCCTGTATTAATCACTTATTGCAGTCGGTTGCGTTCAAGGCTGTGGGGATGCATAATTACAATCACGCACCTCAGCAGTGATGCATCGGAGGTACGAGCAGGTATTGTAAGGAAGCAAGTACAAACACCAATGCTGAACAAGGCTCCTGAAGAACCTTGATGCTGCGTGGGCAAGATAGGCAGCCTGTACAGCTATCTTGATGGTTGAAGCAAGTAGCCAGATAGCTGAACGTCGTTGATGACATCACCAAGCAGCTTGTCCACACGACCCACATCATTGAGCAAGACTACCAAATGCACATGGCCCTTTCTGCAGGTTGTTGACCATGGTTGCTGTGTTCAAGACTCAAGCTGTTGATCACTGGCCACAATTGCTGTTGACCTTTGGCAGCGTGGCTTGTTGTGCAGGTGACAGCAAGGGAGGCAGTGCTGGTGGCCACAGCACAGCCCATCACCAAGGACCTGGCAGACTCCCTAGCGCATACAGCTGCCATACACTCCAAGAGCTTTGCAAAGCGCAGGTTGACCTCTCTGTGCTGATTGTCATGGCGCTGCCTTGCTTCACCCAGCACAATGTTGCTCTTGTAGGCTGTCACAAGTCAGGAGCTATGCAACACACTGCACTTTGCCTTTACACATTGTAACTCACCGCAGATGCATTCATGGGCCCTGATGTGATCTGTGCACAGTGTGTCACCACCATGCTCCATTGCTGGGCACCATCATAGTCAATTCATGAAACCACCTGTACCTTGTCATGACATGATGGCCAGCTTGCATGACTCAACATCAACTCTTGGACACAAAAGTTTATGTTGCGTCATGCCAGCTGGTCATCATGTTGTGTCAAGGTACAGGTGGTCCCATGACTTAACTATGATGGTGCCCAACAACGGAGCATGGTTGTGCTGAGCAATGCAGCCACATCTATCACTGACAGCTTGCCTGTCACCATTTCTACACCCGCTTTAGCCTGAGCACACTGCTGATTTGTTGACCAGGTATGCCATCACGTTGAGCCTGCCGAAGGGTTCAGTACGCAAGGGAGTGTACTTTGACACAGCCAATCCCCACCACTCTGTGAGGCTGGTGGAGGGGGGTGACGGTCGCAAGGATCTGCTACTGGTGTCAGGCGAGGAACATGATCAAGGAATCAAGCCTGAAGAATACGCAGACTACTTTGGCAGGTTTACGACATGAGTGTCTATCCAATCCTGTAAAATGGCTTAGGTGTGAATCTCATGCGCATGAGTTCATATCTGACGGGTTTACAAGCCGTGCTTTGACACGAATCTATAGAGGTGTGACTGGTACGTGATGCTATGTCAGGACCTAGAGCATGGCACAGAGCCTGACTGCATTAGCACAGGCTGGCTGCTGCTCAGTGTCTCAGGCTGTTCAGTCTTGCCAAAAAGGGTGTTGTCATGAAACTCTAGATTTGACCGTGTACAGCACAGTCTGAAGGTTGTGCATGATGATGCAGGCTAGAGTCATGGGCCAAGTCTAGATGGGACTTTGCAGGGCCCAGGAAGCACGAATGGAGCTGGGAGGTGTGTGTACATTCAGTACATGTCATACAGTGAACAGCTTGAGCAGCATCATTGCATTGCTTGTGATTTCAGACGCAGTCGAGAAACAAGGTGCTGCAGCATGCCTGCTGAGAGTGAGAATTGAAACTCAATCTTGTCTGCATCCACATGCTGTAGCAAATCATACATGTTATACTGTGCAGTGTTTTGCAGTGCCGCCTACATTGATTGGTTGTGATGCACAGCACTTGTTGTCTCAGTGCTGATTGGCTCTGCGGAGTGGTTGCAGACTTTCCAGTGCTCAGAAAAGCTGGGCCTGTACGGCAAGAACACAGTGGGCAACACCGATTACTACATTGCCAGCGGGGACAGCGGCCACATTACAGTCGGAGGGACAATTGGTGGCATGGTCATTGCAGGTTAGCACTGCATTGACTGCAGACCCAGCACCAACATGCTGCCTGTCTTGTCAGCCTCACATGACAGCTTCTTGAACTTGCCAAACAAATGCTGGACAGCAAAAAATATGCTGTTCCTAATCTCCTGTGTCTTTTGCATTTGGTCAGCATGCAGCAGTCCAGCAGTCACAGGTCTTATTCCAGATGAGTGCAAGATGGTCATGTGATCACACCACAGCGTGTGTCTGACTTGTCTTGACATCCTATGTAACCAGGCAGGGTGCAGATTCTATGATCAGACAAGCCGCAAGGGGCATGTGCAATACACAGATGTGTTGTGATGGGCGCTGATGGCATGCAGATGCGATACTTGGTGACCCCAACCCATATGCTGATCTTTATGACCCCTGGAGGAAGCTGCGGGGTCCCCCTCTTCTACCCTCTTACAGCCCCACCTTCTTCAAAAACACCATCTCTGTATGCACTTCTACTCTTTGTTTTCTTTTAGCCATCACAAATGGCCATGCAGAACATGCTTGCCGAAGATTGATCACAACATGCAAGATTTACAAAGAGCACTTTAAACCTTTGGCCCAGATGGCCACATAGTCAGTTGTAGCATTGCTGGAAAAAGTTGCGCTCTGCTTAATGCTCTGTTCATGCAGTAAGTTGCAAGCTTGAGTTTAGACAGTGTCATCTGCCAACATCACAGACAACTGTTCTGTTGGGTCAGCCATTAGGGCGTGCTCCACATGTGTTTTGGGCACATTGTTGTTAGTGTTGCGTGAATGGAATGCAATGAGGGAATGCAATGCAGAGCTTTGTGACGCTGCTGACACCCCAAGGGAAGAGCCCAGACATCAGCGACATTCCAGCAGACAGTGGTGCTATCCTGCAAAGGTCTCCCAATAAGGGCTACAAGGAGGCAGTCTACAAGGACCCCAAAGGCAAAGTTGACAGCTTTTCTGCCCTCTGCCCTCACCTCGGCTGCCAACTACAGGTGAAATGGCTGGAGAGCTATCCTTCTTTGCTGTGAGTGCTGAACAGGCCCCTCCCTTGCTTGTGGGCTATCGACAGAATAATGCACTATTGGCAAGGCAGCAAGCACAAAACCTGCATTAATTGCTACTGCTGATGGCCAATACGCTGCAAACAAGTTCATCAACTTTGCAAAAGCAGACTCTCTTGACAGTCATGCTCTTCATCTGTTCTCAGCAAAGCTTACTGGCCTGTACAAGCTTCCTGCTGATCCACAGGCTTGCTTGCAATGTCATACAAGGTGCATACAACACATTGCTGATGCCGTCGTACAATGCCATGTTTGTGTTGCAGTGGAACCCTGTGGAGAAGGAGTGGGATTGCCCATGTCATGGGTCATGTTTTGACAAGAAGGGCAAGCAGCTGGCAGGACCTGCAACTACTGACATGCGCCCTCCTCAGATTGTCACAGACTGATGACAGTGTCCATGTACTGTTGGAGACATCACAGTAGCAGCCTGTCATGGTCATTCAATTTGACTGCAGCTTGTCAGCTTCAGACGTAGGCTGCAACCAACAAATGACAGATGGCGTACTCAGAAAACGTATGACATTGACCATGCTTTTGCTATTCAGCTTGTTGCTAATTTGCTGCCGGACTTCAAGAAACCAAGCTGTTAGTCCCGTGCTGCATTGGGAGGGGCAAGCACAGCACTTCCAGAAACTTTACCAAAATGTTGTTGGCCTTTCTGCATTTTAAGCAGCTTTTAGAGCAACTAGTCCTGTGGGAGCTGCAGTACGTGTCGGCTGAGCTACCATTGCAGCGCTAAGTGTGTGTCTCTTCTCGCAACGTTTTCTTATAGCTTCTAGAAACCCTCATCAATAACCTACCGACCTGCAATGCAAGATCAGCGCCTCTGGAGTCTACGACTCTGTTGACTAGTTTGCGTTTGCGGCAGGTTTGCTGCGCAAATCCCTGAAACCTCGTTGTTGTTTTCAGCGAGTCAATCCGCGAACACCAAGTTTCCTAAAGGGGGTGGTAAGCAATCCATAGATCCGGAGTTAGTCCGGGCAGTCTGGGCTCGCACCAAGCTCAGCCATGGCAGAACATTTGGCTTCTATCTTTGGGACAGAAAAGGATCGTGTCAATTGCCCCTTTTACTTCAAGATTGGGTAAGAGCAAGATCGTCACGTCTTTTAGCAGCTTGCCACCAGACACACACCCTGTCGGGTATGTTTGCTGGCTCAATACTGACATCGGTAACTTCTGCAGAGCATGCCGACATGGTGACCGCTGTTCCCGGCTGCACAACAAGCCAACCATCAGTCAGACCCTACTACTCCAAAATATGTACCAGAATCCAGCTTTGAATGCTCCTCCTGGTCCAGACGGTCTTCCCATGCCAATTGATGCACGGCAAAGTCAGGAACACTTTGAGGTGCGCGCAACAGACTGCAAGGCACTGTTCCTGCCTTGAGTATGATGTTTCCAGGTGCATGTGTCTGACGGCTCTATTCCTTACCGCAGGACTTTTATGAAGACATTTTTGAGGAGCTTGCCAAGTTTGGGGAGATAGAAAATCTGAATGTCTGTGACAACCTAGCAGATCATATGGTTGGCAGCGTGTATGTCAAGTTCTCAGATGAAGAGGGAGCAGCAGCAGCGCTGCAAGGGCTGCAAGGGCGATTCTATGGCGGCAGACCTATACAGATTGAATTTAGTCCTGTGACAGACTTCCGCGAAGCAACATGCAGACAATATGAAGAAAATACATGCACTCGAGGAGGCTACTGTAACTTCATGCACTTGCGGCCTATCAGCAGGTATGCTTGCCAAGCACTGTGACGTTTGCACCTGCTCATGTACAGCTGCTTGCAGCTTGATTACAAACATATACAGCTCTCGAATCAAACCACTGGCATGGATTCACACAATCGTCAGGCCTGTCTGATGTGGATTTGCTGTGTGCAGAGATTTGCGAAAGGCCCTGTTCGGGCGGTACAAGCGCAAGGAAAGGGTTGAGGATGACAGGAGAGATGACAGGGGTAGGGGAGGCCCTCGTCCTGGCGGCAGAGATGACTTCCGGCGGCGTGACCGCAGCCCTGGTGGCGACAGGCGCGGCAGGCAAGTCAACTTTGCTCACTGATACTGCATGCAGTTACTGCTGTTGCCCCGGCTGGGATTGTGTGCTTGGACGTGTCTAGCTTCGCATGGGCATTGGGTCAGGTTCACTGCTCTTCATTCTGCTGCATATTGTTTGTTCTGCATCGGCAAGCTAGCAGTCGGCAAGCTAGCAGCATCAAGCTGCAAAAGCCAGGCAAGTTTACAGCGGCCTAGAGTTTGCAGTCAGGCAGCAACAGCTAGCATCTGCAACCTTTAATGCAATGTGTCCAACACCGCAATCTGTCCAACACCGCAAGCGGCAAGCAATTTTGCTCTGCAGATTGTGCGCAGTTGATAGTCCTGTCTATTTGCCTCAGGGACTTCGAGAGGGGTCCAAGAAGAGGAGGCAGAGAAAGCAGTGCAGAGAGGAGAGCTCGTATTGCCTCCTGGAATGCTGAAAGGGATACTGGTCCGCCAGGAGGTGCACCAAATGGCAGCCTGCCAGGCCCTCCCTCTGCATCATACAATGGTGGTGCACCGCCTTCCTATGGTGGCTCTGGCCAGTTTCCTGGTCCTCCCCAGCAGCGCTACTGACCTCTTGCACTAGGCCATGCACATGCAGGTATTTCGTGCTAACTTCAGCCTTGATCTATTGCTGACTCAAGCTGCAGATTACGCAGGCAATGATTTGCTGCAAGGCAAAGGACCCTCCTAACTCAGTTTCACATGCTAAGGTGATGTTTGCTGAATGTTGGTGTTTGTCTTGTCACAGCCTTCTGCATTACAGATGCTTGTGGCGGAAGCAGGTGTCCTTTCTGTCAAGGAGGTGCTTGGTCCAATTGCAAGCATGACGGATGGTTGCTTCATGTATGCAGAGAATGCAGGTCAACAGGTTGCTTTAATGCTGAAACAGGTTGACCAGTGAAGCAGGCAGGGTGCATGGCAGGTCATTGCAACAGGGACAGCATCTTGCACCCATGTTGCAACAGGGATCGGCGCAGGATTGCAGTGACAGGTCACAGGTTGAAGCCAAGTCAGAAAGAGGATTTGCAGTCACCATGAAGTCACATTGATGTTGATACGACGAGATGGTCCATGTAAAACATGATGACAGCTTAGCTTCCCCAGAGTATGCTGTGCAGACATGCCATTGTTTCTGATGTACACTCTGCAGGTAAAAGTCACTCAGGTGCACAGGGTAGAATCTGCAGTTCGATGCTAAAGCTGGCGTTTTGTAACATGTAACACAGCAGACACATGCGCTACAAATACTGTAATAGGTCTGCGCACTGACACATCGCATGGTCTGCATGCAGCATGCCTGAAAGTGCACATCTGTCTAGATATGAGTATGAGGTTTGCAGTGACTGGTCCAGTCTTGTTGGTGTCTTTAGCTGGGCCGATTGAATAGAAATAATAAGAGTTACATGTTATAGCAAATGCAAGGTGTGTGATGCACAAGTCTTGTTTCAGAATGACAAAGAGATCATTGCAGAAGAAGCACTGCTGGCCTCAGTAGGACATCAAATAAGCATTTTGCCTGCCCTTGCCTACACTGCTGTAACTTACAGTTCTAGGCCCACCAACACGCAGTGAACTTCTTCACTTATGTGGGCATCAGCTGTAGCTACTGACTAGCTTGCCCATGGGCATATGTCGCTGTGTGTGCACATATTATGCTGTGGTAGCTGCTGGTTGAGTTTGCGCAATCAGCATTTGCAGACTACTCTGTGACCTCAGTCATAGATGGTGTTTCAGATTGTATACTGAACCTCAACAACAGACAGTCTGAGACCTGTCTTGAGGACAGCCTCCTGAGCTGTCCCACAGGTTAAAGCAGTTTTTCCCTACGTGCCAAGAAACTCAATCATGACTGAGTCATCAAATCAGCAAGCCCAGGCGTGCTGACTGGTAGTACCTGCAGGTGCAGAGGCCTAGGCTCTTGCATCACATGCAGACAATACATTGTGCCAACGCTTGATGACTGCAGAGCCTGGAGCATGCACAATGTCTAGCCTGTTGCTTGCAGACTTGAGCAATGCCATATCGTGCCATACCCTTTAAGGGGCAGATTGCTAAGGCAAAAGCTGCTGCATCAGCAATTGTGAGGTTGCTGACTGCTGAGCTTGGTTTGGCTGTAAGAGTTAGGGCAGAGTGTAGTTTGGTGTCGCTATGGGCAGCTGCAGGTGGACTCAGAGGTGCAGCTGCAGTTGCTGAGGAAGCTGGCCATTGACTTGGCTGAGCGTCTCTTTTGGCTTTCCCTGAGCTGAAAAGTTGCCAGACGAGTTCAGTACTGAAGGCTCATGCATTATGCTGTTGCATGAATGCAAATTGCGCTAGTCTCACAGCCAGTCAGCCTGTTCTGACTACAATCATTGTGTTATACTGCCATGTGACTTGCATGCAGTGGCCAGGCATTGTAACAAGTCTGGATTAAATCGCATGAACGATGGTTGCTGATCGAAAATGTTCCATTTCCTCTCATTTTTTCATTGTTTGGCTGTATCAGCATAGCCTTGCAACCATCAGGCTCTATGTCAGAAAGGGGGAGATCACTTGACAGACTAGGCGCAAACACATAGTATATCAAGTTGCATGTTTCAACTCAATCCTATGATGCAGCTTCTGTGTGCTGGAGGTCCTGTCATCTAGCCATGGTGACAGATCCAGCCGCAGTACATGATTCAAGTAGTAGTTTGGCATGTCGCCTTTGGTCTCAGAGCACAAGTGGCCACCAGTGACATATGCAAAATTGTCATGCACCACCACCTTGTGGTAGTAGATCCCATACGGCAAGTCTGGAAGCCTCTCCCATACCTGCTGCCTGGTATGGGGGTTCACAATCATTAGCCATGTCTCAGCAGTGCAAAGCAGCAAAGGCGATCGTGTGGAGCCTCCAGTGAACACTGCCACTGTAGCCTGTTCACCAACCTTTGTGATGTTGCCAGATTCTGAGTGTACATGACCATACCAAGGCACGGCGGCCATCTCTTGGAAGAATCTAGGAGCAGGTTTGCTGTTCTTTGGTCCAGAAACTGCCATTTTGCGCCATTTACGCTTGTCAATGTTGAAGTACCAGACATCATCAATCAGGTTGTCATCTACGTACTGACCTCCAAAAACAAGAAAGCCGCTGTCATCAGCAGTGGCAACTGCAGAGTGAGCAAAGATACTGCCTGGGCCGCCTTTGTTCATTGGAACAACCTGCACACTCACAATGGATATCATCTCTAAGTTGAAGAGAATGCGGTGGCCACCAGCCCGCACTTGCTGCAGCAACTGTACTAGTGTCATTCATCTGGATGTTGTTGAGCTTTGCAAATGTACAGGCTCCTCAGCTCTGCAAATGTACAGGCTCATCAGCAGAGTGACCACAGGATTTTGCTGCTTTTCAGGTATCTATCACAGCAGGCACAGCAGGACTGCTGATTGTCATTCCTATCTAGCTTCATGTTCACAAGATGCTTTTCGTGCACAAATCTTTGAAACAAGTTTCGACTCATTGCAGACATGCATTGCCATAGAGCGGTCTGATGTCCTCAGACATTTACTCTATGATCTAAGTCTAACTTTTCCTGTAGCAGTCAACTGATCTGCAATGCACAAGATAATGGCATGGCAAGCTAAGCAACAAAGAGTTGTACCTTTGACAGCTGCTTCCATCTGCGTGTTGCAAAGTTGAAGCTCCACACGTCACCGCTAGCTTTGTCATTGCCACCAAAAATAACCATGGAGTCTCCAACAACAACTGCTGAGTGCAAGTACCTGGCAGCTGGCCTCTGCCCCTTTGGCAGCACAAACTCCCATGTATGGCTTTTGATGTCAAACATATAGAGCTCGTCCATGTCATAACCTGTAGGCACCTCAGCACTGCGCATTGTGAAAGACATTCAGGGCAGAACAAAGCTGACCTTGTGTGTTTGGCATCGACTTACCTAGTTCGTACCCACCATTGCCATGCTTGCTGTAGCCACCATCAGTGCCAGCAAACATCCAAAGTTGATTCTTGTAAGCTACTGACGTTGAGCCATACCTGCCGGAAGGCACAGGAGGCGTTTGTTTTTTGCTGTATGTAGATGCTGCTGCAGTGTCTGTCACGCCCTCTGCAAGACACAAGGCAGCTCTACTAGGCGGCCTGTCAGGTGCGCACAACTCCAATCTTTTTGTTCAGCAACCAAGGGCCATGCCCTTACTGTGGATCTGGTTCATTGCATGAGGGCTTTGGAGAGACATCAGCCATGTATCTGACAGCCACTGAGGGCCCTTGACTTCAGTGTTGTAGAAGTAACCATGAGTGATCACAAGCTGATCCTCGAAGACACTTGCGCAGTGACTGTACCTGCAAACGTGCATATTTTGGAAGATTCAGCTCGGTCCTGTCATTGCGCAAATTGTGGGTCAATTGTTGAGTCTGCGAGGCTGAGACAAAATGTTTGCGCAGTCGTGAGATACCGGATCGAATGGCGGTTTTTGCCACCCCAGAGATCCTTGGTAGTCTTATGGATTGTTTCCCACTTTGTCGCAGTACTCTGCGATAGAAGGCACAGGGCGGGTAAGAGCACAACCAGCCAGCTCATGAAGGCTGGCGGGTTGTGCGTGGCACACCTGTTCACGCGATAAAGACTGCTTCAAAATGAACTAGAACGGTCAGCATCAGCAGTGTTGGCAGGCAGGCATCAAGTATTTGTGCCTGCGCATCGCACTCGCAAGCCAAAGCAAAGGCCTGTGCAAAGGCGTGAGCCGCTCACGGTGAGCGTGATTGTCCAAGCGTTACAGAGATTCAGCGGCAAGTCTGAATGCCGCTCTTCACACACACATGCTGCTCAAAACAAAATTACTGCGCAGAGCCAGGTCAAAACATCAAGTTAGTGACTTTGTGCGAGGTCCAGCCTGTTGCAGCCTTATGGTGACTATCAGATATGGTTTCATCCAGCCAGAAGCTCAAATCTAATCTCAAGACGTGATTTAGATAAAGATGTGGCAAATTTGTATGCTGTTTCACTTCAGAACAAAGGTGGCCACCTGTAATGTAGGCAGCCTCCTGGTGAACCACCACCTGATGGTAGTGAAAACCATATGGCAAGTCAGGCAAGCGCTTCCATATTTGATCATTAGTGTGGGGATCAACAATAAGCAACCAGCTCTCCGTTGAGCACAACAACACAGGCAATCTTACTGATCCTCCAACAATGAGTGCTGCTGTTGCACCTTTTGTAGTTCCAGACATCCCTCCCTTCTGCCTCACCAGCGGTACTGCTGCCATGGCATGGAAAAAGCGTGGAGCTGGATTTGAATGATGCATCACATGAACAGGCAGCTTGTGCCACAAGCGCTTGTGTATATCAAAGTACCACATGACATCTGACAGATCACCATCCACATGTCGTCCACCGTGCACAATGAAGCCGCCGCCATCTGCAACTGCAACTGCACAGTGTGCATACATGCTGCCTGGTCCACCCTTGGACAGTGCCACTGGCTGCACAACACAGAGCATATTAG
>JAABUU010007029.1_pt1 | contig 11775 bp, 9 predicted proteins | sample 5559301 | NCBI WGS metagenome assembly JAABUU01 (sample SAMN10711884, study PRJNA513360) | rock metagenome | isolation source: Antarctica rocks | place: Antarctica: Victoria Land, Richard Nunatak white
GTAAGCGCCAGCGGCTTCTCGCACATCGTGTGGAGGCCGAGATCGAGCAGCGCCGTCGCCGCCTTGTGGTGCGAGCCGGTGTCGGTGGGGCAGTCGGCCGCCTGCAAGCCTTCCACCTCGCGCACCATCTGCGCCGCGTCGCTGAAGACGCGCGGGCGCGTGCCGAGCAGCGCCGCAGCCTCATCGGCCAGATCCTCGGCGTTGCGCCGATTGAGATCGCAGACCGCGACGAGTTCGATATTGTTGTGCTCGGTACGCGCCAATTCCCCGAGGCCGGTGAGGTGCCGCCGCCCCATCCCGCCGCAGCCGACGATCGCCAGCTTCACCCGTTCCGCCATCCTGTCCCCCCCATTCAGCACGTAGGTATCCTTCAACTCCGGGATCCGGCCTGTACGTGGCCTCCGGTGCGCTTGCGGACGTCGCCCTCAGAGCTTCAAGCCCGAGAGCAGTCCGCGCACGAACCAGCGTTGCAGCGCCAGGAAGAACAGCACCACCGGGGCGGCGGCCATCACGTATGCCGCCGCCTGCCCCCCATAGGACGTGAAGGTGCCGAATTCGAGCGTGGCAGAAGAGAACTGCTGCACCATGCCGATGCCGAGCGTATATTTCTGCTGATCATCGATCATCGTCAGCGTGAACAGGTACTCGCCCCAGACGCGGATGAACTCGAAGAGCGCCACGACGACCATCGCGCCGGTGACGAGTGGCAGCATGATGTGGCGGAAGGTCTGGAAGCGGTTGCAGCCGTCGATTCGTGCCGCATCCTCGAATTCGTTCGGCAGGCTGAGGAACGCCTGTCGCATGATGAAGATCGGCAACGGGAGACCGGCGGAGAACGCGAGGACGAGGCCCAGGAGGCTATTACGCAGGCCCAGGAAATTCATCAACTCATACTGCGCCATCAGGCCACCGGCTTTCGGCACGAAGATGAGGAGCACCATCGAATAGAAGATCAGATCGCGCCCCTTGAAGCGTAGCCTGGCAAAGCCATAACCGGCCGCCGTCGCGAGGCCCGTCTGGAGGATGACGGAACTGAGCGTGACGATGAGGCTGTTGCGATAGAACACCGCGAAATTCTGGAGCTTGCGTAGCGCGAACGAATAGTTCGACAACGTCGGCTGGCGCACAAACATGTGCGGGTCGGTCTGGTAGAGTTCGACCCGCGACTTGAGCGAGGCCGTGACCGCCCAGATGAGCGGGATCAGGAAGAAGAGGAGCAGCAGCCACAGGATCAGTCGCGTGCCAAGCCTGGGCGCATACTTGCCCCAGAAGCGCGAGGCGCGTTGGCTCAGAGAAAGCTTGTCACGCGCGGTGTCGGCGATCAGCGGTGATATCGTCATCCGCCCTTCTCCGTGCGTAGTAACCGGAAGACCGCCGCTGAGATGGCGATCGAGATCAGGCCGACGGTGAGGTTCATCGCCGCAGCATACCCCCAGCGCAGATCGCCTTGTAAGAAGGCCGTCTCGTAGGCGTAGCGCCCGATGGTCCGGCCCGCACCGAATGGTCCGGCATCGGTGACGCCGAAGAAGACGAGCGATTCCTCCACCGCGCCCAAAACACCTGCCCCGAGCACGAAGATAAGCGTGAAGGTCGGGCGCAGCAGCGGGATCGTGAGCGCGAAGAGTCGTCGCCACCAGCCCGCGCCATCGAGGTCCGCCGCTTCGTAGAGCTCGCTGTTGATGCTATACAATCCGACGAGCATGAGCAGCACGCTCGATCCACCCGCTTTCCAGACCGCGATGGTCGCCAGGACCGGGATGGTCCAGGCGGGATCATGGGTGAAATCCGGTGCGCTCGGGAGCTGGAGTATGTGGGTGAGGAAGTAATCGAGGTAGCCGAACTGCGGGCTGATGAGTTGCTTCCAGATGAGCACCGCCACGGCGATCGGCAAGACCACGGGCAGATAGGCGATGGCGCGATAGGCGCTCGCCTCGCGGTTGCCCTTGATCTCCGTGATCAGTACCGCCACGATCAACGCCAGCAGGAAATTCAACACCATGTAGATGAGGGTGTACTGGAGTGAGCGGGAGAGCGACTGCCAGAAGACCTGGTCGTGCGCCATCTCCCGCCAATTATCGATGCCATTGAATGGCGCGTAATTGGGGATGAGATAGCGATAATCCGAGAAGGCGATCACGATACCCCGCAGGAGGGGATAGGCGTTGAAGACCAGATAGAGCAACACCGCAGGCCCGATGAAGAGGTAGCCGGCCAGGGCTTGCCCCCGCGCCTCGTGGCGTAGCCCCCGGAAAGCGCTCCACCAGCTTGCCGCGTTGTTCGTCGCCGGGGCGTCCGAAGTCTTAACCACTCATGTGCGCTCGTCACCTTTTCAACGGTGGGGGTGGCAGCCCGATGGCCTGTCACCCCCTAGCCGCTACCGACCGGTGGCCCTACTACGCTTTTTGCTTCGCGAACTCAGCATCCACTTCCGCGCGGAATTTCGTCATCGCATCTTTCGCGGAGAGTTCGCCCTTGAAGTAGCGGTCGAGCCAGGGGGCTAGCTTCAGCTGGGTGATGCCGAACCCGTTGGCCTGCACAATAGTGGCGATGGTGGAATTCGGCAAGATCGCCAGCACGTCGCTGATTTCCTTGATGTCCGGATTGGGCGTGACGAACTTATCGATCATCGACTGGTAGGGTGGCGAGCCCGAGAAGGTCAGCGTCCCCTTGTACCAGGTCTCCGCCGGGGCGCCTTCCGGCCCGAGGATCGCGAGGAGCCAATCGGTCGCATCCTGCGCGTTCGGGGCATCGACGAAGATACAGCTGGAATCGATGTGGCACCAGGTCCGCGCCGGGGCGGTGGCATTCGCCTGCGGCGGGACACCGCCCTTCACCTTGTCCGCCCCCCAGACCTGTCGCCCGAGGCGCACCCACGAGTGCGAGGTGAGCGACATCGCGAATTTGCCCTTCTGCCAGGCATCGACCGCATCTTCGACCGTGTCGAAGCGGGCGAGCCCGGCATCGATCCACTTCTTGAACATCCCGATCATCTCGAGCCATTCGGGGCTATCGACGCGGAAAACGCCCTGATCGTCCATCGTCTTCTCGGTGAAGGTGGCGAAGGTCGTGCCCAGGGTGCGCCAGATATCGCGCTGGATGGAGAAGGGGATGACGTTGTCTTTCGCCGTCGCCGCCTTGATCTTCGGCAGCATCCGGTCCACTTCGTCCCAGGTCTTGGGCATCGTCGGGTAGCCCGCAGCCTCCAGGTAATCCTGGCGCCAGCCCGCCATGTGGACGTTGATCTTCATCGGGACGTAATACTGTTTGCCATCGAGGAGGAGGGCGTCGTAGATGCGCGGGGTGAAGTAGCCATCCTTCTGCTTCTGCGCCCAGGGGATCTTGCTCGACTTCAAAAGCTCGTCGAGCGGCGCGGCGATGCCCTGTTTGATCCGCTTGTACTGGTCGGCATACGGGATGTAGCCATTGCCGCCCCAGCGCAGATTCTTGTCCTTGATCTGCGGCAACACCTTGGCGTCCCAGCCATCGGCGGCATCCTCGATCGCGATCTGCGGCGCGCCGGGGCGGGCTTTGTTGTAGAGGGTTGTCGCATCGCGCGCGCCGGTATCGGCGGTGGTTTTGTCGAAGAGGGTGTACACCGTGTTTCCCCCGGCTGGCATGCCCGAGGACGCCGGGGTCGCCGCCCCACCGGTCGTGCCGCCAGGAGCGGTGGATGCTGCGCCGCCACCGCCGATACCGGGAGCTTGTGGGGTTGACGCGCCCCCACAGGCGGCGAGCAACAAGGCCGCACCCGCGCCAGCACCCAGGGACACGAAGCGACGGCGACTCGTCGTAATCCGTGAAAACATGATCCTCCCCCTCGTACAACAGCTCCTGATGCCCTCACCAGACACGTCGCAACCATCGGCATGTGCGTATTGTGAAAAGCGCTTGTGTTATCCGCATAATAGGATTCGATAGATGGACTGTCAAGCGGCCCGATCGGAATAGCGTGGCGAGAAGCAGGCGGACAGGGCCTAGATCGCCCTGAAAGTTGTACAAAATGAATGTCATTTGTTGATAACGAAAAGCACCTCGCGAAGCACCGCTCAAGGAAGGTGCTTCGCGGGCTGAAAACCGGGGACGACTGTTCGCCCTTCGTCGGAGCACCACCGCGATGCGGTCCACACGGGCAAGAAATTAGCCCTCGCTCACGAAACTAGGCCGGACAGAACAATGCTGTTCCGCTAGGCCGTGTACGCCTGGGTTATCTCAATCGGCGATGATGGGCGCAGACAAACTCACCGGATCATGCTTATGTCCGAGCAGACGAGAGATTTCTCCCGCAGCTTGACGCGTGTCTTCGCCGAGCTGGAGCAATTGTTTCCAGGGGGTGCGCATCGCGAATGTCACCACGCTGACTGCGGCGATCACCGCGCCATCATGGCTAAAAATTGGCGCCGCCACGCAGCGCAGATCCTCGATACGCTCTTCGTCGTCCCACGCAAAGCCACGCTGCTTGATCGCGGCGAGATGTTGCCGCATCGCTTCCCGCGAGGTGATCGTGCGCGGGGTGATCGAGGGCATCCCTTTGGCCAGGATACCCTCCACGGTGTTGTCGGGCATGTACGCCAATATCGCCTTGCCGGATGCGGTGCAGTACATCGGTCGGCGCTCACCGAGGGCCGTGCGTAGCGAGAGGGTCAGGTTGCCCTCGAAGCGATCGATCGTGACGATCGTCTCCTCGCTCAGTACGGTCAGCAACACCAATTCCTCAACCCGGGCACAGAGCCGTTGTAACACGGGCCGGGCCACCTGTCGGATATCGAGGTTACGCAGGACGACCCCCGAGAGGGAGAGGACACGGAGGCCGATGCGATAGCGATCCGTCGCGTAGTCGCGCGTGACAAAGTCGCGTATTTGCAACGTCGTGAGGATGCGAAGCAGCGTTGTGCGATGCATATCGAGGACACGGCTCAGTTCTGTCAGGGTCAAACCTTCCTCGGTATCGACACTCGCCAGCACCTCAAGCACATGAAGTCCCTTGTCGAGCGTGCTGAGGACCAGGTCCGATTCTTGTTTCGCGTAGGCATTGGATGTCATGGAGCCTCTCTCTATCGCGCGATCACGCTTGTGTTTCTGCCACGCTATCGGCCAGGGTATGGGTGAGAACGATGCTCCAATGCCTCGATGGCGAAACCGAGGTCCATTCCCCGCCCGCCACCTGGCCGCTTGCGGCGAAGGGCATGGGCGCAAACGGTGTTGGAGTCAACGCCCGAGCGTGAGCGGCGGGCAGTGGTGACGCAGGTAGTCCGCAGACCACGCGGCGGCGGCGAGGCCGGGGCGCAACGGATCCTCGTTCTCGATATCGATCGCCCCCGTGTAACCGATGTCGCAAAGGGCCGAGGTGATCGCCATCCAATCGAGCGCCCCGCACCCCGGCAGGCGATAGCGCCACCAGCCATGTCCGAAGATGCCCTGTCGTGCCAGGCGTTCGGGCAGGATCTCGGTGTCCTTCCCGTCGACGTGGTAGATCCGCGCGGCGTAGCGCCTGATCACGCCGGGGACATCGGGGATGTGCAGCCAGACGAGATGGGACGGATCGAAGCTGAGGCCGAGCGCGGGCGATGGGACCGCGTCGAACATCAGCTCCCATAGCTCGGGGGCGTGCGCGAGGTTCCCTTCGCCACCGCCCCGCCCCGCCGTCTCGAACGCGATCCGCACCCCCCGCTCCCCGGCATATTCGGCGAGTGGGGTGTAGACTTCGCGGAAAATCGCGAGGTTCGCGGCGACGTTACTCGTGGGATGGCCGTCGCCGACGCCCGGCAGCCCCCAGAAGTGCATCCCGTGGGCCGAACCGGTGAAGGTGACCAGCGTATCGACCCCGAGCGCGGCGCAGGCGTCGAGCGTCAGACGGAACTCGGCGATGCGTTCTGCGCGACGGTTCAGATCGGCGGTCAGCAGATTGACCATCGGTGCCAGGGCGGAGATCGCGATCCCGTGGCGGGCGGCTAATTCTTTCGTCGCCCCGCCCCCGTCGCGGACGATCGCCCGCAAGTCGAGATGACCCGGATACGGTGCCCCGGCGATCGGCCGATATCCCGGCCCGACGTTCACCTCGATCGAATCGAAGTCATACCCGGCCATCCGCTCCAGTAACGCGGGGAAGGGGGTCGGCTCGATCCCCACCAGCGACGAGATCCCGAGGTTCATGCGACGTCCTCCTTGCACATCCGCGCCAACGCCTGCCTTCTGGCTGGCGTGCCATCGGCGAAGCTTCACCCTCCGTATCAACGACCAGCGCTATCAGCGTCCCGCCTGACGCTCGGCCCGGACGTGGGTGCCGCCACGTAAGGAAATCCTTCGCCACGCGCTCACTTTCACCGCGAACACGTGACGCCCGGCTGGCACCTGGTTCCCGCCCTACGACTGAGAAGCCGTTGCACCGCCCGCGATCGGGCCTCCTATCCTGGCGTCACCGCTCCGGTGCGCTGGTGCAGGAGCAAGTCGCCTCTGCGGGTGTATCGAGACGGCCTTCCGGCGGTAGGGTGCTTCCATTCCCAAACAGCCGCCCTGATCCCGCACCAGGCTTGCCCAGCGCCCGACAGAACCGTCCCTTGGATAGCGCTTGAGCGACCACATCGGCACGGGTGTCTTGTACGTAAAATGCAACGTCTTTTCTCTATCCGCATACTACGGGGCATGGATTCATCTGTCAACTATTTGTGGCGCACGCTTGTCGCCCTCCACGGGGGGGGCTATTCGCGCGACGCGTAGATCCCCGGGCCGTCATGCCCGGGGATCCCATGACCCTGCCGTTGACAAGGCCGGCATGCAGGTATAGGATGCGTTTACCGAAGATGGTTTTCACATAAAGGCAACTGGTTCGTGGGGCGATGCGCTAGCTGATACGACACGGTGTCAGGGGCGTGGTCGGGCAAGGGGTGGTATCGGCGGGCACACGGCGGAAGGGATGATGGCAAATGGAACAGGATCCGGTGTGGGCAAAACTGTCGCGGCGTGGCTTCGTGCAGGGTACGGTCGGCCTCCTCGGGCTTTCGCTCCTCGCGGCGTGTGGCGGCCCCGGCACCGCCGCCCCGGTCGGTAGCCAGGCGATGACGATCCGTTTCGGTGCGCGTCAGGGCGACAAGACCGATTTTATCAAGGATCGCATCGCCGCGTTCACCAAGCTCTATCCGAAAGTGACGGTGACGTACGAGGAGTTGCCCCAACAAGACGCCGAGTACTATCCCAAGCTTCAATCCTTCTCCGTTACCAAGAACTTGCCGGATGTCTTCTGGGCGAGTATCGGTCGGAGCTCGTACCAGTTCCTCGCCTCGAAGGCGGTGCTGCGCGATGTCGGCCAGCGCGCGACCGAGAACAAGGTCGATCTCGCGACCGACTTCTATCCTAATGCGATCGAATCGCTCAAGGTGAACGGGAAGATCTACGCCCTGCCGTGGACCGTTCATCCGGGGCGCTCGATCCTCTTCTACAATAAGACGCTCTGGGAGAAGGCGGGACTTAAGGCCTCAGACGACGATTACACCTTCGAGCAGCTGACCCGGGATTCGCAGAAGATCGTGGAGGGAAAGCTTGCCGATTATGGGTTCGCGGGCAGCTACGGCGGCAGCGACGATTTCCTGAGCACGCTGATCGTCATCCGCGCGTTCGGTGGCGAGGTGCTCTCGCCCGATGGGAAGCAGTGCCTGCTCAACAGCAAAGAGGCATTGGCCGCCGTGCAGTGGATGGCCGACATGTACCACGCGCGCAAGCTCAGCCCGCTCCCGGCGCAAGGTGCCGATTTCACCACCCAGAATGCGAATCTCTTCGCCGCCGGGAAGCTTGCGGCGTACCAGTCGACCTATGGCGGTCAGTTCACGCCATCCGATGCACAGCTTGCTCCTGGTGTCGTGCGGGCAAATGCCCCGATGCCCAAGGGGCCGGCGAATAAGCACGGCTCGATGTTCGAGGTTAACTGCCTGGCGCTCTCACCGACCACGAAGGCGGTGAACGAGGCCTGGGCGTTCGCCAACTTCATGTGTAGCAAGGAGAATGGCATCGCCGTAACGACACAGACCGGCGCACCCGGCGGGCGTCCGGGGAACTGGGATGACCCCGGCTTACAGGCGAAGTCGATGCAAATGACCGTTAAGCGGAGCCTCGATGGCGCGGGACCGTTCCTTGGCCCGGCGAATTTCAAGGGCGAGGCATTCAACACGACGATGAGTCAATTAATGCAGCAGATCTGGCTGGGCAAGGTGGCCCCGGCGCAGTTGCTCCCCGACGTCACCCAGAAGTTGCAGGCGATCCTCGACCAGCCGGCGCAGCAATAGCGCGGGTTTGGTGCGGACAGGGAAGGGACATATGGCGCTGGAGAAGATCGCTCCCGGCGGGAGTGCGCGACTGCGACGCCGACAGGCGCTCATCGGTTATCTCTGGATCAGCCCCTGGTTGATCGGCGCGCTGCTATTCACCATCGGGCCGATGCTGGCGTCGCTCTTCCTCAGCTTCACGCAGTACAACATCGTCGAGAGCCCGCGCTGGATCGGGCTGGCGAACTACGTCCAGGCCTTCACCAAGGACGATCTCTTCTGGGGCTCGATGTGGCGGACCCTCGTCTACGCGGCCGTCACGGTGACGCTTGGCACCACCGGTTCGCTCGGGGCGGCATTGCTCCTCAATCGCCCGTGGCGGGGGACCGCGCTGCTGCGTACCGCCTTCTTCCTGCCGTCGCTGGTGCCGATCGTCGCCTCGGCCCTGCTCTGGCGCTGGATCTTCAATCCGCAGGTCGGCCTCTTCAACTACCTGCTCGGCCTGGTGGGTATCCGGGGTCCGGCCTGGTTCGCGAGCACCGAGTGGGCCATGCCCGGCCTGATCATCATGGCGCTGTGGGGCACGATCGGCGGGAGTCAGATGCTGATCTTCCTGGCCGGACTCCAGGGGGTGCCGCGAGAACTCTATGAGGCCGCCGAGGTCGACGGGGCCGGGGTCTGGGGCCGTTTTCGCCACGTCACCTTGCCGATGATCTCGCCCACGCTCTTCTTCAACACGATCCTGGGCCTCATCGGCGGGTTGAAGGTCTTCTCCGCCGCCTACGTCGGCACGGAGGGCGGACCGGCCTATGCCACCTGGTTCTACCTCCTCCACCTCTACTTCCAGGCCTTCCGGTTCTTCGAGATGGGGTATGCCTCGGCGCTGGCCTGGATCTTCTTCGCCATCGTGATCACCCTGACGATCGTCCAGGTGCGCTGGTCGAGTCGCTGGGTCTACTATGAGGGTGCCGACGGGGGGGGAGGGCGACGATGAAGACGCTCGAGGGCGAAGCCGGACGGCGGTCGGCGGTCGGCGCACCCACTGCCCGGCGGATCCATGCCGTGCCACGGCGCTGGGGTGCGCGGCTGCCCTGGTATATCGTCGCCACCGTGTGCGCGCTCGTGTTCCTCCTGCCCGCCGCCTGGGCGCTCGCCAGTTCGCTGAAGTCGCCCGCCGAGATCGTGGCGTATCCGCCGCGCGCCCTGCCGGCGATCCCCCAATGGCAGAATTACGTCGAGATCTGGCGGACCGTGCCCCTCGCCCAGTTCCTCTGGAACTCGGTGCGGCTGACGGCGCTGGGTGTGCTGGGCCAGACCCTGTCGGCTGCTGCGGTGGCCTACGGCTTCGCGCGCTTCCGCTTCCCCGGGCGCGATCTGCTGTTCCTCTTCCTCCTCAGCACCCTGGTGCTGCCGCAGGAAGTGACGATGATCCCGACGTTCCTGATGTTCAATGCGATCGGCTGGATCGACAGCTTGAAACCGTTGATCGTGCCCAATTTCTTCGGTGGCGGGCCGGGCGGGGCGTTCGCCATCTTCCTGCTGCGGCAGTTCTTCCTCGCCGTCCCGCGCGAGCTGGATGAGGCGGCGACGATCGATGGGGCAAACAGTTGGACGATCTTCTGGCGGATCATCGTCCCGCTCTCGAAGCCGGCGCTGACGACCGTCGCGGTTCTCTCCTTCCTGGCCCACTGGAACGACTTCCTGGGGCCGTTGATCTATCTCAACTCGACCGCGAATTATCCGCTCGCGCTGGGCCTGCGGTACTTCCAGCAGGTCCCGCTCGGTGAGAATCCGCCGCGGGAGCATCTGCTGATGGCGGCGGCGATCGTGATGGCCGCGCCGTGTATCGCGCTCTTCTTCGCGGCGCAGCGCTTCTTTGTCCAGGGCATCACGATGAGCGGACTCAAGGGGTAACGCCGATCGTTCGCGACGCGCGTCGCGTGACGGCACGATCGATAACACCAGGGAGGGAATGATGGCAGGGACGGTACGGGCCGGGATCATCGGCTGCGGCGGGATCGCGAAGACGCACGCGGCGGCGTTGGCGGCGTTGCCGGAGGCTACCTTCGCGGCCTGCTGCGACATCGATGAAGCCCGCGCGCGGGCATTGGCGGAGCAGTACGGCGTGCCGCATATCTTCACCGATGTCGGTGCCTTGCTCCGCAGCGGCACCGTCGACATGGTGATGATTTGCACGCCACACCCGAGCCATGCCGCGTTGGTCATCGCCGCCGCCGAAGCCGGGATCCATGTGCTCTGCGAGAAGCCGCTGACGATCGATCTCGGCGAGGCCGACCGGATGGTCGAGGCGGCGGAACGGGCGGGGATCAAGTTCGGTGGCATCTTCCAGCGCCGGTTCTGGCCCGCCGCGCAGCGTATCCGCCGCGCCATCGATGCGGGCCAATTGGGCCGCACGACGCTCGCCGAATGCCAGGTGCGGATCTGGCGTCCGAGGGAATATTTCGCGCGTGATGCGTGGCGCGGCAAGTGGGCGACCGAGGGCGGCGGGGCGCTGATGAATCAGGCGGTCCATGCCATCGATCTCTTCCAATGGTACATGGGACCGATCACCGAGATCTTCGGTCGCTACGCCACCTTGCTCCACGGCGACTATATCGACGTGGAGGACACGGTCGTCGCCACCGTCGTCTTCGCGAATGGCGCGCTCGGGATCATCGAGGCGGCGACCACGGTCAAGCCCGACCTCGGCTTCAAGGTCGCCGTCCACGGCACCAGCAACGCCATGTTAAGCGTGTGGGAGCAACCGGAGAGTGTCGCGGGGGTGAACGACCTCTGGACAGTCGCCGGTGAAGAAGAGCATATCGACGTCTTCGAGGCGGGGTTGGAGAAACAACCGGGCTTCCCCGAGTTCCACCGCCTCCAGATCCAGGACTTCGTGCGGGCCGTCCGCGACGACCGTGAGCCGGCGGTGACCGGAGCGGAGGCGCGCAAGGCGTTGGAGATCATCCTGGCGATCTACCAATCGTCGCGCACCGGTCTCCCTGTACGCCTCCCCCTTGACCGTGCGGCGCTGAGCGCCGCGCTGGAGTAACGCACCGTTGGGTATAGTCAAGGATAATCGGCGGCCTGGGATCGTGAGCATATAAGGGAGAGGGTGCAGTGATCGCGGCAAGGTAGGTCTGCGTTGGCTATATCGAGGCTACGCCCTCACGACAGGTGGCGAAGCACTCATACCGAACGGCCTGATCTGGCGCGCGCACCGGGGCGCGGTGGGTGGCGTGGCCGCGCGCGTTATTCGGCCCCAAGTCCACCGCCCACGACCGGCTCCAGAAAATGGGGCGCGCACGGCAGCCTGGCGCGGACCTGGGCACGCTTGCTGGCGGTGTACGACGACGAACTCGGCTTGCCGTGGGACTGGCAGGCCGCCGACGGGTGCTTAGGGCTTGTCAGGAAATAACGGTCTCGGGTGCTGCGTCGCGCGGGGCGATGGTGTAGTTCCACTCGCCGTGGAAAGGGTCGCGCTGGAGCTGAATCGTCGCCATCTGGGCGTCGGAGACTTGCT
>JAABUU010007030.1_pt1 | contig 11775 bp, 17 predicted proteins | sample 5559301 | NCBI WGS metagenome assembly JAABUU01 (sample SAMN10711884, study PRJNA513360) | rock metagenome | isolation source: Antarctica rocks | place: Antarctica: Victoria Land, Richard Nunatak white
CCGGCTGCACAGGCAGCACCTTGACAGTGTATGGTGACTCTGCAACACGCTCCTCCCCACCTGTCATCCAGCAACAAGGACACCTCAAGGCTATGTAGTCCAATCCAGGTCGTCAGAACTCAGCAGATGCGCGATGAGGGCAGCTGCAGATGCCCTACGCTGCCACCAGCTCAGAAATGATCATAAGAGAGAGCCTTGCTGTGTACATCGCGGCAAATCACCAAGGCCATGCAATACAGTATGGACATGGCAAGTCACATGTGATGGTTGCACTCAAGTTGGGACCTGACAGATGTTTGCACCATACCTGAAGCAGCTCAAGCATGCACAGAAGAGCTTATCTAACAATGTGCTCTTCAGGATACCAGAACGCCAATTTTCTTTATGAGAAACCCGTTTCAGAGTGGAAATGTAAACTCATCGCTTGGGAGACTAGTACCAGATGTTTCTACATTGCAGAGACATGCTAGAACGCCAGCTGGCATGCAGCAGCTAGAGGCAGAAAAAGAACAACCCCCTGAGCTTTGGACTCACTACCTCATATCTTGATCTGCTGGAGTGGGGTTGGGGGGGGGGGGGGGTGGGGGGCGCACCACCTGCTGTCTTACCTATGGTGATGTGCAGGTCATGCATGCCAGCTGCAGTGCAGCAGTATGTGACCAGGTAAGTCCCATCCTCTTTGTCTTCAAGGCTAGCATGTGTGGTAACCCCAGCCGGGCCCAGCAAATGAGCCATGAAATTGTCACCACCACTCAGACGCTTGTTTTTTAGCTCATCATATGCCTGTAAGCATGCATAAGCATGCGTCATGCCACTGCTCCCTTCTTGCTCATTGCACTTCATACTCACGAAGCTATCTTAGGCAATAATCTCAGGCAGATAATCGGCTGTTGTTGCAGGCATTTACTTGCATGTCAATATGTAGAGGCACTACAGCCATCGATGTAGGTAGACTGGCATCCTGAATGCATTGCAACAACCAGCTCACATTGACACACTCTCATGTCACAAAGCCTACTAGGGACTGGGTGAAACTGCACAATGTTTGTGAATGCATGACAAGGAATCACCTGGATGACAAATGAGGCAGTCTGTCCTGCAAGGGCTTTTGTGAGGCCTGGCCCTGACACCCTGGTCAGGGCTGGTTCAGCTGCTGACTGCAGCCATGCATCTTCCTCCCACTCCCCTCGGAATCTGGTGCCATCAGCAAACAAGCATGTGCCTTGCCCATGTCGCTTGTCATCCTTCCATTTGCCTGCAACCATTAGCAGAATTTTAAAAGCTAGCAATATACTATCGTAATCTGTTGATGTAACTATGACATTGCACAGTCATATGCCCTCAGACTTGGGTCATTACACCGTATCTTACCGGATCAAAGGGAACTCCAGCGCAAAGAAAGGGATTTGAAAGCGGTTTCGAAATATTGGTCATTATCACACAGTTGTCATTTTATCAAAAGCTGCTATCTCCGTGCTTTGCTTCTTTCAAAGGTCAGGTCAAGTATTGCTGGCATATGCCATCCTTGTGGCCCGTATTTTACTTCAAAGCAGAGCAGCGCTACAGTTCTGCTGCAACCTTGCGTGCAGGATGTCCATCACATCTTGTGCAAGCACACATCAATCTCATATGACCCTTGTTGATGCTAGAGCACTGCCGGCAGTGAACCCCAAATTTTATTTAGTAAGAAAAACCAGTTTGACTGAGCACATGCTTTGTCCCCGTTGCACAGCACTGACACACAGAGCCTGTACAAGTGTACAAAAGCACAAAAGCACGCGTGCCTTTGTACTTGTCCCCTGAAGCATAGACGCAGCCTCCCTGCCCATGCCGTACATCTTCTTCCCACTGACCCTCATACTGGTCCCCAGAGGCATACATGCATCTGCCCTGGCCATGACGTTTGCCAGCCTGCCAGCCCCCAACATACTTGCTGCCATCAGCCATCCTGCACACTCCTGCATGTACGCATAATACCTCTGCTGAGGAGACATGGGCCTGAAACCGTGTTGGGTCTGAGAGTAGGCGCTGGCTAACATGTGTCTTCACACTTGCTTCCTTTGTGAGATGCTGTGCGTTTCATCCGCCGCAGAGTTCAAGCTGACTCAGCAGGCTGATGCTAGACACTGCCTACATAAATGCCGAGGTGGGCAGTAACAGGTGGCAAAGGGGGAGTCAAGGTGGGGGGTCACTGGGGGGTGGGAGGGGTAGGAGAGTGAAAGGCTGTACCATGGCCATGAGGCTGGTCATCAAGCCAGTGGCCAGAATACTGGTACCCATCTCTCCTGCTCACCTTACCCTGCCTGCATCTGCAGCACAACACACACATGGATTTGTTGTCTACATGAAGCCTGGCTCACAAAATGTGCAAGTGTGAGAGCTGTACATGCTCAATCTGTGCAATAGACATGATGTCACGAGGTGCCTGCAGAGAAGCATAACAAGATCTTGGCTGGCCTTCAGTACACAAGTTGGCAGATGCAGGGGCAAGGGCAAGGGCAAGGGCAAGGGCAAGGGCAAGCTTTGACTGTAGGCAGCATTTGCCATACCTGATGCCACCTTCCCATTGGCCATCATATGCAGCACCATCAGCTGTGACACACTGTCCATGACCATGCTCAAGCCCTTCCTCCCATTGCCCTGTTGCATTCATAGCTGCACCTCTCACACTGCCCATACAATGTTGTCACATGTTCTATGAGTTGCCAGCTACATCCATATGATGCACTTGTGCACAGATGTTTCAACACTCAAACAATGTCGAGAAAGAAAGCAATGTGACCCATTTCTCCAGTAACTTATGTGGACAACTCTGCACGCTGTCGCATATACTGGCATTAGCAGCTGTGAGGACATGTGTTTGTAGACACGTTGCTGCGTTGTCCAAATGTGGCTCTGGTGGAGGCTGCATTTGTCAATGGGGTCACAACTCACGGGCAGTGCAGAGGTGAGCATTGCAGCATGCACAGCATGTCTGCAAAGCTGTACAGCCTTACAACTTGTCTGCTGGCACCTAGGACTCCATGCTTTGTTGCTTATATCAGTCATCAGTGCATTGCATAAGTGGATCATGGCTGCATAGCTGCTGTTGGCTGATCCAAGTGCACCCTTGACTGTTTGCTGCTTTGCTGCACTTAGGCTGCAGTGCAGGGATGCTGCATGGCTGCTCAAGCACGTTGCCTTACCCATGTACTTTCTGACACCAGTCTGATGGACAATCCCAAAGCCATGCCACAGCATGCCTTTGAACTGCCCTTCATACTCAGTCTTCCCATCAGCAGAGTACCATTTGCCTTTCTGCGGCTGCCCTAGATGCCAGCTGCATTCATAGTACGAATTGTCTGTGAGTGTGAGCCTGCCTTGCCCTTCCATTGTGTCAGCTTCCCACTCGCCTTCATACCAGTCCTTGTTGCTGAAGGTATGTCTGCCCCAGCCTGAGCGCTGGTCCTGATTCCATTCTCCTGTGTAGACTGCACCATCCTCATATGTGCATGTACCCTCCCTGTGTGCAGCAGGTCATACTAATGTTGCCGCCTTGCAAGTGCAGCAATGGCAGAATAGTCAGGTATGTCAATAGGCAAGAACTGGTAGCTGTAAGGGGAACTTGTGGAGCCTTTGGCCATCTTGCAGCACATAATGTCATCTACTCAGCACAGTCTAGGCTACTCAGTGACTCTCACAGACCCATCTGTCGTGTCGTCTTTCCATTCTCCATCATAGCATACTGGCTTGGGCTGCTCGCCATCTTCTGTTGACTTGTGTCTGTCAAAAACAGCGTGACCAGTGCCATCACGCTTGCCATAGCGCCACCTTCCAGTGTAGACATCCCCACTTGCACAGCTTAACCTGCCATAACCGTGCCTAAGATTGCCAAGGGTGTCCCCCTGCACATGCACACACTATGCAGTCAGCAGGAAAAACGTCATGACGGGACATCAGCGGCTATGCATGGCAGGTGCCAGCAAGCATTTTTGGCAAAGCACCTCAGTGTTTGAGCTTACATCATAGATATCTTCTGTTGCATAGTGCACAGTCTGCTCAGTGCGAGGTTCCAAATCACCGTAATGGTTCATTGCCTTCTGCAAATCAGACCTGCAGCAGGAACTGCACGTATATGCACCATCACGAACCCCAAGCCCAGCTTTGGTTATCAGCAAATGCCGCAAGCAAGCACTCGACGCGGATCACCCAGCCAACTCCTCTGCATCTGAGCAGTGGCTGTCATCATCCCTGACATGAACCTGAGCACTTATGAGTTGTTTCAGGCGTTCTACTTCGACGGCAAGTTCTGTTGCTGTGATCATTTCTGGCACAGATCCCATGGCGGGTAGCGTGTACAAAATCCACTGAAAGGAAAAGTAGACGAGTACTGTGCCGAAGGAAGAAAGACACAGGGTACCGTCACCTCGTTGCCTAGCTTGATACCAATCCACGATGTGCATGCATCGATATGTGTGAAGTTGGCGTTAGTTAGTTGGCGTTTCCTTTCAATAGTTATTTACGTTTACGATATATATATAAGTACCTGACTGACTACTGACTATCAGTTTGAAGGGGTGCTCATACCCTGACTATCACACATGCAGGCTGGGTGCTGCAGCTGCCTTGTGCAGGTTGCATGACAACTTCTCAGCGCCTCATTCTATATCAGTTTGGCCAGTGAAAAGGCATACATCTGTACAGAGCGTTATGTACGAATTGAACATTGCCAGCCATGTAGAATTGAACATGTAGAACATGTAGAATTGCCAGCCCTGCCTTGACTTGTAATTATGTGTGCAAGAATTCAGGACTGAGTGCCATGCAATGTCAACTTTAGTTGCCAACTTTGCCAGGTGTTGTACAATACCGTTCACTGATCACCCTACCTACACAGCTGAATCGAATCGCCGGTGCGCCAACAAGCGCAAACGATGCATCGAGAGACGTGCAAGGTGTATGTAGTGCCGTGAGCGCGCACGACTCCGTGTCCGCAGGCGGTGACTGCGCATTGGCAGTGCGATTCGTCCTCTGTGCAGCATCAAACGCGGATTGGTCCAGCACAGACGTCGTGCAACACACAGCAACATTCAACTGGAGGGTCATTGTGCAGCATCTGAAACAAGCCCGTGAAGTCGTCTTGACTTGCGATACTCTGACACATTGAGTTGCAACTCAAGGCATATCGAAGTGCAGCGGAAGCCATGTCTCTTGTCAAAGCCAGCACATAAACTGCACAGACAGCAGCATACCATGTCGGTGCTCAAGTCTGGGTGCCAGTCAAGGGTCCAGCAGATGCTCTTGGCAGAAAAGGTGCAGCGCGCTGGGTCAGAGGCAGAGTCACAGCAGTGTCTACAGAAAAGAATGGGATCAGTCTTGTTGAAGTACAAACAGAAGAGAATCATACTTTGACTCTCAAAGCAGCAGATTGCCCACTGCAAAATGAAAGGGATGACACAGTGGATGATTTAGTCAAAAGTGACTTCCTCCATGAGCCAGGGTATGCGCATGCAGCAACATGCAGATTGCCAAGCACACCTGCTATATGTACATGTACAATACATGCTTGTGCACACGATTTGAGATTCTATGCATCATGCAGGATTTTGCAAACCCTGCGCGTCAGATATGGGCTTGACCTGATATACACCTACAGTGGTAACATTCTGATTGCGGTAAGATTATCAGACCCTGATCATGCTGCTGAGCTCTGCTCCTATATTTACTGCAACCCTCACGCTACATTGACAATCCTCAGGCCAATCCACACAAGCGTTTGAGGCATTTGTATGGGTCCCGCATGATGAACCAGTACAGGAATGTTGCCCTGGGAGAGCTGAGTCCGCATGTGTATGCTATCGCTGAACAGGTACATAAATCAGATCTCTGCATACAGCCATCCTCAAGGCAGATGGTGCAGCTATGCATGCACAGCAATGCTCTCTGCGCTATGTCGAGACGTTCAACTGCAAGCCAATTCGGCCATGTGCAAGCATGCACCTGTGTCACAACACAACATCACACGTCGTTTCATTATCAGGCATCCTTGCACATGCATGGGGGATACCAAAGTGCTTTGGCACCTGGGTCCAGCTTTTGCATTTGCTGATGCCAGCATGCGATGAAACAAATGTCTTACCAGACAATTTGGTGGTCAACATGTGAGCACCATTTGCAGGCATTCAATGCCATGATGATTGATGAGCAGCGGCAGGCCATCTTGATCAGTGGAGAGTCAGGTGCTGGCAAGACAGAGAGTGCCAAGATGGTCATGCAGTATCTGGCCCATCGCACAGCCCCGGCACAGGCCACCACGGCTCGGCCAAGAACTCAGGGTCAGCCAGGCATCAGCACGGCACCTGTGGAAGAGCAGGTACACACTTGCATGTTGCACCAGATCAGTTCTGCCTGCTTGGCATGATTGCAGCATGCAGACCGCCATGCCACAAGGCAGGGCAATCAAGGCAGAGCAGGCCACAAACGCAGGTTGTGTTCACACACACCAACTTGAGCCTGGTTTGTACAGTGAAAATTATCTACATCACCTGAAAGCAATGCAATGCTGGCTTGTACAGAGCGCAAGCCTTTGTAGGACAGTACCATTGTTGTGAGATACCACCAGACTTGGAGTACTTAGGGCCGCAAGCAATGCGTACAAAGCAGATGTGGTTTGGTGACTCGTTTAGCTCATTGACTTGAACATTGTTGGCCACGTTGACTGGTGAAATGGCAATTTCTTGGCTGCTGGCAGAGAAGGAAAGAAAAGAAAAGTGTATGCTTCTCAGCGATCATAACGGGAGCCTCTTAAGGCGGCAGCCCGGAGACTGGCAGAAAATTGTGCTGCTGCATACAACAATGGCATGTTTGGGACAACTAGTGGGGTTATATATCACACGTGAACACTAGCTGTGCTCAGTCCATGCAAGTACTACTGCCACATCAGAACAGGGGAAAAATCAGCTCCTTGTATCACACAGGTGCTGGAGTCCAACCCGTTGCTGGAGGCGTTTGGAAATGCCAAGACATCCAGGAACGACAACTCCTCTCGTTTTGGGAAGTTCACTGAGATCTCTTTTGACGCTGGTGGCCGAGTGACAGGAGCTGCCATCTCCACGTACCTACTGGAACGCTCCAGAGTGGTGTCAGTCAGCACTCCTGAGCGCTCTTACCATATCTTCTACCAGCTGTGTGCTGGAGCCTCGCATCATCAGCAGCTCAGGTGTTTGCTTAGCTGATCCTGTAGTTACTCATTTGACTGAATCATCATAATGAACTTTTGTGATAAAGGATTGAAGAAGGTCATGATGCAAGCTTGTTTCAGACAGGGAGCGTATTTGTGTTTTTTTCCGAGCTACCGCTCCCAAGCTTTTTCTGTGTGACGAACCCCAATTATTGCATGCATATTGCTTTTGTATGGCCTTTGGTATGCAGCATTCAGGAGGCTTCTGAGGGATGAGTATTTGATGGGCATTGCACTGCGCGTGAACCATTTTGTCCACTGGATGTACAGGCTGGAGAAGGGTTGGTCCTCTTTCAATTACCTGGCTGGCAGTGAGACCTTCAGCCTCAGTGAAGTAGATGATGGGGAAGCCTTCAGGGAGACTATGGATGCCATGGCAATTGTTGGTCTAACTGAGATGGTATGTTATTTGCCTGGTGGCCCTGTTGCCTTTCATGTTCATCTCTCACCCAGGTTGTGAAGGATCACACTCAGACGGCAACTGCCTCGTCACAAATGCTAGTGTTATTTGGGGCTGTTGATACAAGCCAAAGTTGCATTGAACAATTCCTCGATGTACTCAGATGTCCTGCATGCTGAAGTTGTCATCAACATGCCTCAGTGTTGCATTTCATTCACTTTGAGCACAGAGTGAAGTCTGTCGACGGCATTCAATTGGTGTAGTCATACGCAGCACTTCCTATGCACAACACAGACACACAACAAGTATGTCATGCTTCTTACATACACAGGCAACTGAAAGTTGCTAATTGTCTTTATCATCTTGTGTGGTGTAGGAGCGTGATGCTGTGCTAGCAATTGTGGCCAGTGTGTTGCACCTGGGAAACATCAGCTTCACACATGGCGACATGGACAATGCAATGCTGCTGGATGAACGGTCTGAAGATGCAATGTATATAGTTGCAGAACTTATGCAGGTCAGGTCGCTTACCACCACACCTCTTGCATCCTGCCAATAATACATCTTGCCAAGTGTTTATCTCTGTGTCACTGCATCAGCAGAGCTGACATTCAATCTTTGGTGTGCCTCTGTAGTTGCGTCTTGAGTCTGCATTTGAATGCCAGCAGTCCCTTGCCTGCAGCAAAGTCTTCCCATACGGCCCCGAAATATGATTCCATACATCACAGCACTTGCAACATCTGTCTGCCAATCTGTCACGTGTAGCTGTCTTGATGCAATTTCCGAAAAGCGTTCCTTGAGAAGCCGATAGCTTGGGCAGACCAGACTTGACTGACGCATGCTATTTTGTCTCACCAGCCAGGTTTTGCTAACAACACTGCAAACCATCGAGCATCCCTTGTGACAGCAGCTGCAGGCCATCATGCCGCAACGACAGCACACAACAACACAAAGGAGGTGCTGTTCATTGTGTCAGGACTCTGTGTCACAGTCAGCGCTGGATGTTGTGCCAAGGTTTTCCCCCAATCAGCTGATGGCCCTGACCATGCGTGCCATAGCGAGTTCTGTGTGACATGTCAGAGCTGCATGTCAAGCCACCAATCTTGCGTCCAGGTGACGCCTGATCAGCTGATGACAGCTCTGACCACGCGTGCCATTGAGACCATGGGGGAGCGCATTGTGAAGAACCTGGATGCAGCAGCAGCTTCAGTGTCCAGGGATGCCTTGGCCAAGAACTTGTATGCCAAGTTGTTTGACTGGCTGGTGGCTGCCATCAACAGAAAAATCTCTGCCATTGGTAAGCACGCATATGAGGCTGACACCAAAAGCAAGCTGCTGTTGGGTGGCTTTGGCGAGACAGTCAAGGACTCATCATTTTGTGACATGATTACATTGTCAGGCGTTTGCTTGGCTCCCACAGCAGGTCATGGCTTTAGGCTGGCTTGCAGAACAGATCTTGCTTGGCCATTGCACAGCGCTGTCATAGTTCTGACCAACCTGCCGATATACAACGTGTTGCTGCATGATAGCAAGTCTTTGAAGCATGGTGTGTATGTCATCACCTGCTGTCTGTGTTACTGTGCCATCTGTGTCAGCCACCTGGCAGGCCAGAGAGACAATGCAGACTGTACATTGTACCGTAAAAGTGCATCACACCCTGTGTATATGTTCATTACATGCAATGCGTTTATGGATGGTGCGTTACATCAGCTCTGCATATGTACTTGTCAGCAATTTGGATGCTTGCTGCTGCAGGTTCTGGTCAGCGCTCTGAGCGTACCATTGGCATACTGGATATCTATGGCTTTGAGAGCTTCAAGGAGAACAGCTTTGAGCAGCTGTGCATCAACCTGGCCAATGAGCGGCTGCAGCAGCAGTTCAACCAGCACGTCTTCAAGGGAGAGCAGGTATGCCATGCAATCATGCATGCCTGCTTGTCACATGCATTGCAACGGTGCCTTTCCCCTCAGGCTTTGCTGTATGTGACTAGGCCCATTGCACTTGTGTGTCAACAGGCTGAACACTGGGAATGAGGGTTGACACCTTCTGTGATACTGTCCAGGCATGTTGCCCACCGCTAGCTGTGTGATGTACATGAGTGAAGGAAAACATAAGTGCAGTTAGCGTGCGCGCAGCATTGATGCCACTTTGCCGTGGCTGCTTCTGCCTATGGAATTCAGGATGGATAGCGCAACTTCTGCCAGTGCTACACGTTGCCTGCATACTTGCACAACATCATGCGAACACGCATGACTAGTGTCTTTGCACATGACATGATGCTGCTGCCCTTGTGCCATAGGAGGAGTACGCTGCTGAGGGCATTGATTGGAGCTATGTGGAGTTCATTGACAACCAGGACTGTCTGGACCTGCTGGAGGGGTCCCCTGTCAACCCCAACCTAGCTGTGTTCCCCCTCATAGATGAAGCCTGCCGCATGCCCAGGGCTACCTACCAGGTAGGGCTCCTTGGCCTCAGCATTGCCTGCCTTTCAGCTTGATGAACAGTGTGTCGACCCCATCTTACGAGATCCTCTCGTCAATGAATACATAGCCCACGTGCTGCACAGAAATTCAATGATAATGGGCGGCAGAACAACAGTAGATCGTGTGGCCTATGCAAGGCAACACTAACAGGATACCATAGCAATTCCATCCCTAGCATGCTGTAGCTAGGAAAGCGTGACTCTCAGACTAAGCCATATTGGGCTGCAGGACTAGTACAATGTCCTGTACGGGATTGTGGAGGCTAATGGTGACATGTCACACAAACACTCTGCTGTGTAACTTTTTTGACAGACCGCGAGTCAGCGGCAAGGCTTCGTAACTGTTCAACCATGCTTGGGTGACACCACAGATGTGCATGAGCTGAGCCGCATCCTGTTTGAGGTCCTCAGATGTGGCTCAGTTCATGCTCGCATATGGTGTCACCCAAGCACAGTTGAAAACTTGAGCGCTGGCTTGCGGTCTGTCAAAAAACTTACACAGCAGAATGTTTTACGTGACGTGGTCACCCTTAACCTCCGCAATCCCGTACAGGACATGTCCTAGTCTTGCAGCCCAACGTGATCAACCAAAACAACTCATGCAGCCTGAGCACTTTGAACTGACTTTCAGCATGCCATGCCATGCACCCAGCCTTGCCTCACATGACAGCAGTAGCACTCATAGCTGGTACTTAAAACCAAGTGAGTGTTGGCAGACGATGTAGCTCTAGTCATGTTTCATTGAGACAACATGGGTTGTTGGCTGTGGTCTGGCAAGATCACAGTAGATTAATCTTTTTGGTTGATGGCAGGATCATGTCTGTATGGCAATGAAGCTGCATGCTATGACAAAGTCAACCTGATTGGGCGCATGCTGTGCAATGCAGATTGGCTGAGCAGGCCTGCTTCATGCTGATGCACGACGTGTGGTAACTGCTAGGCTCATCTCTGTATGACAGCAAACCTGCATGCTGTACCAAAAGTCAAAGTGTCACGATGTCATTGAGAGTGAGCGTGTGTATGCAGGACTTGGCGCACACTGTGCGTACCAGGTTGGCTGAGCAGCCCCGATTTGAGGCACCCAAGAGGCCACCGCATGGCTTCTCGGTGGATCACTACGCTGGCAAGGTCACCTACAGCACTCTGCTGCTCATGGACAAGAACAAGGACTTTGTTATTGCAGAGCATGCTGCGCTCCTGAAGGCGTCTGGCTTCCAGTTTGCTAGGTGAGTCGCAATGTCATATGCTGTGTTTATTGCAAAAGAAGCTGAAGTTCCTGTTTGCTAGGTGGGTTGCAGTGCCGTATGCTGAGTTCGTTGCAACACAAGCTGAAGTTCCAATTTGCCAGGTGCATTGCAGTGTCTTATGCTGTCTTATGCTGGAAGCTTTCTAAAGGTCTTTTGTCAGTGCTGTAACTGCCCAAGAGTCCAATGGTACTGTGTCTGCTCCCAATATGGCCATTGGCTGGGCGACTGCTGCCAACTGTCTATTGCTCATGTACATCTGAAAGCTAGACTGGGTGTTGCTGTTTGCCTCAAAGTGCGGCCAAACGCTGCAAGTCTTGGGGCTGGTACTGCATTTGTGCAAAGTGTGTTCAGAACGAATTTCGGAAATCTGCAAATCATGACTGAACTGGTGTAGAACAATGCTGCGGCCACGCAGAACGCATGTCGT
>JAABUU010007033.1_pt1 | contig 11771 bp, 11 predicted proteins | sample 5559301 | NCBI WGS metagenome assembly JAABUU01 (sample SAMN10711884, study PRJNA513360) | rock metagenome | isolation source: Antarctica rocks | place: Antarctica: Victoria Land, Richard Nunatak white
AAGTTCGGGCGAGGCGCTGTTCCAGAGATGATCAGGAAGCGGCGGTGCGGGTGTCATAACAGCAAGATAGTGTCATGAGTGGCGAAGAGCAACCCCACCCCGTGAACGGCTACTATATTTTGACTAGCCTTCGGTGTTCGTCGTTCTCGTCGTAGTTAGCGTACTCAGCATAATAGCCCTCGTAAATCTCGTTCAGAATCTCCAAGTCGGTCGGCAAACGTCGCATATCATCTCCTTCCCATTGAGAATTCAGTACGTCAGTACCATTGTTGGTTGGGATCGATATCGGGCTTGGACGGCCATTCCTTCGGAGGGAACGGAATCTGGCTCACGCTGATGACGACCCGTGACCCGAAAACTATCGGTTCTCCGATAGGCACCGTAACTTCAGGGTCGGGATTGGGCACTGTGAAAATGTTAACCTCGACCTCCATCTCTGGTTGATTCAGTGCCGCAAGTCTGTTGATAAGTTCTTGGACCTTCACGGTATCTCTCCCTGGGATTGGCTTGGACCTAATACCCATTGTAATCCGAAAGCCCCATCCGTTCGCTAGGCCACATCCTGCCTAAGCCCTTTTGAGTAGGCGGAACACCTGAGTAGTGTGCCACCGTGCCCCGTCCTTTTTGGTCGGGATGCAGGGCCAGCGCACACTTTCTTGTTGATGGTAAAGACTTTACGGAACCAGGCGGAAACCCCGAAAACGGCTTCGATCTCTGGCGTCAGTGCGAGACAACGGCCGGGAAGAGCGGCTAACACTGTGCGTCCAGCACACTCACCACGTAGCTGCAAGACCCTGGAATTGCCCTTGCTCGTGGAGTCCACTCTTCCGAAGACCTTTGATACTAACACTTAAGTGTGCGCTGGCCCTGGGTCGGGATGCCCATCTCGTTCAACTTCTCGGCCACGGCTTGCATGGAGAGGCCCCGCCCCCTGAGTTCATGAACCACAGCCAGGGTGGCTAGCTCGGCTTCGTTCTCAACCAGCCTCTCGTCATCGGGCCCAACGTCAGCCCCGTAGGGCAGTTGCCCGACCCGTTCGCCCCGCCTCTTCTTTGCTTGCAAGGCGGCCTTGGTTCGGGCCTTGATGACGAGGCGTTCGTATTCACTGAAGGCGTCAACCATCCTGCGCATGAGAATTGCCGTGGGTTCCTCGCTGTCCGTGCCCTCCCCGGCCACACTGACAACCCGCCCGCCCTTCCGCTTGATAGCCGCCTCAATCATCGCTATGGCCATCGGGTCGCGTCCCAAGCGGTCCCTTTTGCTGACCAGCAAGATATCCCCTTTGCCCATGCTGGCGATGGCGTAACCGTTCACACCCCGGGAACAGTGTAAAAACCGGGGTTTTATGAATCAAAGTCGTTTTAATTGAGGATGGAGTCGTTCACTTCACGCTTCTGAGCACCCAATCTGTTCAGTACGACCCCTGATTTTCCTCCGAAAAATGGTCTTGACTGTCCACTACCTAGATTTGGTAATGCCGGGGTGTGAACGGCTACCATAACTCATTGACCATCAATCATTTCCGATCCCGGATAGCCTCTGAGCCCGTCTCTAGCGCCCGACCCCAATGGCCCGGCGCTAATTTTTTAGCGGTACCGGGATTGGTAAGCAAGACCCGATGCTAAATTTTTAGCGCGGGCCGGGATCTGACCTGGGGCCATGTCTCCGTGGATTCCACGTCGATCGCCCCCTCTCCCCAACCCTCCGCAAGGGGGGAGGGGGCAGGAAAGAAGGGAAAAGCCAAGCTTCTGGTCTCTTCTCCCTTGTGGGGGAGGGTTGGGGAGGGGGGGCCCTCGAATCACCCGGGACCATCGCCGTCGGCGGGCCGCCTGCCCTGTCCGGCCCGGTCCCGCCCGGGTAGAGTGTGGGGGGCGAACGCGCCGAGGCATCCGCGGATCCCGAAGGGGAGCCGGTCCCATGAGCGAGTCCAGCCGTCGAAGCTTCCTGCACCGGGCCCTGGCCGGCTCGGCGATCTCGTGGTTGGCCCGGTCCGCCGGAGCCGAGGACGGGTCGGGCCCCGGGCCCGGCCTGATCGTCCGGTCGACCCGGCCGCTGGACGCCGAGACGCCGGTGGAGGCGTTCGACCGGTTCCTCACGCCCAACCGCCTGTTCTTCGTCCGGAGCCACTTCGGGCCGCCGGCGGTCGGGCTGGCTCCGTGGCGGCTGGAGGTCGGCGGGCTGGTCGACCGGCCCCTGGATCTCGGCCTGGACGACTTGAAGGGCCTGCCGACGGCGACGCTCCCGGCGGTCCTGCAATGCTCGGGCAACGGCCGGGCGAACTTCGCGCCGACGATCCCCGGGGTCGGCTGGGACCGGGGGGCGGTGGGGAACGCCGAGTGGTCGGGGGTCCGGCTGGTCGACGTGCTGGGACGGGCCGGGGTGAAGGCCGGGGCCGCGCACGTCCAACTCCTCGGGGCCGACGAGCCGCCGGGCCCGAAGACGCCGGCCTTCTTCCGGAGCATCCCCCTGTCCCGGGCGCTCGAGCCGGGCACGATCCTGGCGACGGCCATGAACGGCGAGCCCCTGCCGCTGCTCCACGGCGGGCCGATCCGGCTGGTCGTCCCCGGCTGGGCGGGGAACCACTGGATCAAGTGGCTCCGGAAAGTGACCCTCGCCCGCGAGGAGGCGCCGGGGTTCTACATGCGGACCGGCTACAAGATCCCCAGGGTTCCCGCCCCGCCGGGCGTCGAGCTGAAGCCGGCGGACCTGGTCCCGGTGACGGCGATGAACGTCAAGTCGCTGATCGCCCGGCCGCTCGAAGGGGCGGTCGTGCCGGCCGGCCGGGTCGAGGTCAAGGGCGTGGCCTGGACCGGTGAGGGGTTGGTGGAGCACGTCGAGGTCGCGACCGGCCCCGGGGATTCCTGGTCCCGGGCCGCCCTCCTGGGCGAGGCTCGCCCGGGGACCTGGCGGCAATGGTCGTACGCCTGGGACGCCCGGCCCGGCCGCCACGCTCTCCGAGCCCGGGCCACCGACTCCCGGGGCGAGGTCCAGCCCGGGGCCACCGCCTGGAACCGGAGCGGCTACCTCTGGAACGGGATCGACCGCGTGGCCGTCGAGGTCCGCTGATCCGAGGGATCCGAACATGAATGCCCGACGATTTGCGATCCCCAAGCTCGCCGTCCTCGCCCTCGTGGCGGGGTCCGTGGCCCTCCCCTGGCCGACCGCCCCGGCCGTCGACGACGACGACCGCGAGGAGCGCCACGCCCTGGCCCGGCAGTCGTTCGTCGAGAATTGCTTGATGTGCCACGGCGAGGACATGACCACCCGCCAGCGCCTGACGACCAGGCAGTGGACGGCCGAGGTCGAGAAGGTGGCCAACTGGGGGGCCCCCCTCCCCCTCGACCGCAAGCAACCGCTGATCGATTACCTGGCCGAGGTTTATCCGGACACCCGCCCCGCCCCGCCCCTGGATCGGGTCGACCCCGACCGGGCCTTCGGGCCCGACCGGCAGGACCCCCCCTCGCCCCTCGAGGGCGCCGACCTCGTCCGGGGCGAGGCCCTGTTCGGGGCCCAGTGCGCGGCCTGCCACGGGGCGGGTGCCCGAGGGGGCGAGCTGGGTACTAACCTCGTCGAGAAGCCGGTCCTGCTCCGCGAGGACGAGTTCCGGGCCCTGATGCGTGATGGCCGACGGCGGATGCCGGGCTTCGCCGCGGTCCTCGACGGGAACGGGCCGGCCGACCTCCTGGCCTGGCTCCGCCTCCGGCGGTGAGGGACCGATCATGGCTCCCAAGCGGGGATCGAAGCTCGCCAGGCCCTCGGGCGGCTTCCGAGGGTTCGGCTCGGAGGCCCTGCCCTTCCTCCGGGCCCTCCGCGAGAACAACGACCGCGAGTGGTTCGCGGCCCACAAGGCGACCTTCCTGGAGGAGTGCGACGCCCCGCTCCGCGAGCTGGTCGCCGAGGTCGGCGGTCGGCTGATCGCGAAGGGGCTGACGCTGGCGCCGGTCGCGAAGAACCCGGTCTTCCGGATCTACCGCGACGTCCGGTTCTCCAACGACAAGAGTCCGTATAAGGCCCACCTCGGGGCCGCCCTGCACCCCGACGGCGAGAAGTCCAGGCCGGGGATGCTCTACATCCACGTCGAGCCCGCCGCCTCGTTCGTGGCCGCCGGCTTCTACCACCCCGACCCCCCGACCCTGAAGGCGCTCCGGTTGGCCATCGCCGGCGACGCCGGGACGTTCGATCGCCTGGTCCACGCGCTGGCGGCCCTGGGCCAGACCCTCGCTCCGGGAGAGCCCCTGACCCGGATCCCCCGGGGCTTCGAGGCCCTGGCCGGCTCGCCCGTCGCGGGATACCTCCGGAACCGCTCCTTCGTCCTCCACCGCCCGCTCCCCGACGAGGACCTGGAGCGCCGCGACCTCCCCGAGGCGATCGCCGGATTCGCCGCCGACGCGGCGCCGTTCCTGGAGTTCTTCTGGTCGAGGCCGGGTGATTGATCGCCTCGCCGGGACATCGCCCGGACCTCGGCTTTGCCGGGTCCGGGGACGCGGGTATGCTGGGATCGTTGAAGATTGGGCCGGAGGGACCGATGACCACGCTGACCCCCGAACAGAAGCGTGCCATCGCCCAGGCGGGCGAGGCGCCCGTCCGGGTCTCGGACCCGGATTCGAATGCGTCGTTCGTGCTACTGCGGGCTGACGTCTACGAGCGGATGCTCGCCGCTTCCGGGGGGGAGTTCGACCCTCGCGAGGGCTATCCGGCCGTCGACCGGATCATGGCGGCCGATGACGCGGACGATCCCTACCTCCATCTCTACCAGGGCGGATCGTGACGAGCCGTGGGGATGTCGTGATCGTGGCGTTCCCGTTCGTCGACGGCGGGCGGGGTAAGAACCGCCCGGCCCTGGTGATCCAGGGGGACCGGAACAACCGACGGCTGCTCAACACCATCGTCGCCATGATCACGGGGAACGTCCGGCTCGCCGCGACCGAGCCGACGCAGCTCATGATTGATCCGGCCACGCCGGAGGGGCGGGCCTCGGGCCTCTCGCACCCCTCGGCCGTCAAGTGCGAGAACCTGTTCACCGTCCGCCAGCAGGACATCCTCCGGACGCTCGGCGGCCTGCCGAAGTCGACGATGGGCCGGGTGGATGATTGCCTGAAGGCGGCTCTCGAACTGGCCTGAGCATCGCCCGGAGCTCGGCTTTGCCGGGATCGGGGGCGCGGGTATGCTTGAGGGCGCGTCTGGACGGGGTTCCCGGCCGGGGCGTCCGAGGGTCTGGGGCCGGCTCGATGTTCAAATTCCTCCACGCGGCCGACATCCACCTCGACAGCCCCCTGCGGGGCCTGGATCGGTACGAGGGGTGCCCGTCGGGCGAGATCCGGGGGGCGACCCGCCGGGCGCTGGAGAACCTGGTCCGGCTGGCGATCGAGGAAAAGGTGGCCTTCGTCCTGATCGCCGGGGACGTCTACGACGGCGACTGGAAGGACCACAACACGGGGCTCTGGTTCGTCAAACGGATGGCCGACCTCCGCGACGCGGGGATCGCCGTCTTCCTGATCCGGGGGAACCACGACGCCCGGAACCGGATGACCCGCGACCTCCGGCTCCCGGACAATGTCACCTCGCTGAACGTCGATCGTCCCCAGACCTGTTATCATCGGGATCTCCCGGTGGCGGTCCACGGCCAGGGTTTCGCCACCCAGTCCGTCACCGAGGACCTCGCGGCGCGGTATCCGGCGGCGGATCCGGGTTGCTTCAACGTCGGGATGCTCCACACCAGCGCCACCGGCCGCGAGGGGCACGAGCGGTACGCCCCCTGCACCGTCGAGGCGCTCCGGACCAAGGGGTATGGGTACTGGGCCCTGGGGCATGTCCACACCCGCGAGACCCTCGACGACCGCGACGCGCCGATCGTCTTCCCCGGGAACATCCAGGGGCGGCAGATCCGCGAGGACGGGGCCAAGGGGTGCATGCTCGTGGCCGTCGAGGGGCACCGGGTGACCTCCTCCGAGTTCCGGCCGCTCGACGTGTTCCGGTGGGAGAAGTGCCGCGTCGACGCCTCGGGGGCGACTTGCGGCGACGACGTCTCGGAGCTCTTCCAGGACCGCCTGCCCGGGCTCCTGGCCGGGGCCGAGGACCGGCCGATGGCGCTCCGGGTCGAGCTCGTCGGCGACTCCCCGGGGCATCAGGCGATCGTCGCCGGCTCGGAGCAGATCACCCGCGACCTCCAGGCCACGGCGATCGCCCACGGGTCGGGCCGGGTCTGGGTCGAGAAGCTCAAGGTCAAGACCCGGCCGCTCCGGATCGGCGGCGGCGGCGACGGCGCGGCCGACGGGCCGCTCGAAGAACTCGACCGGCTCCTCGGCGAACTCCAGGGCGACGGCCTCCGCCTCAAGGAATTCGCCGGCCGCGAGCTGGCCGACCTCCGCAAAAAGATCCCGGCCGACCTCAGGCGGGACGACGGCGTCGACCTCGACTCCCCCGACTGGCTCCGGGGGGTCCTCGACCAGGTCCGGCCGCTCCTGGCCGCCCGCTTCGACGCCGCAGGGCGGGCCCGATGAGGTTCCTCCGGCTCGACCTCCGCGCCTTCGGGCCCTTCGCCGACGCCCCGATGCTGGAACTCGGCGGCGGCGGGCGCGGCCTCCACCTGATCCACGGCCCCAACGAGGCCGGCAAGAGCACCGCCCTCCGCGCGATCCGCTGCCTCCTGTTCGGCTTCCCGCTCCAGTCGGGCGACGACCACCTCCACAAATACGACAAGCTCCGGGTCGGGGCGACCCTCCGGGGCGAGACCGGGGACGAGCTTTCGTTCGTCCGGCGTAAGAGGAACGTCAATCCCCTCTGGACGTTTGACGACGCCCGGGCGCTCGACCCGGACGCCCTCGGGCCGTTCCTGGGCGCCCTGGACGAGGCGAAGTTCGTCGACCTGTTCTCGATGGACCATGCCGAGCTGGTGGCCGGGGGCCTGGCGATCCTCAAGGGCGGCGGGCGGCTCGGGGAGATGCTGTTCGCGGCGGGTTCGGGCCTGGCCCGGGTGGACGAGGTCCGGCGGAAGCTCGACGAGGAGATGGACGCCCTGTTCCGGCCCCGGGCCTCGAACCCGTCGATCAACGCGGCGCTGGCGGAGCTGAAGGACGCCCGCGAGGCCGCCGAGCAGCAGATGCTCGGGACCCAGGCGTGGGTCGACCTCGACCACCGGATCGCCCGGGCCCGGGGCCGGCTGGCCGAGATCGAGGGGGAGCGGCCGGCGGTCGAGGCCGAGCGGCTCCGGCTGGAGCGGCTCCGGAAGGCCCTCCCGCTGATCGCCCGCCGCGAGGAGGCGGCCGGCGAGCTGGACCGGCTCCGAGGCGTCCCGGTCCTCTCCGACGACTTCGCCGAGGTCCGCCGGGCGGAGTCGACCGCGCTGGCCCTGGCGTCCCGGGGGGCCCGCGACGCCCGGGCGGGGCTGGAGGAGGTCGGGCGCGAGCTGGCGGGGCTCGGGCCGGCCGACCCGGTGGTCGCCGAGGCCGAGGCGATCGGGCCGCTCCAGGGGGACCTGGGGGTCTACCTCAAGGAGTGCCGCGAGCGGCCCGCCCGCGAGGCCAAGCGGGCCCACGTCGAGGCCGACGCCCGAGGCCGGCTGGCCGGCCTGTTCCCCTCGGGCGGGGTCGAGGAGGCGGGCGGGCTCCGGGCCCTCGCCGCCCGCCGGGGGCTGGTCCTGGAGCTGGCCGAGCGACTGGCGCGGCTCGAAGCGGCGACGGCCCAGGCCGAGGCGGAGGTGGCCAAGCTGGCCGGCCCCCGGCCCGGGGCCGACGACCCGGCGATGGACCCCGAGGCCCCACGGCACGCCCGGGACCTGGCCGGGGTCGTCGCCAGGGTGGCGGCCCTGGGCGACCCGGAGGGGCTCCTCGGCGACGCCCGGGCCGAACTGGGCGAGGCCGAACTCCGGGCCGCCCTCGGGCTCCGGGCCCTCCCGCTCTGGTCGGGATCGCTCGACGAGCTGGAGGCGCTGGCGGTCCCGCCGACGGCGACCATCGACCGCTCCGAGGCCCAACTCCGGGCCGCCGAGGAGGCCCTGGGCCGGGCTGAGGCCGCGCTGGCCCAGGCCGAGGGCGACCGGCGGACCCTGGAGCGCCAGATCGAGGTCCTCCGGCTCGCCGGGCCGGTCCCCACCGAGGAGGAGCTGGCCGCCCGCCGGCTCGACCGCGACCGAGGCTGGGGGCGGGTCCGGCGGGCCTGGCTCGGGTCCGAGCCGGCGGAGGATCCCCCCGGGCTCGCCGACGACCACGAGGCCGGCGTCCGGGCCGCCGACGACCTGGCCGACCGCCTCCGCCGCGAGGCCGACCGGGTCGCCGAGCAGGCCCAGCGGGCGGCGGGCCACCGCTCGATCCTCGCCCGGGTCGCCGCCCTGGCCGAGGACCGCGACCGGAAGACCCGGGCCCGGGCTGAAGTCCTCCAAGCCTGGGCGGGCCTCTGGCGGACCTTGCTCGGCCTGGACCCCTTCCCGCCCCGCGAGATGAGGGACTGGGTCGTCCTCGCCCGCGCCGCCCTGGTCCAGCAGGCCGACGAGATCCGGGGGCGTCGGTCCCGGTCCGACCGGTCGGCCGGGAGGGTCGCCGAGCACCGGACCGAACTGGGGCGCGGGCTGGCCCGGCTCGGCGAGCCCGGGGCCGAGCCCGGCGAATCGCTGGCCGCCCTGCTGGACCGGGCCCGAGCGGCGGTCGCCGGGGTAGACTCCGGGCTCCGGCTGGTCGCGGCCCGGTCCGATCGGGCCAGGGCCGAGGCCGCGCTCGGGGCCTGGCGGTCGCGCTGGGCCGAGGCGGTCAGGCCCCTGGGGCTGGACGACGGGGCCTCGCCGGCGCGGGCCAACGCGGTCCTGGCCGGGGTCGACGAGCTGATCAAGGCGACCGACGAGTCCGCCGCCCTCGGCGAGGCGATCCGCGAGGGGGAGCGGCTCGGCCGCCGCTTCGAGGGGGCCGTCGGGGCGCTCCTCGGCCGGCTCGGCGAGGCGGCCCCCTCGGGCGACTCCGAGGCCGACGCCCGCGCGATCCTGGCCCGGCTGGACCGGGCCCGGCTGGCCGACGCCCGGCGCGAGGGCCTGCTCCGCCGCCAGGCCGAGGAGCGGTCCAGGCTGGCCGGGGCCGGGGCCGAGGTCGACCGGGCCGAGGCCACGCTGGCCGCCCTGGCCCGCGAGGCCCGGTGCGGGGGAGCGCCCGGGGACCTGGCCGAGGCCCAGCGCGCCTCCGACGAGGTCAAGGCGCTCCGGGACAAGCTTCGGGGGCTCGACGACCGGCTGGCGGACCTGGCCGAGGCCGGACCCGTCGACCGGCTCCGCGAGGAGGCCCGGGGGCTCGACCCGTCGGACCTGGACGCCCGGATCGCGGCGCTGGGCGAGCGGCTGGACCCGCTCAAGGCGGAGGGCCGGCGGCTCGGCGAGGAGATCGGGAGCTGCCTTGAGCAGCTCCGCCGGATGGACGGGGGCCCGGCCGCCGCCGACGCCCGGCAGGACGTCGAGGAGCGGATGGCCCGGCTGGCCGAGGACGTCGAGAAGTACGCCCGGCTCCGGCTGGCCTCGGCGGTCCTCCGCGAGGCCGTCGAGCGCTACCGGAAGGAGCACCAGGGCCCGGTCCTGGACCGCGCGGGGGGGCTCTTCGCCCGGCTGACCGCCGGCTCGTTCGCCGGGCTCCGGGCCGACGTCGACGAGAAGGGCCAGCCCGTCCTCCGGGGCGTCCGGGCCGACGGGTCGAGCCTCCTGGGCGTCGAGGGGATGAGCGAGGGGACCGCCGACCAGCTCTACCTGGCCCTCCGCCTGGCCAGCCTGGAGACCTACCTGGACGACCACGAGCCGATCCCGCTGGTCGTCGACGACATCCTGGTCAACTTCGACAACGCCCGGGCCCTGGCCGCGCTGGAGGCCCTGGCCGCGCTCTCGACCCGGACCCAGATTCTGTTCTTCACCCACCACGAGCACCTCGTCGACCTCGCCCGATCGGCCCTGGGCGGCGACGTCCTGTTCGTCCATCGCCTCGATCGGGGCACGCCCCGGGCCGAGACCGAGACCGAAGGCGAGCCCGAGCCCGCCCCGGCCGGGCCGGTCAAGCCGAGGCGGAAGAAGAAGGCCCCCCCGCTGGCGGGCGAGGGTTGATGGGGCGGGATGCCTTTTCACTCCGACACAGGGCGATTGCACCAATAAGTCTTGAGCCTACAAGGGCTTAGGGATTTCAAGTGTTTTTCGCCCGCCTTTCTGTTGGTTGAATGGCGGAGTTCCGTCGTGGGCTTAGGAAGGGCGATTAACGTAAAGTCCCTTGAAGCAGCGGGTTTTATGGTGCAATCGCCCTGTGCTGGGCCATCGGAGTAGCTTAACCGATGGTCCAGTTTCCGGGGTCCACTATAGCAGATCGGGTGAGTCGTGGCAGGCCAGAGATCCGAAGGCGAGCGGAACTTTGGAAATGGTTGCGATCGCGTCCGACTCCTGGACCTCTCTGCGGATGGGCGAAGGCCTCGGGAGGATCTTCCGATGTGATGAGGAGCGATCGATCACCGGAGGGTCATGCTGCACACGACACGCGGTGTCAGATCGGCCTCACGCTCGGGGTGTTCGGGCCGGCTTCCTAGCCGGTGATCGTGGTAGATGCTGGCGAGTTCGTTCAGAAGCGAATTGCCATTCATACCATTCCGACGCATCAGGTTCAGTTCGCGTGTCACGGCGTTCGTCACGGGGCCGCGGAAGGCTTGGTCGAGGTGCAAGATCCTCGCACGAGTTTCTTCATCCGGCTCTTCCGAGAGAAGTTTCCTTAGTTCGAGAAAGATGTATCGTTGGCCCACCCCGAATGACTTCGACTGGTCGCGTTCGACCAATCGATTCTGGTACTCCTCCTCGAACATCTTCTTGGCGGCGACGACGTGACGGCCGTGATCCGGGGCGAGCGGAAGGGGCTCGAGTTCGGGGCCACATTTGATCTGGCCCAGGATGTGGGGCAGGTCATTCGTCAGGATCTTGCCGGTCGAGCCGAAGAGATACGCCTTGTGATAGCGACCTGCCCTGCAGAGGACGTACGCTCCCGCCGTACTTGCAAGCTTACCGGAGCGGATTCCGTCGGACAGGTTGGCGATCCGCTCAAATTCCGCGGGATCCTCTCGCCTGAGGAGCCGGAGCATCTCCTCGGCCTCGTTGAGGTCGATCAATTCGTCGGATTCCACCTGATCGAAAATTAGCTCGGTGGATTCGCCTGGTTCGTAGATGGAGTACATGGCCGATTCATTCAGCCGTTCCGAGGCGTCGAGGATCGCCGAGTCCTCTCCGATCATGTCATGGATATCTTGGATCCGGAGCTGCAGCCTCTGACGAAGTCCGAGGTTTCTTTCGAGGCCGACCTCGGGCAGGAAGTTGAACCCACGGATGACTTCGAAGTCCGTGCCGATCCGGTCGATCCGGCCGAAGCGTTGGATCAGCCGTACGGGGTTCCAGTGCAAGTCGTAGTTGATGATCGTGTCGCAGTCCTGAAGGTTCATGCCCTCGGACAGGACGTCGGTAGCGACCAGCGTCATGATTTCCGGGCCGACGTCTCCGGGCCGCAGAGCGGGGTTCGAGCGGGGGGCAAACCGCCCAACGATCAGGGCGTAGTTCTTGACCCCGCTATGAATGACCACGACGCGAGGATCTCGATTCCCGGGGTTCAGGCTCCTGGATATGTAATTGGCCGTATCGGTGTACTGCGTGAAGATCAAGCGTTTCTTTCGACACTCCTCGCTGAACACCACCACGAATAGAAGGCCAAGGGACTTGGACTTACGGCGAATCGCCGCAAATCTCCTTGAATTTGCCCGTCAAACTCACGTGGGTCCACCACCCA
>JAABUU010007034.1_pt1 | contig 11769 bp, 8 predicted proteins | sample 5559301 | NCBI WGS metagenome assembly JAABUU01 (sample SAMN10711884, study PRJNA513360) | rock metagenome | isolation source: Antarctica rocks | place: Antarctica: Victoria Land, Richard Nunatak white
AGGGCATGATCTGCATCTCCAAACGCCACTCCGGCGCGCTGCCCGAGGCGATCGCCTCGCGCAGGTCGCGGCGGTGGAAGTCGGGGTCCTCGGCGGTCATCGCCTTGGCCTCATCGTCTGAGAAGTTGTCCGGTCCCTGGACAGTCTTGAAGTGATACTTGACCCAGAAGCGCTGACCACCCGCGTTGATCCAGGAGAACGTGTGGCTGCTGTAGCCGTTCATGTTGCGCCAAGTGCGCGGCGTGCCGCGGTCGGACATGAGGACGATGACCTGGTGGGCACTCTCTGGGGAGAGCGTCCAGAAGTCCCACTGCATGTCATTGGAGCGCAGGCCGGTGTCAGGCAGGCGCTTCTGGGAGTGGATAAAGTCCTGAAACTTGGTTGTGTCGCGGACGAAGAAGACCGGCGTGTTGTTGCCCACCAGGTCGAAGTTGCCTTCGTCGGTGTAGAACTTCAGCGCAAAGCCACGCGGGTCGCGAACGGTGTCGGGATAGCCCTGCTCGCCGGCAACCGTCGAGAAGCGAGCAAACACCGGAGTGCGCTTGCCCACATCAGCCAGGAAGCTCGCCTTGGTGAATTGGGTGACGTCCTCAGTAACCTCAAAGAAGCCGTGCGCCCCGCTGCCCTTGGCGTGCACCACGCGCTCGGGAACGCGCTCGCGATTAAAGTGCTGCATCTTCTGCACGACGTAGTGGTCGTGCAGCGCGATGGGCCCAGCGGGACCGACGGTTAGTGAGAACTCGTCGCTGGCGGCGGGAATCCCGGAGTCGTTGGTAGTCGCCGGTGCCATGCCATCGGCGTCGGTCCTGTGAGAATCGTGCTCGATCATCTCGCTCCTCTGGCTTGGTGGTGGCCGTGGGTCGGTCGGTCATCTTCGCTCGGGGAGCGGCCACCGCGTCATCCGGTGACCGCGTCCCGTCTGGTCCCCCCATCTCGACACCGTCAGATCGAGCGGGATGCATGGGAGTCTAGGACTTGGCCAGGTGCGGCGACGGCTGATATCGCCGGTCCCCCCGGTCGGCCCTGCGTGACCATGCGCCGGGAGCTATGCCGCTGCGCAAGCTTAGATGGATTGTCGGTAGCCGAAGAATTCGTGGTCTTGGTTGTAGCCGCCGTAGCCGCTGCCGACCTCTGCGTAGTGGGCGACGAACTCGATTCCTTTGATCCACTTGACCTGTTTGAAGCCGAGCTCGATCTCGTTGCGCAACCGGAGCGGGGCGCCGTGACCGAACGGCAAAGGCGCGTCGTTCATGTCGTAGGCGAGCATCGTGAGTGATGGCTCATGTGCTCGATTGGATGCGCGTCGTAGTAGACGCCCTTGTCCGCCCCCTCGCCCAGGGAATAGAACACGACCCACTGCGCCTCGGGTTGAGGCTCGACAAGGTCGAGGATCGTTTGCATTGAGACTCCGCCCCACTTCGCCACGCCGGACCATCCCTGGATGCAGAAGTGCTGGGTGATCTGCTCGTGATGCGGTAGGGCTTGTAGTTGTGTCAGGGCGAGCTCGACAGGATTGGCGACCAGCCCGCTTATCCGCAGTCGGTACCCGGCGAAGTTGTCGTCAAACAGCGCCTTGTACTCGTCGGAGTCTGGGTACTGGCCGTTGTGCCAGAAGTAGGGAGAGATGTCCTTCTCGCTGTACTCACCGGGCATGGGGTCGACATGCTCAAACAAGCGCTGCACCGGCCCAACCACCGCCTGACCGACGCGCTGGACCACCCGCGGGTGGTGGATCGTGAACGGCGTCGCGGCAACCCACGCGACGACGTAGACGACCATCGACGCGGCGAACAGCCAGAACCCGAGCCAACTACCGCCGGTGCGTCCCGCGTACACGTGGTTGAGGTTGACCAGTAGTCCGGTGGTGAACACAAAGGTCACGTGAAGCACGATGAAGATCAAGAACCAGACCAGCACCACGAAATGCAGGGAGCGAGCGGTCTGGATGCTGAACGGCTTGCTGATGCTCCTGAAGCGGGTCGACAGTGCGGGTGACATGCCGAGGCCGGTGATCAGCGCCAGCGGGGCGGCGACGAACACGGTGATGAAGTACGCGATCAGCTGCAGGCCGTTGTAGGCGACCCAGGCGTGGTCGGTTGGCCAGTTCAACGACAGGTACTGCACCAACGTCGACACGGCATTGGGAAACACATCCCAGCTGATGGGCACCAGACGCTGCCAACGGCCCGTGGTGAACAGCAACACGAAGAAGACCACGCCGTTGAGCAGCCACAGAGCATCGACGCTGAGATGCCACCAGCGCGCCAGACCGATCGAATGACGCAGTCCCGGTAGACCAACCTGTCTCGGCAAGCTGATCGAGTCTTGCTTAGCCGTCCACAGCGGATCGTCGGGAACCGGCTTCTGGATCCGAAACCAGTCGCGACCTGGGGTGCAATGCCGGGTCCAGTACAACCGCGGATGATCAGACAGAATCTGCACGCCCGAGCGGATGATGAAGATCATGAAAAACGCGTTGAAGAGATGCTGCAGACGCACCCACGATGAGAACCCCGTCGTCCCACCAGGCGCCCGTCCCGCCATGGTTCCCGGGTATTCGCCGATGAACCGCTGCATCCACGGCTCAGCCCGCAGGCCCTTGGCGACGGCGACCGCGACCAGAAGAAGCCCGAAGCCGATCGGCAGCAACCACAGCAGGTTCAACCACCGACTGCGTCCAACGCGCACCCGGGGAGCGATTCCGTTGACGTGCGGTACCGAACCCGCCCAAGTAGCGGTATCAATCACATCCTCCCCCGGAGTCAACTGCCAGCGATAACTACGAACCACGTCAGGCGAAACGCCCGATGACCCGCCAGCAGGCCGATCCGCAGCGGTGGGAGGGTCGTCGAGGCCCATCGTACGAAGAGCCTACGCGAAGCCCCGCCCGCCCAGCGACAGAGAGGGACGGCACCGCCGTCCTGCCGGCGCTTTCTCCACCCGAACGGGTCAACACTGCTCAAGCCCCGCTCGCGCACCTCGAGAGCTGTCCAAACCAACGCGAGTACGGGAGAACTCGGCGCCGTAACAGTGATTACGGGTAATGCAGGCTCGCTTGCATCTCAGACGCGGGGGCTACGTCCTCGCCTCACGTACCCAAGCCCGGTGCGCGTGCTCGTGTCCACCGGCAGTCCGTTCTGCCAGCTGTGCGTTGATCGAGCCCTACGGGTTTCTCGCCGGTACCTGGCCGTTTGGGGTGGTGGAGGCGATCTGGGGGCGTTACGACCATGGCAACCAGCGAGCGCACTGGCGAACTTGACGAGCCTCGTCACGTCAGAGCCGAGGCGCACCTCAACCGGACCGCCTCCCCTGAGCGTTCACTCCCAAGCTCGTCGACCGGCGTCCTCCCGACCGGGTGGTGTGACCGTCGAGATCAACCGCCGGCGACCGTCCACCGCGCGGGTCAGTGACCTGGGCGCGCGGAACAGCCACGAGTCGACGATCAGCTCGGCGGCCTCCCCTGCGTCGATGGCTTCAAGGCGCACCAGGACGATGGGCTGACCGGCGTAGTGCGCCGTGGTGAAGAATTTGACGGGGTCGGCGGCGGTAAGCGCCTCCTTGTCTTCGACTGTCTCGACCCACGCCACAAGCGTCTCCGGATCGTCGCGCAGCCAGGCGAACATCCGCGGTGCTGTCCGCCACGAGGGTCGCCCCCCGTACGATGACCTGCTCGTACGCGCCCGGGAGCGCCAGCGCCAGCTGGCGGACGTCGTCCTCGGTGACCACCGTCCAAGGTTCGCACAGCCGGTGCTACCTCCACCCGTAAGCCGATCCTCTGGCGGTACACGCACGGCCCCCCAGCGCTTCGGCTTGTGCCTCCTGTCGACCCGCGTTAGAAAGGAATTCTGTCACTGGCTTGCGCCTCCTGTGCGGGTCGACGAAGCACGTGATGGCGACGCGGAGCGGTCTCTGGATAGCCTCAGTCCTCAATGCAGGCTGAGCAGGTCATCGCGTTCCGGCTCGCGCGGTCAGGGCTCGTCAGCCGCGATGCCGGAAGTCTTGCCGACGCAGCGGCATGCCCTGCCTCCGACTTCTCGAGATTCGGCCCTGTTCGCGCTCGCCGCGCGACGGGAGGACCTCAGGCGAGAAACCTACGACCAGGCTGTCGACCAAGGCGAACTCGTGGTAGCCCACATCATTCGGGGCGCGATTCATATGCTGGCGGCCGCGGACTTTGACCTCTACGGACGTGCGCTGGTAGCGACCGACGACGATGAGCTGGGTGCGCAGCTTGGTCGGCAGTTTCAGCAGCTGGCCGTCCAGACGGGCATCGCTCCCACGGATGCGCTCGACGAAGTTGCGCAGGCGACGACGGATGCGCTCGGCGACGGTCGTGCGTTGTCCAAGAATGAGCTCCACGACGAGCTTCGCCAGCGAGTCAGCGCCGACTTGATCCCGTGGTGTAAGGGTTGTGAGAGCCATCACGTCGCTGCGATGCTATGGCGCTATGGGACCGTCGTGGCCGGGGCGCGCCTTGATTCCCAGCGCCGTTACGTGCTCGGCCGGCCAGGCCGGACCCCGCCGGGGCCAAGGCGGTCAGGCTCTTTCTGCGCTTCTACGGGCCCGCCACCGTCGGTGACTTCGGCGACTGGGCCGGAGTCGCAAAGCCTCACGCCAACCGCCTCTGGCAACAAGTCGTAGGTGAGCTCTCGGAGATCGCGATGGGAAGCGACAAGGGCTGGGTGCTTCGTGACGATGCGCCGGGACTCGACTCGCCGCCGGAGGCGAAGGGCATCCGTCTGATCCCGCCCGGCGACCCCTTTCTGGGCAAGCCCAATCGATCGCTACTAGCGCCGGACGTCGAACTGCGAAAGCGTCTCTTTCGCCCGGTTGCGAGCCCCGGCGCGGTGCTCAAGGACGGCCAGCTAGTTGGTCTCTGGCGCGTCAAGGCCAAGGGCAAGAAGGCCGAGATCACCGTCGAAAAGCTCGGGAGGCTCGCCCGGGCGGACCTTGAGCCAGAGGTCCAGCGCATCGCTGACCTGCGTGGCGCCGCACAGGCCACACTCGTGCTGCACTGACTCGATGCCCGCTTGGGGCGCCGCTTGGACTGCATGGAGCTCATGGTGATGGGTCCTCTCTGAGGTTGGCCCAGTCACGTCGTCGAGCACCACGACTACATGGCGATGCTGCGTTTTGTGCTCGCGCGGAAGTCAGGCCCGAAAACCGGCCTCGCAACCGGGCTGGAGCGTGGCCCCAAAAGAACACAATTGCAGGATAATCTCGTAATGGCGAGACCCGGACTCGAACCGGGGACACCACGATTTTCAGTCGTGTGCTCTACCAACTGAGCTATCTCGCCGCGGCGACGCATCGTACCGGCCGGCAGGCATCTGAGGCCGGTGGTCCGAGGCCGCCTCAGCGGCCAGCGCCCGGACCGGCGCTTGAGGCGTCCTCGGCTCGATCGGCGGCCGTGCGCGCGTCTTCGGCGGCCTCGCGGGTGCGCTTGGCCTCACCATCGGCATCGGAGGCGCGGTCGTTGGCTTCGTGAGCGCGACGGTGTGCCTCGTCGGCCCTGTCGGCTCGATCGCGCGCCTCCTTGTCGAGCTTGTCGGCCTGCTCGCGGGCGTCCTTGGCGTCGGCGTGACGCTGCTCAATGAGGCTCGCGCTCTCAAAGCGCGAGCCATCCCCCACCCTGACGCCGTAGACGTCCACGGCTCGGCGAGCCGCTTCGCCGTCGAGGACTCCGTCAGTGTCGGAGGTCTCGGCCTTGGCGACCTGCTCGCTGGTGAACGCGACCCGAACGTACTCACGGCCAACGGACGCCTGCGCCACCGGCACGAGGTGGGAGCGACGCCCGAGCAGACCGCTCTTGATGGTCAGAAACGCGGCCTCGCCGTTGGCCGTGTCGTAGTAGACATCGTCGAGCTTGCCCAGCTTCTCGCCCTCGCGGTCGAGAACATCCTGCCCGCGCCACTCGTCTATCTGCTCCACGCCAAGCATCCACTCATGCTATCCGAGGCGCGCGAGGCGTAAGCGTGCCGAGAAGGTGGTTGTGGTGCCCACCGCGGAGGGCTAGCCTGATGATCTAAGGGTTGGTGGTCAAATCGCCCGCATCCTCGTGACCGGCCTTTGCGTTGGTGGTCAAGCACGGCGCTCTGGCGATCTTTCACCGCACCGTCCGCCTGGGCTGAGCGACGGCCGCTCTGACGGCGGGGACGAGCACTACCCTGCCCCGACCATGGATGCCGACAGACAGCGGGTAGGGCTGAGGACGATCGGGCGCCGGCTGGGGCGCCGGCGATCAGCACCCGATCGAGAACCCGAGCCTGAATTTGAGTGGTTCGATGGCCCCCCCGCGCTCGACGGTGGGACCCCGAGTTCGGAGTCCGCCGCTGCAGGCGAGCCACCGGCGCCCACTTCCGAGCCGATCGAAGTCCTCGCTCCCGGTCCCGAGCCGGTCGAGCCGGCCTTCGCGTTGACCGGGCAAGACCTGGTCAGGCGCTACGGGGAAGGGGACGCCGCGGTGGAGGCCCTGCGCGGGGTGAGCGTCTCCTTTGACGCCAACAGCTTCACCGCCATCATGGGACCCTCGGGCTCGGGAAAATCGACACTGATGCACATCCTCGCCGGTCTGGACCGTCCCACCAGCGGAGAGGTGCACATCGGAGGACAATCCCTCGCTGACCTCGATGACCGCCACCTCACCCTGCTGCGCCGGCGCAGCGTTGGGTTCGTCTTTCAGGCGTTTCACCTACTGCCCGCGCTCAGCGTCGAGGAGAACGTGGTGCTGCCGCTCACCATCGCCGCTGAGCGACCCGAGCCCGACTGGGTGGACACCCTGCTCGACACCGTGGGGCTCGCCGACCGACGGTCGCACCGCCCGGCACAACTGTCGGGCGGCCAGCGCCAGCGCGTGGCGCTGGCCCGGGCCCTGGTCACCCGGCCGGCGATCGTGTTCGCCGACGAGCCCACCGGCAACCTGGACTCGACCGCCAGCGAAGAGGTCCTCGACCTGATGCGCCGGGCAGTGGACGACCTGCACCAGACCGTCGTGCTCGTCACCCACGACGCCGCGGCCGCCGCCCGCGCCGACCGCGTGCTCTTCCTCGCCGACGGCCGCCTGGTGCGTGACAGCGAACGTCTGGGGATCGACGCCATCCTCGATGTCCTCAAGGAGACGTGATGGTCGGACTGGCGCTACGCGGGATGCGCGCCCGCCCGGTGCGCGTGGCGCTCACCGCCCTGGCGGTGGTCCTGGGGGCGGCGATGATCGCCGGCGCCTACGTGCTCACCGACACCATCCACCGGGCGGTCGCTGAGATCTTCAGCGCCTCCGCCCACGGAGCAGACGCGGTGGTGACCGGGCGCAGCTCCAGCAGCGACAGTTCACCCGAGGCGCCGAGCATCCCCCAGGCGGTCGTCGACAAGGTCAACGCCCTCCCGGGCGTGGCCCAGAGCGAAGGTCAGGTCAGAGACAGCGCCGCCCTGGTGGGGGCCGACGGGCAGATCGTCCAGGTGGATGGCGCGCCGACGCTGGCCGTCTCCTTTTTAAATTCCTCATTCCAGGCCCTGAGAGTGACCCGGGGACGGGCCCCCGCGGGCCCGGATGAGCTGGCTGTTGACGAGCACACGGCATCGGCCCGCCATCTGCGCCTGGGCCAGAGCGTGCGTCTCTCCACCGCAGGTCCGGCGCGGATGTTCACCGTCGTGGGCAGCGTGGGCTTCGGAGACACATCTCTGGGGGGCGCCACCCTCGTGGTGCTGGACCTGGGCACCGCCCAGGCGCTGTTTCACAAGCGAGGGCTCGTCGACTCGCTCTACGTGCGGGTCCTGCCGGGCGTGCGTCCCGACGAGGTGGTGCGCGAGATCGGCTCGGTTCTGCCCCGCGGCCTGCAGGTACGCAGGAGGGCCGATCAGGTACGCGGCGACATCGCCCGGGTCTCGGGTCAGCTGAGCTTCCTCACCAGCGCGCTGCTCGCCCTGGCCCTGGTCGCCTTGGTGGTGGGAGGCCTGGTGATCTACAACGCATTCTCGATCACCGTCGCCCAGCGTACGCGGGAGCTCGCCCTGCTGCGAATGCTGGGGGCCACCCGCCGGCAGGTACTGACATCGGTGGTGATCGAGGCCGTGGCCATCGGCCTGGTGGCATCGACGGTGGGCCTCGGACTGGGCTTCCTGGCCGCCGAGGCGATACGGGCGCTGCTGCTGGCGGCGGGCATCGACCTGCCCACCACCGCCGCGGTGCTGCGCCCGCGCACGGTCGCCGTATCCCTGGGGGTCGGAACTCTGGTCACGCTGGCCGCCTCGCTTCACCCCGCCCTACGGGCCGCGCGGGTCGCCCCGATGGCCGCCCTGCCCGCGCCGGATGCCCTCACCGGAGACCGTCGGTCGCGCCTGGCCCCGCTTACGCGGGCGGTGACCGCAGCCGTCCGGGTGGCCGGCTGGCCGGCTGAGCGCACGACCTCACTGGTCGGGCGACTGGCCCGGGAGAACGCCGCGCGCAACCCGGGGCGCACGGCGGCCACCGCAGCGTCTCTGATGGTGGGTCTGGCGGTGGCGGTGTCGATCACGGTGCTGGCCAACGGAGCTCGCATCTCCGTGCGCCAGCTCGTCGATCACGGCTTTGCCGGTGATCTGGCGGTCGTCCACCAGGACGGCTCCTCGCCCATCCCCGTCCAGACCGCCCAGGCGGTGGCCAGCGTCTCGGGAGTGCAGAGCACATCGGTGCTCAAGCGCTCTGATTCTCAGGTGCGGGGCGCCGGCCGACAAAGCGCCTACGGCATCGACCCCACCACGGTGGAGTCGGTCTATCGCTTTGACTGGGTGGAGGGCTCTGACGAGGTGCTGGGCCTGCTCGGGCCCAGCGGGGCGTTGGTCGAGCAGCGGCTCGCCGACCACGAGCACCTGCACGTGGGCAGCCCCTTCGAGGTCACCACACCAGCGGGCATCCCCGTCACCCTGCACGTGCGGGGGGTGTACCGCGATCGTGCGCTGCTCACCGGCTATGCCCTGGGACTGCCTGCCTTCACCGACACCTTCCATCAGAGTCGCGCCGCGCAGGTCTTCGTCAAGCTCCTCCCGGACGCCAACCGCGTCCAGGCCCTGCGGGCGGTCAATACCGCACTGGCTCCCTACCCGCAGGCGCGGGCGCGCTCTCAGCGCGAGCTCGCCGACGAGCAGGCCTCGCGGGTGGACAGCATCCTCTACCTGCTCTACGCGATGCTCGCCCTCAGCCTGGTGGTCTCGCTGCTGGGCATCGTCAACGCGCTGACGCTATCGACCTACGAGCGCAGCCATGAGCTCGGCGTGCTGCGTGCCGTGGGTCTGTCACGCCGTCAGAGCCGACGCACTGTGCGCTATGAGGCCGTCATCACCACGATGATCGGTGCCATGCTCGGGGTGATCCTGGGCCTGCTCGTGGCGACGGCGGTCGCCGTGTCGGTGGGGTCCGACGGACTGGTGCTCGCCGTGCCCTGGGGGCAGATCGCGGGCCTCATGGCCCTGGCCCTGGCCCTGGGGTGGGTGGGGGCAGCTGTCCCCGCCCGTCGCGCCGGGCGCCTGGATGTGCTGGGCGCGTTGGCCTACGAGTGAGTTATGACTCTGGACGCGGCCACGCTGACCGGCCGCGATCATCATTAGGGTCTTTGAAGTGTCTTTCGCAGGCAACGATGTGACGGGCTCTGCTCTGCCCGCCGCCGCCACCCCTGCCGCTCGCGTGCGCCCGAGCCCGCGGGTGAGCAGCGTCGCCGCCTCGCCGGGGTCGCAATCTCGCCCCAGGCTGCTGCTGGCGGTCTGCTGCGTCGCCCAGTTCATGGTCATCCTCGACGTCTCGATCGTCAACGTGGCGCTGCCCTCGATCCGGACGAGCCTGGGCTTCTCGGCGACTGATCTGCAGTGGATCGTCAACGCCTACACGATCGCCTTCGCCGGCTTTCTCATGCTCGCCGACCGCACGGCCAAAGTGCTCGGTCAACGACGGACCTTCGTCGCCGGGATCGTCGTGTTCTCGCTGGCGTCGCTGGCGGGGGGCCTGGCCGCGACGCAGACGGTGTTGGTTGCTGCTCGCGCGGCTCAAGGTCTGGGTGGGGCGATCATGGCATCGGCGTCCCTGGCGGTCATCGTCTCCGCCTACGCCCCCGGGCGCGAGCGCCATCGCGCGGTGGGGCTGTGGGGGGCGATGAACGGTGCTGGCGGAGCGGCCGGCACGTTCCTCGGCGGCGTCATCACCCAGGAGCTCGGCTGGCATTGGATCTTTCTGATCAACGTGCCCGTCGGGATCGCGGCGGCGATCGTCGCCCACGCCTCCATACCCGAGCGTCACAGCGGCGCACCGGAGCGGGGCTTTGACATCGCTGGCGCCGTTGCCGTCACCGTGGGGCTCCTGACCCTCGTCTACGGCATCGTGGCCGCCGGCAGCGACGGCTGGGGCAGCCTCGCGGCACTGGGGCCAATCGTGCTCGGCCTCGCTCTGCTCGCGGCCTTCGCCGTCATCGAGGGCCGTTTCGCGCGGGTGCCACTTCTTCCCCTGAGCGTCTTTGCCTCCCAGCCGCTGCGCCTCGCCAACGGCGTCGTGCTGCTGCTCAGTGCCGCGCTGTTTCCGATGTGGTACTTCGCCTCGCTGTACATGCAGGAGGTGCTGCACATGACCCCGCTGGCCACCGGCTTGGCCTTTCTGCCCATGGCGCTGACGATCATGTTCTGCGCCAGACGGGCGGGCCTGGCCGTCGCCCGCGTGGGAGCCCGCCGGGTCCTGGGCAGCGGACTTACTTTGATGGCGATCGGCCTGGCGCTGTTCAGTCGGGTCGCCGTCGATGGCAGCTACGCCCTGAACATCCTCGTGCCTGGGTTACTGGTGGCCGCGGGAATCGGCTTCTCGATCGTGCCGTCGACGATCGCCGCCACCGTCGGTGCGCCGCCGAGCCAGACCGGTCTGGCCTCGGGCCTCATCAACACCTCACGCCAGATGGGCGGGGCGCTCGGACTGGCGATCCTCACCGCCCTGGCGGCCCAGTACAGCGGCCATCTCCTCTCCGCCAACCACTCCGCGCCGGTGGACGCGCTCAACGGCGGCTTCCGGCTCGCGTTCCTCCTGGCCGCGGTGCTGGCCGCGGTCAGCGCCCTGATGACCTTCCGGCTCATGCCCGCATTGCACGCCAGGCAATCCGCGGGCGGTGGCGCTGCCTGACGTGGGTAGGGCCCTTGAGCGGGGCGGCGGGGATGGCGCCTCCCGCTCAGATCAGCTCAGGATCAAGCGGCGACCGGCGGCAGTCCGAACTCGGCGCGAAACTCGTTGGTGTCGTGGAGGTGGGGAAACGGCTCGCGCGGGGCCTCGACGCCGAGCATGGCGGCGAGGGGGTCCCAGCCGTCGCCGGGCTCCCACACGGTGAGGCGCTCGGCGGGGACCGTCGCCTTGATCGTCTGGATGCGCTGCTCGTACATCCCGCGCACCCACTCCTTGTCCTCAAAGCGCCCCTGAAAGTCGCCCTGCCAGATCAGCTTCTCGATGACCTCGCCCAGCTGGGGCGAGGGAGGCGGACGATTTCCTTCTCGCATCTCGCCGGACTGTGCCGCCTGCTTGATGGCCAGGATGGTGTGTTTGCAGCTCTCATAGAAGCCGTCGAACTCACGCACGTTGAGCAGCACCGGGGCATCGGGGAACGCGTCGACGAGCTCCCTCCAGCGCGCACAGGCCGGCCAGTCCACCGTGGCCTCCCAACCGTCGAAGACCTCGTTCCAGTCGACCCGCTCCCCATCGGCGACCTTGGTCCAGTAGGGAAGGTCGCGATCCTTGTTCTCACCGGTGATCAACTCGATCATGTGAAAGCAGGG
>JAABUU010007036.1_pt1 | contig 11767 bp, 13 predicted proteins | sample 5559301 | NCBI WGS metagenome assembly JAABUU01 (sample SAMN10711884, study PRJNA513360) | rock metagenome | isolation source: Antarctica rocks | place: Antarctica: Victoria Land, Richard Nunatak white
TTTGCTTAGCAAGAAAGCTGCTGGCGCAGTCAGCAGTCAGCGTCAGCGTCTGCGTCAAAGTCAAGGGGCAAGGGGAGGGCCAAACTCTGGCGATTTTCTTGGAGCTGGTAATTAAACTGCTGTGTTGTGCATATGTAAGTTACTTCACTGAAAACAAAGGCTTGCTGACTGAACAGGGTCTCCTTCTGTCAAAGGAAAGCTGGTTCAGGGAGCAAGCTTCTGGATGTTCTAGTGCAAACGCTCTTGTTCTATGCCTGCTGCTTCACTGAGAAAACTGAACACTACAAGTCAGAGCTGGCTAGTTTATTGAACACCCAGGGTGTCACAGGCTATCCTTGTGTATGTCTTTCGCTTGCGGCACAGCTGCCAAGTTGGGGCCCTGCTGTCAGCCTTGTGTCACTGTCACAGACCTGTTGCTTTTACCGGCGCCACACATGCGCTGCAAGCGCTTTCTGCGCCAGTGAAGCCGTACACAGGAAGGTGTGCTGGTTGACTTGCTGTGTTCGGAAGGACCGCCGCTTCAACACAGAGTTGCGCTTCGCATTCGTGTCGGAGCTCGCACATATTGCTGGTCCGACCGATACTTCTGGCTGTTCAGCTGTCACGTACAGTAGGGCCCATAAGTACTGTACGTCAGCCGTCTGAGCAGGTGTCTGAAAAGACTGAACAGATGTTGCTGAGGCACAGTCAGGGAATTCAACCGGCAAATTTGCGATGCAGAGTGCAAAAGTCAACAGCTTCATGCAGCTTCTAGAAGCAAATTGGAAGAGGCTGCTCGTGAACAGGATGTCTTTCATCTTTCTTGAGGAAGCCTAGCAATTTTGCACCTCAAGCAAGCATCCTGACCGGGTTCCGGTAGCAAGGATGTCGTCGACCTTCATGATTGGTATGCAGCTGCTCGTTCTCAGCATAGGCCTCAGCACCATAAACCACAATTTGCAGGGTATTCGCCACGAGCTGACTATCTTGAATCGGAGCTTGTCGAACACCAACGTACAGAGCTCTGGCTCACCTACTTACATGGGCCAGCAAATGCAAGACCTTGTGACCACAAAAGGTCACTCAGCACCGTGAAGCAATAGCAAAGACAGACAGACGGTGATTATGATACGTATGTGGAGATGAAGACACTTGGTGCTAAGTGTGACAAGCTCACGGAACTGATAGTTGCTTGAGGCGGGATTGCAGCAGGCTGAGGGTGAGTTGGCCATGGCTCGGGACGTTTTCAGCAGGACAATATCTGGGAAGCTGTCAGCTCAGTTTCATGCCTTTGTCGAAGGCTACATGAGCCCTGCATTTGATCTGCGTGCTGTGGAGGACCTGCTGGGTTGACAGGCAATGTGTTGCACAGATCTTAGCGCTGCAGTATGTAACAAGAATGTAACAAGGAGTTGCAAACCATCATAAATGCATGAGTCACTTTTTTCATGAGACTTGACAATGAGTTTGGAGGATGAGCATTTCTAATGCTATGGGGTTCGATTGAGTGGTGAGGCTATGTGACCTACAAGAATTTGGTGTATATGCTATCACCTGTCAGTAGCACTTGGTTTGCAGAAAATTGGTTGCTATATAATGTCTTTGGTCCGTGTCGATGTACTGCGGGAAAGTAATGAAGCAGTGAAGCACTCAAAGATAGGGATTGACACGAGAAAAGTTACTGTTATTTTGTTGATGCATTAGTTCCTAGTACTGCATCGTATCGACAACCTGTACTGGGATTGGTCAACACTCCTCTGATGCATCAGGGGCTGTAAGGTTTCTTGCTACAACCAAAGTTCATACATCATAAAAGTTGTGACCCAACCATATTGGACACAGCATCTACACAGCCTTGTGATGGACCTAGCGCTAATCTAATTGTGTTGCACGGGGATGGACCTAGCGCTATTCTAATTGTGTTGCACGGGGACAAGCACAGAAATGTTGCAGACGTCATGCTTGACAGCATGTTGCCAAACTCAGAAACGCAGCAAAGAGCTTCAAGCAAGGTGCATGCAGACAGATGTCAACATAAGATCAACACAGTCAAGCCATCAATTCAGCTTGCTGGGGACTTGGACGAGGAGCAATCACATTTCCCAGCCATCCCAAGACACCAGACGGTTGGCGACCTAAACCACAGCATTACTTGTTGATGAGCACTAGGTGACAGCATGCAAGTTGGCTTCTCTAATGATACACAAGCGAAGAAAGCAGGGCAAAACTTGCACCTTATGTGTATTTCTGAGTCATATGCAACTTATGTTTTGCGCTGAGAAGTCTGGGCCAATTGGGACGCACAATAAGGGATACAAGCTCCTGTCTATGCTGCAAAGAATGCATATGAGATGACTTGCAATTGTGCAGAAACAGCGCTGTGCATAGGGAATTACATTACAGATCACCCAGCTTATTTTTGAGCCAAGACAGCATTTTTGTCATGAGCCATTTGTCTGCCTTTGGTACCAATGAACACAACATGCAACTATTTGAGGACACAAGGTATTACAAGCAAGTAACAGATCCAGAATGTAGGAACTCACCAGGGGGCGCTCTTACAGGCCTCCGGGCGAGCTGCTGGGGGGTGGGGGGTGCTGAATGTGAGTAGTGACTGGCATGATAAGGTGGCGACTGCCACTGCTGTTTACCCTGAATGTGCTGCATACCAGCATTGACTGCATCTGAAGGCTGCCGCTGTGCTGCCTGTTGTGGCTGCCACATCTGCGCACCTGACTGCAGCTGTGGGGCTGCCTGTGACAGCTGTGGCGCTGCTTGCTGCAGCTGTGGGGAAGCCTGTTGCCGCTGTGGCCGCATGGCAGTTGAGGCAGAACCGTTTCCAAACGCATGAGGTGAAGAAGCAGTGGCAGCATGGGGACTGGCATGAGCTTGCTGCTGAATGGCCAGCTCGAGCCTCTGAGTCTGAGACTCAAGCTTCCTTTGCAGCTCAGAGTTGACAGCTGTCAGTGTCTGAAGCTCAGCCTGTACACAAAAGACAGTGACTGCTGAGCTGCGTGAGGAGCTTCAGCTCTGCAAGCATGCTGTGCTGCCATGGATGTCATGCTCTGCCAGCATCTTGACCAAGCAGACAACTGGACAGACAGCTTGATACAGACAGACAAATTGGACAGACAGCATCATACTAGCTGAGCTGACAAGCTGCCAGTGGGCCAGTTCAGCCGCCGCCATGACAGCAAGCATGCATGGCGCTTCAGGATACAGAAACGCCGTTGAAGTTTGAAGAAACACCCCTTCCACAGTGTGAGTCTAAACTCAGCAACGCCTGGGGACTAGCATCAGGCGTTTTGACTTGAGGCAAGTATCTTAGCTCAAGGAATCCATGGTGTCATTGCTGCAGAACGCTAGTCTAGGTCCCAGCAATCTGCGCCACACAAATGCGGCATTTCTACAATTGACAGAAGCATACAACATAAACACCGCACCTGCTGGCTGTTCATTGTGGCCAAGAAGCTCTGCTTTTCCACCTCCAGGTCGCCAATCATGGCATGTATGGACTCCACCATCTGCTGCTGCTCTGCTGCGCCTTCAGCAGCACACGTATTGGCTGGAGCCACACAATGTAATAATAACAACCACAACAACAACAATAATAACGACAACTGAATCATGGCTTGGCCAACAGGCATTGAGTGCGTGCGATGCAAGTCAGCTTCCTGCAGACAGGCTTGTTCTGAGCATGACACACATTGTGGTCGAACAACAAAGGAAAGACTCTCAGCAGTACTTGTAAAAGGCCCACATGTGAGAAATGTTCAGCTCCCCCGTGGGGGCAATGTGACAGAGAGACAATATGCCACTAGGAAAGGATGGTATAGACGTCTCGAACTTGGTGTAGGACACAGCAGTTGAGTTGGGGCCTGACTGACAAGGATAAGGTCCGAATTTGCTTCTTGGCATGATCTATGTAACACAAGGAACAGAGTCATTCTCGCAGAAGTCGCATCCAGCCTTGTATTGCCTTGTTTCCCATCTTTTGCATGATTGTCTGTTTTGCCGTAACCAGCACACCTTAATAAAATAGGACATGGTCGCCTGTGCATGTTGACCAAGCTGCATGGTTTGCGTCACAGGTATACAGGCAGGTGTGATAGACACACCTGGCCCCTTTGGCAGCAGCTTGGCCAAACTTCGAGACAGCCCTTCTTGCAATGAATTGGTAGCAACCTGCTGCTGCTGGTTCCGTGCTTGGTTCATGGCCAAGGCTTTGTCAGCCAGCCTAGCACTAGTTGATGCCCCTGCAACACGTTGACATGAACAACAATAACATTAACAATAATTATATCGTTGTTTATTGATAATGACAATAAATGGTGAGCAGTAGTAAGACCTATGCAAATGCTTGGGGTGTGTGTGGCACAAGTCTTGTCTCGCCAGGCTGGCTTGTTCTTGGTGTCACGGCAAGGACGTGTGATGATCAAGGTAGGTGCTCAAGATACATACTCCCTTTTTTAAGGGATCGGATATCTATCAAGGTCTGCTGTACCTTCAACCCTGGTGTGATGACTGAAACATGCTTCTCACCCATATCACCCAGAGCATGTTTGCTGACTGGCAAACTGCTTGTCGAGGCTGCTTGCTGGCTGCCAAGTGGTGCCGATGGTGCACAGGCATTGTCACTTTTGTAAGCCTAGCACAGATTATTGTTGTCTTTCTGCACTGCTGTCATGACTGCCATTCATTGCAACTTTTGGTCCTTGCCGGTGCTGCCCACACAGGGGAGTGCCAAGAAGGCACATTGCTTGCCTTGGCAGTAAAGTCAGTCCTCCCACAGGACTCATTCATGGGCTGAACTACACACAAAGTGCTATGCCACTGTGCTGCCCCACACTATGCAGCACGTGACACTACACACATGTCACTACATGTATGTAATGTATCTGCACTGCCCCTGAGCAGCAACATCGGTTCACCAAACATCCAACACTGATAGGCTTCAGCCATATGGTTACCTGCACTGGAGGATTGCCTGATGCTTGCTAAGTCTCCAGCAGCCTTAGACTGACCATTGCTTTCAGCAGCAGCAACAGCATCAGCAGCAGCGCGAGCAGGGACCAAAGCTCGGCCTGTCTGTTGCTGATGTTGGTGCTGGGATCTGTCAGGCTTAGCCTCTGCTTGTTGTGAGCTAGCTCGAGGCATCTCAGCAGCGGCTGCTTGCCCAGCTGCAGCATCAGAATGGGATGCTGCTTGCCTCAGCTTCACGAGCAGAGACCTCTTCTCTTCCTGCAGATACAGTCAGGTCAACAGCTTTCATTGCCATGAAAGGTATGTCAGCTTGCGCAGCTGCAGCATCAGAACGGGATGCTGCTTGCCTCAGCTTCCCTAGCAGAGACCTCTTCTTGTCCTGCAGATACAGTGACGGCAAAAGCTTTCATTGCAAGGAGAGGTGCGACATGTGAGCCTGCAGTAAGCCTTGGCAATAGTTTGCATGGATGCCTGTTGACTTCTGGCTTGAACATTGACCTTCTTCATACGATGATGCAGATGGTGCTGCTGATAATGAAACTAAGCTGCGCCTGATAACATGTTGCTTTGCCTATACATCAGAACAGAAATGAGACCTGTACACCACTCATAATCTTGGCTGTGTGTATAGCTGCAAGAAAAGATGGCAAAAAAGACGGCAAAAATGTTACTACCACGTCAATGGAGAAATTCTGAACCTGCATTCCTACATCAGTCTGGACCCTGTGTCTGAATTGAAAGACCTGAAACATCTCAACATTGCAGAAACGCCTGATACTAGTCCTCAGGCGCTTTTGAATTCTACATTCACACCATGAAATGGGTGTTGCTCTGACCAAAAAACGATGTTTCTGCATCCCAAAGAGCACGAGCATCTTTCAAGGCATGGTTCACAAACCTGCAGCATGTCAATGGTGGCCTGCAGACTGGCCCTGTCTTGCCGGCTGCTTTGCAGCTGTTGCTCTGCTTGCTGCAGCCCCTCCTTCAAACGGCTTGTCTCCTTTTCAAGCCGGATCTCCCGGCTGCGCACTTGCAGCACCTTTTCTTCTAATGCAACTACTTCAGCTGCTAGGCTCTGCATGGGACACATCCTTTGCATGGTGAAACCAACAACAATAGATACACATAGCATTAGTAGCAGTAATAACAATTATATTAGTAATAAGATTAATAATCGTCATAATACTGACAATAAATATTAACAATAATCATGATGGTGATGATGATATTTGCATGATGAGGTGCCATTGTATCTGTTTACGCCTACGACTACAGGACACATCTTCTTCCTCACCAATTTCACGCATCAGTTCAAGCTAGCCTTGAACCCTAATTCCTCAATCCCTACATCCGTGATACTATACACAACCCTAATCCCTACACCGCTGCTTGAGCTGATGCATAACACTGAGTTGTGCTGCATGAGTGAAGTGACCATAGGCTGCTCTGGTGTTTAACTTGACTCTGTCAGTAGCTTCGGGAGTTACAGTACAGGCAAGCTAAAAGTTGGTGAGGACTGGATAGGTGTGTTTAGATTAGGTTGGTCTAGTCCTTATCTTGTATCTGGCAGCGCCTTCATCAGTCACTAGTCACCTAAAGGTAACTTAGGTTAGGGTGGGTGAGTTAGGACTAGGGTGATTTACTCGTTACCTTGGATCTTGCAATCATTACTAACAGTTAAGCTAAAACCAGGATAGGGTTAGGACATCAGTTGGGACAGCAGTTAGGACAGCATATTCACAGGTAAGCTAAAAGCAGGTTAGAGTAGGGTGGGTGAGAAAAGACTAAGCTTGGTGCAGTCTTTCCTTGAATCTATCAGCAGGCTCATGACTCACAGGTGACTTAACAGTAGATCAGGATAGGATGTGTCAGGTGAGCCTCAGCCACACTTTGATCCAGAAGAAGAAGATGTGTACCTTGGATCTGTCCGCAGCCTCATGAGCACCAGACTTGCAGGCATCTCTTTCAGCTGCCAGCTGGTCCAGGCTGTGCTGCTGTTCCTGCACTCCCATCTCCAGCTCCCTCAGCTGCTTCCTGGTCTGCTGCAATGCCTCAGCCTGCAGTCAAGATGAACACTTCCAGCGCCCAACAGAGTAACTGACAGTACTTTCACCTGCACATACTGCCATCCAAACTTTGATCCTCATGGTGCTAGGATCTTGCTATGGTGCTGACAGTTGCCAATTTCTTGCGACAGGACGATGTATGATTTTGTGTGAGGGGATATGACTTTGTGTGACGTGGTACAACTTTGTGTGACGGGGTACGACTTTGTGTGACGGGGTATGACTTTGTGTGACAGTGTGTTGCCTCAACAGAGAGTGTTGTGCTTCCAGATTATGTAGCTGGTCTTTGCTTTGCTGCTGCCACCCCTGCAACTGCATCTGTGCATGCAAGACCTCTTCCTAAAGACAGCTTCAGCATCTTAGCCTGCATTCGCATCCCTTCCAAATTTGAGCCATATAAAGCAGGAAGATGCCTTCCTACTATCAGCATGTTGCAGCAGCCCTGCAGTTTCAAAGCACCAATGGCATCAACCTGTCTGTCACCTACACAAGTGGCAAGCATGCTCCACAGCATGCGACAGTGCCTTGAACTCAACCTTATGCAACATTTGATTCAGCTTGTGGCCCGGTCCATTCACCAACAAGGCATACGGCAGTGATATGCATCATCACCCTGGGAAAGGCACCAGTGACCTCCAGTTGTGTTTCCAGTCAGGTGCTGGTATGCCCGAGCCTTCATTCATGACCTTGTGTCGAATTCCACTGTGAATCAATGTGACTTGTAAACAGTATGACTTGTCATACGGATTTTGACCTGACTCAATCTAGTAATGCAGCATTCTGTTGTAAGATGGACCAGCTGACCCTTTATGCCTGGCCTTGCTCATAAGTAACAGACTTACACATGGTCAGGACCATGTGACCATATAGGGAGTGCATCATATGCACATTAAGTTTCTCCTTATTGAAAGAATGTTTTTTCGCCCTCAGTTTGCTAAAGGACTAGATGGGTTGTTACTTCTTCGGCAACAGGTCTGCAAATCACCTGTCGATTGAAGTCCTCAGTGAGGAGCAGATTCTCCTCTGAAAGGCCAGCAGCCATCTTCTGCTGCTCCTTCAGCCCACGCACCAGCTCAAACTTTTCCTTGGTCAAGTCATCTATGTGCTGCTGCAGCTGTGTGAAGTTGTTGGCCTTTGCTGGGACTGTGCCATTGGCCAAGCTCTCCGCCAGGGACGCATGAGGCCCCAGACCTGCAGCGAATCACAATCCACACATGCATGGATACTGCATAGCATGTGCAGGTCGCCTAGTCATTGGCTGTTGACTCCCCTGATGAGTCCCCAAGACAGATGTGAACCAGTTGATGGTTCACTGACCATTCACATGGTTGGTTGTTTGATTGATGATCGATTGCTTAATTGCTCACATAACTGATTGATTGACTGATTGATTAATGGATTGATTACACTGACACATGAGACATGCCATACACAAGGCAACGCAATGGTACTGACGTTCAGTCGTTCATTCACGTGCCTTCCCTTAGGATCAGGTACAGTCCTGAACAGCTCCCTGGATGACAGGGTATTGCAGGGTGTGCTGCAGGGTATGCAGGGTGTATGGCTGGGCATGGCAGAGTGTTTGGGAGAGTACAGTAGGGTATGACAGGGTGAGGCAATGTGTGTGCCAGGGTATGGCAGGGTGTGCCAGGGTGCGACAGGGTATGGCAGGGTGTGCCAGGATGAGGCGATGTGTATGGCAGGGTGTGGGTATGGCAGGGTCTGACAGCATGTATGGCAGGGTGTGTGGCAGAGCATACGGCAGGGCTATACGGCAGGGCTATATGGCAGGGCAGTGACAGTGCAGCACTTTGCATCAAAAAAGCCAAGTGCCTCACCTGTGTAAAGGGAGGGCATGCTGCCAGGGACTCTGCCTATCCCCAGCCTCAGTCCATCAGCAGCAACACTGCTGGCATCTCCACCACCGCTGCCACCGCCACTACTGCCATTGCCACTGCTGCTGCTAGCTACGCGGACTAGATCAGACTGCCTGTTGCTGAAACCATTGGCAGAAGGCACATGAGACAGTGGCAGACGTTCAGAGCCTTGTGCCGTGTTGAGCTGCGGAGGTGTCTCCCACAACAGCTGTTCTGCAGCGTCCTGAATCATTGCACCAGGCTGATGTGATGCATCCAGACGAAACCTTTGACCCTCCAAAGCTTGGTGTTGCCGCTGCTGCGTGTGCTGCACCACCGTCGTGAAGGCGCCTTGGGGGCCATGGCCGGGCAGCTGTGCTGGCTGCAAACCGTGCTGAGCAGCAGCAGGGCTTGAATCCTCAGGCACGTGGTTGGCCTGGTTGCTCAGACTTTGGGCAGATTGAGCTTCCACAGAAGACGAAGCAGCAGCTGAAGGTGTGAGAGTGTCAGTGTGAGGCTTAGCTGCTGGGCTGCTTTCAGCCACAGGGGATGCTCTGCTGGGGAACATTTGAACAGCCTGCTGTGTATGCTGTGCATGCAAGGATGGATCTGGAGAAAAGGGCATGGTGGCGGCGCCATGAGGGTTTGAAAGCTCGGTGTCATGCTGTGCACGCTGTGACGGAGAAGCTGCAAAAGCAGCATCACGCCGCGCGTGCTGAGGAGGGGAGCCGGGGCTGGGCACACCATGCTGTGCACGCTTTGATGGCGAAGGGCCCTGTGAGGGGGCTTGTGAGGGGGTCTGGGAGGGGGGCCTACTGAGGTAGCTGTCTGACAAGCTTGCATAGGCCGAGGCTGCTCCTGTGGAGTTTGGCCCTTGAGACCAAGGGAATACCAAAGGCGAATCTGGAGTGTCTGCCTCCGCAGCCAACCTCGCAGACTCCTTCAACATCTTGAGCGAGCTTGTCAGGGCCTGCAAGAAATTTGGTATTTGAACCTCTTGTGCATAGCACAACATATTACAAGACATGTGCACAAGAGCATATTGATGCAGATTCCAACCCTGTACAGAACTGTTTTGTCATAACCCGCTGTCTGAGTGTGAGTATGTGCTTGGTGCAAGCTGTCTCTAGACGTGATTAGGCATGCTTGGCTTGCAGTGACACAAAGTTTGCAGAAAATTCATGGCAGCAACATATCTGGTCAAGCAGAACGTGATTATGGTGATTGCCAGAACATTTGCACGGAGGCGTTTTGCAAAAGAGGCATAATGCAAGACAGGGACGTCTTCACTGATGCTGATTGTTCGCTTATACCCCTCACCATTCTGTGCATTGGAATAATAACCATAAGAAGGAGCACTAGCAGCATATGCTTACAGAGGCAAAATCTGTAAGCATATGCTGCTAGTGCAAGCATTGCACTGGCTGGCTGCAATTTAAGTGGCCAGTTACATCAGCCTTTGCATGCATACAAGAACTGCTGAGCATCTGGGGGTATGGCAAAGCATACAGGTATGGCAGTTATGGCAAAGCAGGTGTGGCAGAGCAGTTATGGTATCACAGGTATGGTAAAGCATACAGGGAAAATCAAGATCATCTACCTCTGGCTTAGCAGGTGAACCAGCCAGAGACGCTTCCCTCTCTTTGACTAGAGCTTCAAAGGTTTTTGTATGGTGAAAAACCTCCTCAGTCTGTCCAGTTGATACGCCTGGTATGAGCTGACGTTCATCAAGCAATGACAACTGAGAAGCTGTCTGAGCACCTGGGCTAGTCATAGCCTCCGGCACAGCTTCCTCTGCAGCATCTGAGTGTGCAGCAGCTGATGGGCTCAAGACCGGTGGGGATACTGTTCCGTTGGACAAGTCAATCGAGCTGGAATCTCCAGCAGCGCCTCTGCTACTTGTTGATGTTTGCTCCTGGTGCTGCGAGCTGGCATTGTCCTGCGCAGACCCTGGTGTTGCAGGGTGAAACTGACTGATAGGAGGACGCTGGAAGGTTGGTACAGACCCTATTGGCTGACCTTTTGACTGGGTGTTTGCCTGCTTTGATATCCCCTTCAGCACTGCAGGACTCCATGGAGATGGATTGACTGATGGACCAGTGGCTCTGCTGCTGCTTTGTAGCACACTTGCCTGAGGTCTGCTGGTTAGGGCCTTGAAGACAGGAGGAGGCGGAGGCAACCGTGAACGGTATGTGCTTGGTAGTGATTCCGCAGCATCTGCAGCAACCTGAGGAGTTGGTGGTTGTCTACTGCTGCTATTGCCAGCTGTGACGCCCGTGATTGGAGTACGCACAAGAGAGGCTGATGGCGAGGCTGCTTGCTGCACAGGAGCGTCTGACTTGGCTGCCTGGCTACCGCGTGCAGAGGCAGTTGACAAGTTCAGCCTGGACACATCACCTACATCTTCCTCGCTGCCTCCAGTGCTGACGGGCTGAGCAGATGTGCTGACAGGGAGCACTGATGCAGCTCGTGTAAGAGATATGTCTGAGCTGACGGGATTTGCAGAAGGCGAAGCTTGTGAGGTGACCGGTGGCGAGTCACGCAGCTCAACAGCAGCTTTTGGAGCAGACTGCAAACTCTTTGCTTTGGCTTTCTGCTTTCGGAAAGCTTCCAACTACAAAAACAATAGCTTGTTCAGCTTCAATGGCAGCAAACATACGGATTATAGCGGTATTGCCGAGCCCAGCAGTCACCTTGCGACGCCCAGCCTCCTCCAATTCCTTCTTGGACTGCGGACGACTCATCGCGGCTTCTGCAGTGTCAAGGTCTCCCCTCAGCTGCTGCAGTGAAAGAGAGAGTCTGGCGTGGCCATCAGCTCGTGTGCAGCCTCACGACTTGGCTACGGTACAAAGTATGGTGCCTGCTGCCAGGAAACCAGCAACC
>JAABUU010007038.1_pt1 | contig 11764 bp, 12 predicted proteins | sample 5559301 | NCBI WGS metagenome assembly JAABUU01 (sample SAMN10711884, study PRJNA513360) | rock metagenome | isolation source: Antarctica rocks | place: Antarctica: Victoria Land, Richard Nunatak white
CCTGGATGTCGACGGCGACGCGGCCGTGCCGGATAACGCGTTCGACCTCCTGCCGGGCGTTCCCTACACGCTGCCCTGGCCGGCGGACGCGCCCGAGCCGCGCATCGTCTACGTCGGCAGCCGCGACCTCATCGCCCGCACCCCCATCCCCTCTCCCGTAGAGGTCGCGCCACATGCCGGCTGATGACGACCAGGCCGCGCGGCGCCTGCCGTACACGCTCACGGCGGCGCTGGTCGGCGGCAGTTATCTTGCCATCGCGCACAGCACGATGACCAAGCCCCCCCGGTTGGTACTGCCTGCCGCGCGACCGCCGCTTGTCGGCCTTTCCGGCGCGGCTCGCCCGTCACGCCCACGGCCGCCAGAAGCCGCCAGAAGCCGCCAGGAGCCGCCAGGAGCAGCGCCATGCTGAGAGGGCACACACTCGCACAGCCTCTCAGTGCCCGCCTCCGGCCGCGTCAGCTTTGCAGAGCGCCCCAGGCGACGCCTGTGAGTGCGGGCCATCGGCGCCACGACGCCCGTTAGGGCGGGAGATTGCACGGACGGATCGCAGGGTGTAGCATGAGCGCGCGTGGAGGTGAGGGAGGTGACAGCAGCGCCGGCAAGGAGGGGACGGGGCATGGACGGACACGAGCACCAGCACCAGCGCCAGGCGGTGGCGCGTGACCAGGAACGGCTCCTGCGGCTCGCGCGCTTGCACAGCGCGGGACACTTCGCTACGATCGCCTGGCTCTCCCGACAACTTGATACTGCTGGCGAATTCACCAGAGCGGCTATAATGGCCGAATAAGCGCGGGGCCGCAGCCCTGTTCGCGCGTCGCTTATAGCCCCACAGGAGGCGTGATCCGCATAAGCGCAGGGTTGCCCGAATTCGCCAACAGTATCCAACTTGGTGAAACCGATTGGGAGAGAATGTGGGAGGTAGATCGACAAAACGCCAAGTGCCACGCACGGTAGCGGTCGCCTAACCCCATAGGGCAGCACGAAGTGTCTGGCACACCTCCACATTGTTGCTGTCAATCACTCCCGTTCTTGGGCCCTAAAGCGCCGCCATAAAATGGTGCCTCCGTTGCGACTTTCGTAGCTACACGCGGCCATCTTATCACCTCACCGAGTCGATTGAACCACATCTCATCGATGGCAACGCGCTTTTCCTGGATTCCGGCTTCACCAAGTCGTCGGGAGAGCCCGTCGATTGTGGCGAGGTGTCGCGTATGAGCCGCAGTGTATGCTTCAAGCCATGACTGCGCTCCCTGCCATCCCCACGCTCGAAGACGCCATCGCTCTCGCCGCGCAGGCCCATCAGGGCCAACGCTACCCCGCTCCCGGTGGCGAGCCCTTCATCCTCCATCCCCTCCGCGTCATGCTTCGCGTCAAGACCCCCGCCGCACGCATCGTCGCCGTCCTGCATGATCTCATCGAGGACACGCCCCACACCCCCGCCGATCTCTGCCGTCGGGGCTACCCGCCCCCGCTCGTCGCCGCGCTCGATCTCCTCACCCACCGTGCCGCAGGCCCCTACGATGCCTACATCACCCGCCTCGCCCCCGATCCGCTCGCGCGCCGCGTCAAGCTCGCCGATCTGGCCGACAACCTCGCCAACAATCGCCGCCTACCGCCCGACTCTGATACGCGTGCCCGCATCGCGCGCTACGAGCAGGCCATCGCCTCCCTGCGCGACGTGGACATGGACTAACCGGCCGCTGCCTCCGTTCGCGCACCAACGTGCTCAAGGCCGCCAGGAGCGCCGCCACGCCCCCAGCGGCAAGGACAACTATGCCTCCCGTCGCCCGCTAGCGGCCGCGTCAGCCCCTCAGACGACACAATAGACGCATAGAGCTATCAGCGCCGCCTGTTAGGGGCCACCACCACGCCGCGCAGGCCCTATCTAAAATGCATGGCCCCATGTATTTTTGGGGCCTGCGTGCATAGCAGACTTCTTCTTGCAACCCACACTGTTTCCGTGCATCTCACATGCATCAAAGCACTTTCGCGTGCAGTTGACATATATTGACTGTCTATGCATCCCTTGTTACGATCCAATCAGTAAAGGGGAGGGCCATGATAAAGAGCGGGCAGGTGAGAGCACTTAGGAGCACTGACCGTGATGCCGTAGCGCAAGAGGCACAAAAGGACATCGAGCGAGATCTCGCCGCGCAAGAAGTGTATGGTGAGAAGATTTACGATGTGGCTGAGGCTGCCCGCACACTAGAGGTAGACGAGTCTACGATCCGCCGCCACATAGCTAGTACTACAACGTTAGGATCCGCCTGATCCGCCTGCGACTGACGTCGCATGGCAAAGAACGACGACTAAAGTCGTTGGGACGACGTGTGTTGAGACACTTCAGTGTCCGTGGTTTGCCATGCGACGTCAGTTGCAGGTCAATGTCACGTTGTAGTACTAGCGGTGACCTTATTGCATTCAAGCTGGGAAAGAAGTGGAGAATCACACAGGCTGATCTATATGACTTCGTGGCTAATCTGCGACAAGATAGGCTCCAAAAGGTGCATGAGGAGCGTTTGACGCGCGAGATTCAATCCAAAGTCAGCCGCTTGAAAGGTAATCAAATCACGGCTCAGGAATGGGCGCTAACAACGTGTCGTCAATGTACAAAGATGCTTCTGGTACGGCAACAAGAGTTTGGTTGGCATGGTGACTGTCCTTGGTGCGGCGACAAGCATGATTTGCATCCAGATGACGTGAAATCGCTAGCGACTGTCGAGAAAGAGCGGGTCGCTGCCGTCGTCGCACGCATCGAAAGATTGAAGGGGTACTATAGTAGCCGCCCTGAACTAGCCCGCACACACACATATACGCACTGTCGCAGGCTATCTTGTCGCCACTGGGTCGTGCTCACACTAGATGAGGAAGAGATTAATCCTCGCTGGAAAGGGCGCTGCAAAGTTTGCGGTTACCAGCACGACTTGCCACCTGAGTCAGATAAATCGCTAGCTGACCAACAAGCTGAAGTCGCGCGGCAGGAGCGATTACGCGACGCTATTCAACAGGAGATCGCCAACGCTGAGCAAGACAGTGAGGCAGCCCAACGGACGGCAAAAGTAATATGCATTGACGGCTTCTGCGACTATACACTTGTCCTCCATGTAGAGGTCCGCAACGGAGAGGAGCGTTGGGTGGGTGTTTGCCCCTTCTGCGGCACGGATCACGATCAACCGCGCTCCGCGTTACTCTCACTAGCTGAAGCTCAGGAGGTTAACCGCCAAGCGTTCGATGACAACACCATGGATGACACCCCATTTTGAGGCGATAGGTTACGTTCAGACGATGTTGATAGCAGTCGATTGGGCAGGCGATCCGGGTATGAAGCTGGGGCGGGGTAGCTTGCCGAGATGCATTATGGCTGTTATCGTCTGCGTGGATGAAGAAGCTCTACGAAATGCTCTTGCGGAGCTGCGTCACGCCCGCAGTTTGCGTAAGGACTTCGAGTTTCACTACACAAAGCTCGATGACCAAAAGCTTAAAGAACAGTTCATGCAGGCCATAGCGAGCAAGGTCATAGCGACTGTAGCCGTCTATGAAAAGGAGCGGATGACCCCTAGTTGGGCCTGGGGCAGGGATACAGACCTATTAGTGCAACTCATCATTCACTGTGTCTTGTCCTTGCCACACGAGGTAATTAAAGACGCCAAGATGATTATTGACGGCGAGCGTGAGGCTAAGGTGCTACGCGACGTGTTGCGTCCGGCGCTCTCAAAAGCTCTGGAGGAACGAAATATTGCCGAACGCCTGCACAAGATAGTGCCCGGCAGTTCGGCGAGCTACGATGCCATCCAGGTAGCAGACATGATCGGTGGCGCTGTTAACGCTGAGGTCAAACACGAGGCTAAAGAGACGCACTTTTTAGGGGCAGCGAGCAAATGTGTGACGGTGCTGAGGATTACGCCAGAAATGGCAAAACCCACCAAGTAATCCTGCCCCTAACGGACAGGAAACGACCCCCTCACTCGGGAGCGTGTTTCCTTGATGGGAAAAGGCGTTGTAGCAACTCCCCCTGCCCCTGCATGTCGCCCAAACATGCAAAGCTCAAAGCCGCCTCACCTTTATTCTACTGTTAGTATAACAGACCAGTTGCCACCAACCAGCACCAAATGGTACCAATGCACACTCATACGTACCAAGGACTACCACCCTGTTGTACTCATTCTTACTGCGGCCGATTCACATTGAAACTATATATCTCGATGCCTTGGAAGCTGCCCTTGCCCTTGCCAGTCCGGCTCCTAGCGTGGAACGGGGCACCGCAGGAGGGCCGTCCTGGTACCAGCCGCGTCCCGTTCGGGTTCTCCTTCCCCTGTATCCTCCCTGCGCCCTGTGTCGCTAGCCGTCTGTGTCGCTACAATGGCACAGGAGGGACCCCATGCCGTCACATCTCGATCTGCCGACGTTCATCGCTAAGTGGCAGCGCAGCACGCTTACCGAGCGCAGCGCCGCCCAGCAGCACTTCCTCGACCTCTGTGCCATCCTAAATGAGCCCACGCCGGCGACGGCCGATCCCGAGAACGCCCACTACACCTTCGAGCGCGGCACCCGCAAGACCGGCGGCGGTAATAGCTATAAGACGAACATAAAGCATAGATTGGAACACTCTCCTAACTTAGCCAGTTAGTCTACATCCCATGGCGATAGTGGCTGGCGTGCAAGAAGCTCAGTAAGAATCCCTTGAAAAATATTGAGTCCACGCGGTATATTTCGCGTATCATACCGGACGCGCCAAGTAGCAGAAAAAGCAACCCAAGCAATGATCCACAACAAAACGAGGGGTGTCATAGCATTGGCAAGATTGCCCCATGCGTGCGACGATTTGAAATTATTGTGAAAGAGTTGTATTCCTCGAATCGCATTACCTACCTGGGTGACTCCCCAAATAAAGCAGAAAACCCCAATAGTGGCAGACCCTATCGAGGTAAGCTCTACCAACCTCCTGTTCTGGGTCAAGGTTGACTTGTACCTCACACCTTCCTCACTTTTACTCTCGACCAGACTCAGGCGTGTTAGTACTACAACGTTAGGATCCGCCTGATCCGCCTGCGACTGACGTCGCATGGCAAAGAACGACGACTAAAGTCGTTGGGACGACGTGTGTTGAGACACTTCAGTGTCCGTGGTTTGCCATGCGACGTCAGTTGCAGGTCAATGTCACGTTGTAGTATTAGCTTGTCGGCATCAATGAAACTGGCGGTTAGGTTGATGTCCGCATCGGAAAGACCTGTATGAATGACTTGGATGACGACACCTTGTTTACCTTCGAGGTGATCGAACGTTATGGACACAGAGTCGTCGTTGATACGGTCTACGACGAGCCCGGAACTATCGTCTGTATTCTGCACAGGAACGACTTCAAGCAGCCGATACCCATGCAAGGCGATCAACATAAGAGGAGCTTTCGGAACGGCGTCACTCGCACGGATAGCAATCCCTCCGGCGTTCCAGAAGGCAAGATTGCTCCGGCTCAGTTGAGGCACAGCCTGTCCATGGTATCGATATAATACCTCCAACCCTTCAAGGTGGGAGGCATGCTTTGTCACTTCATTTAGCGTCACGGTTGCCCACGTAGGCCGCTTGCGCTGGACCGATCTATGCCCCCAGTACCAGGCAACGATTAGCCCCCCGATAGCAATAACTGTGCTAATCCAAAACTCAAGGGACACTTTCTTACCGACCTCCTGTTATCTCCAAATAGTAGCAGCGACAGAATTCCTGCGCACAGCTTCCACCATATCTCTCATAGCTCTACTGGTGGCTAACAATCATTCATTAGAAACTTGCGCCGAATGCCCCACGACATCGGTGATCGTGGCGTCCACGTCGTCCATGCCGTAGGCATCCAACCACGCGCGCCCGAACGCCTCGGCCACGCCCACCGTGTCGCCCTCCTGCAGAATGCCCAGCGTCGGCATCAGTAGCTAATATCGAGGGCGCGCATGTCGGTGAACTCCGCGCTCGCCGCGATCCCGTACTGGTCCAGCACCGCGCTCCCGAACAGATCGGCCGCCTCCGCCCGCCCGACGGCCGTTGCCCCGTCACCCCAGGCGTCGAGCACCGCCCCCATCGCCGCCCCGTCGAGGTGAACCTTGTCGCTTTCGGCCGTCTGGCTGATCCGCCGCACCCGCGCCACCTTGTCGTTCGACACACGCACCGGCCCCTCCGCGTAGTCCACCGTCAAGCCCTCGTCGCGCAGCCGCTGCACGTTGGCCGCGCGCCCCTGAGCGTTGGCGATCCCCCGCACCGCCGCCGTCACCCCCTCCGTGCGCGTCCGCGTCACGTCGCGCGCCTCGCCCGCCCCCGGCTCCTTCTGCCACCGCTGCACCGTGCGCACGTTCACGCCCACCTCCTCGGCGAGCAGCCGATTGCCCGCGGCGATCTCGCGCCGGCCGCCGCCCCCGCCCAACGTCTCCACCACGGCGCGCACCGCCGCCGGCGTCAGCGTCACCTCGGCCGCCACCAGCGCGCCCAGGCGCTCCGTCAGCAGCTCCGCCAGGGCCGGCACCTCAGTCCCCCTCCCTGTCCGCCGGCGCCTGTGTCCCCGGCCCCTCGGCTCCCTCGGCGCCCGTGGTGTCACGGATGAGGGCGAGCAGGCGCTTCATGCCCACGCCCAGCGTCGCGCGCCCCTCGTCGCGCAGCCCGAACGCCGGCAGCAGCGGGGCCAGGGGCACGCCGGCGTCGTGGACCTTGAAGTGCCCCAGCCCGGTCCCCAGCATGATCGTCGCCGGGCACGCCGCCACCGCGTCGGGCTCGTCGGAGACGATGTACACACAGTCGATGTTGACGGCGACGGGCGTGCACCCGGCCGCGTCCATGCGCGCGATCGCCCGCGAGAGGTTGGCCGCGCCCTGGGCCAGGATGGCGTGCCGCCAGTCGGGCCGGTAGAGCGCGCTGTCCCGCCGGCGCCACTGCCCCGCCAGGCTGCTGATCGTGACCGCGTAGGTGAGCTTGAACACGGCGAGGGCCAGGCGCCCCGCCGGCGTCGTGTCCGCGTAGAGCGCCGCCCGCGCGTCGCGCAGCCGGGCGTACCACGACGCCAGGGCGCGACTGTGCCGCATCCAGACGTGGGCATGGCTGATCGCGACGGCCTGGCCCCGCTCCACGGCCCGCACGATCGTCGGCGTGCAGTACCACCCCTCGGCCGCGCCGGCGACGCACGCGCACCAGTAGCCCGGCAGCTTGGAGTCGAAGGGCACGCCGCCCCCGGCGCCCGTGTCGCCGCCGGCCGTGCGCTCCTCCAGGTCGCCCAGGCCCAGCTCCACGTTGGCGCAGGCCCCCAGCCACGCCGCGTTCTTGTCGTAGGAGTGCAGGTAGGCCCGGCCCCGCTCGGCTGGGGCCAGCGTGCGCATCCAGACGGTATCGCGCACCGTCGTCGTCTCCCGCGCCGGCGCCGGCCAGTCCGTCACCGCGTCGCGCCGGCCCCCGCGCCGACCCAAGGCCACCATCAGGTCCGTCCCGGTCTTGCCCGGTGAGCGCACGTAGGGCGTGCCCACCGCCGCGGCGTACGCGCTCAACGCAGCCAGCAGCGTGCCGGCGTCCGTGTCCGCGCCCCACATCGCGTTCTCGTCGTAGCCGGGGAACGCCACGGCGAGCCCCGCCCCGGCCTCGCCACGCTTGTCGAGCGAGACCCACGGCGCCAGCCCCTCGGGGAAGGCGTGCAGCTCGTCGAGCGCGTCGGACACGAAGGGGTGGCGCAGGTGTCGGGGCGTGCCGGTCATAGCCCTGACGAGCGCGGCCGACTCCGGCAGCCCCGCCGCACGCGCCCACGCCGCCGTCACCCATAGTTGGGCCAGGCCGTGCCGCCGCGCGCCCGTGTAGAGGTCCCCGATGTGCCGGATCGCGCCTCGGATCGGCACGAGGGGTTTGTCGGGTAGGTGCAACCCGTCCACGTCGAGCACGCCGATCGTGGGCGCCGCTGCCGTTGTCGTCATGCTGTCTCCTCCACGACGCTCATGAATGGCCGCTACGAGCGACACCGTCGCCCTCATCCGGCAGGAAAGGTTTAGTCCCGAGACTTTGGGCAAAACGCAACAGGTAGCCATCGGGGTCCATCACGAGGAACTGCCGTTGCCCAACCGCCCGGTCATCCCGGCGATACCAGCGCTCGTGCGGCTCAACCATGAGCGCGTATCCGTCCGCGCGCAGCGCCTCGACCAAGGGAGCGATCCGCTCGACGCCGATCTCGAAATTGACGCCGCGCCCATAGGGGTGCTCCAGCGGACCTGTCTCCCACGTCCCGTACGCCTGCTCAATCATCATCTGGCTCCCCTGGTAGGACAGGTAGGCGAACCGATCCTCGGGCCGTTGGTACTCGATGCGGAATCCGAGCACGACGGTATAGAACCGGAGACTAACGGCAAAATCGGAGACGCTCAGTTCCGGAACCAACGAATTGTCGGTCATGGCGTCTTCTCCCCTTTCAGTGTGTGGCTTGCGCGCTCCCGCGCCCGCCGCTCCTTGCGGGGGCAGCGGCAGGGCGCGAAATGGCAGTGGGCGCAGCGTACGATGGTCAAGCGCTCGCCGGGCACCGGCGAGGCCCGCGACGGCGACCACACCGGCGGCGCGCGCAGCGCCTCCGCAGCCGGAGCCTCCTCTCGCACCTCGAACGCGACGCGCACGCCCGGCGCGACACGGGCAAGCGCCCGCTCGATCGGCCCGCGCAGCCGCTTGTCTAACCACTGCTGGTCGACGCGGTCGGGCACGCCGACGCGCAGCAGCCCGCCGTCGAAGCCCTCGACCGTCGTGGGCTCTAGCCAGCGTTTGTAGTTCTCCGGTGTCATCTCGCCCCGTAGCTCGCTCAGGGTGTCGCGCCAGGCCGGCTCCATGCCCGGCGGCGGCGGCGCGATCTCCACCACCTCGACGGCGGCCCGCGCGTCCAGCGCCGGCAACCCGTCCTCGCCCCTGATCTTGCTCACCTCGACCCGGATCATGCCGATGGTCAGCGCGCGGGCGTGGATGCGCGCCGCGAACTCGGCCGCGCCCCCGATCGCCTCTAGAACCGTAGCCTCACCCACGTCCGCGAGCAGCGTTCGCACGCCCCGCGCGACGCGGTGGGCCGGCTCCGCGCGCATCAACTCGCGGTAGAGCGCCCGCCAGCGCCTGTCCGCGGTGGCCGCCTCGGGCAGCGAAGCGGGTACGACGGCCAGCGGCGGCGTCGTGCCGTGCCCCGCCGATCGCTTGCGCCGCTCAGGTGTCTCGACGGAGTAGCGGTTGCTCCGGCCCTGGCGCCCGGTGATGCGCAGATGGCCGGCCTCCTCCAACTCGCGCACGTAGTTGTACACCGCGCGCGGCCTGGCCCCGATGCGCTCCCCGAGGGTCGTGTGGCTGCACGGGCACCACCCGTTGCCGCCGGCGCGGCGGCACAGGACGATGTACGCCCGCCTGGCCCCCTGCGAGAGCGTCGCGTCGTCCAGGACGCGGTGCAGGATCGTGGTGAAGCGCACGTCGTCGTCGTCGCGGACGGGCCGGACGTGGAGATGGTAGACGTTGGGGTGGTCCTGCCCCCCGCCGCGCTCCACCGTGACCAGCGCCGCCGCGCGCAGCTCGCCGACGCGTCGCTTGATCGTGCGCACCGAGACCCCCAGACGGGCGGCCAACTCCTCCTGATACGGGTGGCACGCCTCCTCGTCCCAGGCGTAGCTCATCAAGATGACGTGCGCCAGGCGCTCGTTGTCGAGCGGCCGCTCGTCGATGAAAGCGTTGGCGACCTGCACCCACCCGTCGCGCGGGACCGGGACGGCGGGCCGCTCTACCGCAGCTATCGCGGCTGTCGCGCGCGCGCTCACCGGGTGCCCCCCGCCCGCAGGGCGCGCAGCCGCCAGTAGCGGTATTCGTCCCACTCCCGCGCGGAGGTCGCGGCCAGGGCGCGCCGACGGTTCTTGTCACGCCGCGCGCGCAGGCCCTCGTCACACCCTGTGCCGGCCAACGCTGCCCGCACGCGCGTCAGGACGCCGACCAGGCGGGTGTCATGGGGCAGGGCGGCGGCGATCCGCGCGCGGCTGTTGAGGGCCGTGGTGTGGTCGGCGCGTCCCAACGCGTGGGCCGTCGCGCTGTTGGTCAGGTGGTAGTCCGCGGCGAGCAGGTAGGCGCAGAGGTGCCGCGCCTGGGCCACGGCGGGCGCGCGACCCGGCCCCAGGATCGCCTCAGGGGTCACGTCGTCCGCGAGATGGTAGCCGGCGTTATAGGCGCGGGCCACGGCCGCGATGAGGGACCGCGTATCGACCGTCCCGGTGCCCGTCCACGCGGGGGCGGGGTTATCCCGTTGACATGCGCGCGTGTCCGCGCTATCCTGTCGAGAGAGCATGGGTGTGCTTTGAAGCATAAACGCCTCCTGTGCAGGCCCGCTACCCGGTTCGGGAGCCTTGGAACTCCTTCGGGCGACGGCCTACGTTTTGGTGGCTCTGGTGATCGCTTTGTCGGCAGGTACACCAGCGCCGGTGCTATTGAAAACAGTCGGGGCATGCAAGAGACTCACCGGTTGGTACCCGGTGGGTCTCTTGCATTGTGGCCGCTTCGGCCACGCATTCGTGCTACATGACGCACTCCTTCATGATGAGCATTGTAGCCCACACCCGCCCCCCGCGTAAAGGCGACGCACGCACGCACGCCCTGTCCCTCCCTACATGGCGCTATCCGGCATCTCATATGTGCGGTTATGGCAGGCCCGTCCAGTCGTAGGCCGTGCCGTGCTTCACCGGGGCCGTGGGCAGCCGTGCCGGCCTCGCTGTGGACGCTACCGCCGTCGGGGTCGGGTCCGTCGCCGTCGCCAGCGTGGAGGCCGTAGGTGGGGGTGTCGCGGGGGTCGGCGTCGCCCGCACACGCACCGGCGCGTTAGGCGTCTCGACGGGCGTGGCTCCCCGCGCCGCGTCAGGCACGACCACCACCTGTGCGTCCTCACGCGCGGGTGTGATGGCTGCAGGCGCGGATGTGGGCTCCGCAGGGGCTTCGAGGCACGCGCTGGGCGCCGGGCGCTTCATTAACCGGCGCATGGCCGGCACGGACCACATGGGCCGCGTGCGCAGGTCCAGGGGCCGCGCCTCGCGCGCGATGGCGACGACGCGCCGCCGCGACGAGGCCGCCAGGTCGTCGGGGAACAAGAGGGGTACGCCGGTCTCGCTCACCGATTGGCTGCCCCGCTCGGGGCTCCGTCCGAACAGCCCGGCCGTGCGCGACTCGCCCTCCCCATGGGCCAGCACGGTGCGATTGCCCAGCGCGTCGCTCGCCCACCTGGCGTCGTCGCCGCGCGTCCCACCGAGCCAAGCCAGCACGTTGCACGAGTCGATGATGGCCTTGGCCCCCAGCTCCCCGTAATCGTCGACCAACTGGCTGAAGGACTGGAAGCTGATGACGCGGGAGATGCGCGGCTGCCGGCAGATGTTGAACCATTTGGGCGCGTTGGGGATGGCCCCCATCGTGCCGAACTCGTCCAGCAGCATCCGCACCTCGCGCGCCAACTCCCCGTTGGGCAGCGTGCGCGCGCGGTCCAGCAGCACGGTGAACATCGTCGTGAACAGCGCCGCGACGAGGGGCCGCAGCGTGTCGTCGCCGGCCGGGATCACGATGTAGAGCGCTACCGGCCTCCGCCCCGTCCGGCCCAAACGGTCGAGGTCGAGCGTGCCCTGGCCGCCGACGACGGCCTTGATGGCGGGGTCGGCGAGCGCGGAGAGGCGCGGGGCCAGCCCCGAGGGGATGGAGGAGCGCAGGTCGCGGTGCTCGGCGATGAGCCCGAGGAACTGCGCCGCCGGCCCCGTCTCCGCGCCG
>JAABUU010007041.1_pt1 | contig 11763 bp, 14 predicted proteins | sample 5559301 | NCBI WGS metagenome assembly JAABUU01 (sample SAMN10711884, study PRJNA513360) | rock metagenome | isolation source: Antarctica rocks | place: Antarctica: Victoria Land, Richard Nunatak white
CCCTGCTGCCAGCCGTTGGCAGCACGCTTGGCTTGCGGCTTCGCCTTGGCCGCAGGGGGGAGGAAGGGGGCAGGGGTGACAAGCTGTGGCGGGGCTTGCTGGGGGGCCGAGGGGAGTGGGAGAGGGAGAGGGAGCGAGAGGTCGTCGGAGGAGGTTGGGGGGGTGTCGTAGCTGCGGCCGTCCGAGGCCGAGCTACTCCCCCCCACGGACCCACCGACGCCGGCTTCGACCGGCGTCGGTGGGCCATACGTCACCCCCGCCGCGTACTGCAGTGGGGGCGACGGAGTGTGCCTGGCGTGTGGCACGCCCCAGGTGCCACACGCCAGGTCGCTGTACGCTGGGTACGGCGACGGGGCCGGAGAGTAGTAGTGGTGGTCCCCACCAGGGGGACCACCAAGCCAGTACCCAGCGTACTGGGGCGGGGGAGAGTGGTGGTAGGGGAGAACCCCCTGCGGGCCGTAATACCCGCAGGGGGCGCCCATTGACGGCATGGTAGGTGCCGGCTGTGACTGGGACCTTGAGGGTCCGCCGCCACCGCCATCAATGGGCGATGTTCGATGGAGGCTTCGGCGGGTGTCGAGCCGAGCAGGGAGGAAGGATGGCGAGTTGGGGTTGGTGTGGGTGACGAAGGGCATCGGACCATAGTGGAGGGGATAGGCGTACATCCCTGGTCGTAGCGGTGCGGAAAGAGGAAGAGGCTCGTTGTAGCCTTGGCGGGCGCCTGCTTGCATGTTTGTGACGACGTATTGATTCGGTAATCTTTCGCCTTGCCAGGGACCATGTCCGATCACGTGAGCAGCTTGGTTTTGGTGATGTAGTTGTAAGCGTAGGTCATGTTCCTGAGCCTGTAAGATTTGATAGTGCCGGAAGAGCTGATCGTGGAGGTTGTTCTGAGAGTATTGTGCGGGAAACCCGTGAACTTGTTGTGGAACACCGACAGGACCGGTCTGCGGGAGTCGGTCATGGAGATTATTCTGTGTGAACTGGGGGGAGAAGCCAGGAATCTGGGTTGGGACACCAACGGGAACGTTCTGGAGAAGCTGATCGTGAAGATTGTGTTGAGGAACATGTGCCGGAAAGCCGTTGACTTGGTTGATGACACCGACGGGAACGTTTTGAGGGAGCTGACTATGATGATTGTTCTGAGGAAATTGTATTGGAAAGCCGTGAACTTGGTTTGGAACACCGACGAGAGGGTATGGGGGTTGTTTGTAGTTATGAGATGAAGGTACAGCGAAAGCTGGACGGCTCGATGAGGCGACGTAATGTTGTTGATTCGGCTGTGGAAAGCGACGCGTGTTCCCGGTGGTACCATTCGCATCTTTCCTCGACTGAGACACACTGCGAGATAGTATAGGTCGTGGCTGTGGTGGCGGCTTCGCCCAGATGCGTTCCTCTTCGGCAGGGTAAACATACTGCTCGCAGCATTCCTCCAATTTACCATCTGCAACAAGGTCGAAAGCCCGTCGAATCTCAAGATGAATCCCCCGGAAAGCTGTATCATCCGCTGTATTCGCGAGGTTTCTGATGATGTTGAAAGGCTCCTCGACACAGAGACGGTTGTTCTGCATAAGATGCCAACCTTTCTCCTCTTTGGTGAGTAGACTGCCATGACGAATTGAGATCACGTGCCGCTCGTAGTCAAATTCGTGGGCATAGTAACGGAAGAAGCCAAACAAGAGTTGACCTAGAGTCTCTTTGTTCCCTTTGCCGAATCCATGTAATGTCTCGATGTCATCCGCGAAAGGCGAGATAGAACCGTCAGGTAGTGTTAGGCACTGGTGTGGTCGCTGATGCAAAGCGGGTAGTACAGGCGGCTCTCGCGTCTGCAGGTAGTTTATGATAAGGCAAGTCCAGGTATATGAACTGAGTGTACCACCAAGGGCTGATACGGTTAGCTTTCTCTTTTATCGTGGTCATTTGCAGTCAACACATACCAGCGTCATTTATTATCCTCCTCTTTGTCCAGTACTTGAGAATCATAGCAATAGGTCGCACACGCTCGTCAATCTCAACATAAGTCTTGATCATGCGTGTGTTCTCCAACGCGAGCGTATTGTTTACGTTCAGATCACACGCAAGCTGCAGCTCCGGATCCCACATTTTCACGATGGGAACTTTGGCATGAGGGACGCACACGACCTTCTCCATTCCGTCTATGGATCGTCAGCAAGTTACCATGGAAGCAATTCGGGAGGTGTAAATTTACGCTCAGCAAGTACGCTCGCAAGTGCACATGTATCGTTGAGTTTCGTGGTGGGCGTTGTAACACAGACATCAACTGTTCAATGTCAGCAGGCCGCAGGGTGTGCTAGAGGGTGTGCAGAACCAACCATCAGAATCATTAGTATACAGCATGTTACCGGAAGATCCAAACACGTTCACTTTTATGTCGCTACCAGGCCACTGCTTGTTGAGAAGAGTTTCGAGCTTATGAACGAACTGAGCGCGTCTTTTCACGCTTTCTGGAGTCGGTATGAGGTTGTTGTAGAGCTCTCCGATGTCGTGAGTGAGTCTCCGCTCATCCTTGGGGTCAAGAGATTCCTGCGGTGTGACGATTGCCTTTTCGAGCAGATCTGTCCCCATAGAGTAGGCCATACGCCGTTTGGAAAAGGCCATCCCAGTTTCGAACTTACAACCAGCTGTTGGCGACCTTCTTCGTGAAGGCGGCAATGATTTGTTCGAGTCCGACAGTACAGGTGAAGGGTTAGACGATGGAACATTGGAAGATGGCGGATTCGAAACGGGGGATAAGTCTCGTACATGAGGAAATGGAGTGTTAGGCAGAGAGGTCGACTGATGAGACATGATGGCAGGTCGTGCGGAAGCCTGGAAAGGGCGCCCCTCGAACGGAATTCCCGGCATGACAGTGGGTTGAGTGAGTGTCATTGACGATCAATCACCTTTTCCCCTTCTTGGTGGTTATTCGTAAGTCCCATGTGGTAAGTTCTCAGGTTCGTGGACCGTGATTGTGTGTGTCCAAGCTCGTATATGACTCTTTCCCTGATCACAAATCTCAAATCGAGTTGCGCCCGAGATGTTTGCTGCGCTGAAGAACCAAAGCGAGTTACCAAAACAAACCTCGGTCGTAGAAGTACTCGTCGGTAGACTTGGACCCAGGATGTTCTTGACCGTGAACGGTGTGGAGTTCTACTGCGTTCTGCTCGCCCCTATCAGTAGTGTCATTTGATGATATGGAGGCGCGTACTTACTTGAGCTGGAAGAGCAGATGATTTTCGACCGGCTACCAATCAATTTCCTCAGGTGAGCTGAATGCCTGAAGTATTGCTCCGGTCAGGAGCAGGAGGACTAAACGCCCGGCCAAGTAGCGACCACCAGCTCGGATCGAATTTGGCAAGGTTCTGGAACAGTATTGGGGGATTGGAGTCGGTGATGGATTGAGAGACTGTCTTTTGACGGTCTAGGAGAACGGCGCGGACTCGACGTATCTCCTTTCTACCGCTCTTGAGACAGCAATTGCGGTGGTAAAAGCCCCACCAAGGACGAACAAAGACACTCCTGAGCGCGACGACAAGGCTTGAGTGACAATTACGACAGCGTGTTTCGATCGCAAAGGTTGTGGAATGAATTGTAAAGAGGAGAGAGATTGTTTACCAGCGAAGGAGAGTATTTGTTGTCTAGGGGCGACATGAGTGATGTATATGGTAAGAACGAAGGTTCGACCTACTATGTTGTAGGTAGGTACGGAGTACTCCAAGGAAGGTGCCGCCACTACCATCACCATCACCATCACCACCAGCACAACCAACAACGACTGCCTCAATATAAATGTAGACAGGTACCTACCCACGATGGTACCTAAGGTAAGATACCTGGTAGCTACAATTCTGCATTGATTATCCTGTACCTGTGCAACACTTAGGTGTTGATTGATATTTTCTTTTTAGTAGCAGAATGCTGACTTTGTGGATGATAATAATATAACATGATATAGGATTCGTATGTCGTATGCCGTCGAGCCCGGACTGACTGACTCTCTTCCACCTGTACCGACTCGGTAGATGCTCCAAGATGCTCCAAATATAGTTTCTGCGCTCCATGAAACGACAATCTATGTGCGGTATCGATCAAAATGCAAGTTCAAACCCTCCTCCCCCAGCCAAGCGGATTGGCGGCAGCCGTATGTCAAAGGCCTTTGTATGTACCAAGGTTAGGTAGCTGGTAAGGGTACCTTAAGGTAAGAAAGGGAAGAAAGAGGGAAAAGGAGATGCAGTAAGTAATGAGAGTGGTCATTATTCATCTTGTCAGTGGCTTGCGCACTGCACAACGCTCTCATCACCCCAAAAAGATGAGTGGACAGTCTTACAGGCGGCTTCACCTACGACAAATACTCTCCAGTCACGTCGGAGACGTCGAAGCCATCCCCACGGGATGCTCGTATATTAGGTAAGCCCCTTCAACAGGTAAGGTAATACCTCCACCCGACTTTCTGGTTCATATACCTTACTGTCCACCTCACCCAGCTCGGCCGAATTGTTGCTGCAAGGTCGCTCTACATTATCTCAGCGTGCATGCTCCTGCAATGAATGTTGATTCTGATTGGTGAGGGCCAGTATCCTCGCGGAGTTTTATACTCCGCCATGAAATCGTGCTTGGCTTGGCCTACATCTTGCCGTTAGGTCCGCATGCTCATCGTCCCACATTGCATTGATTGTACTTGTCTCGGGCTCAGCGAGACAGGCAACACCTTCTTTGTCCGATTGTTTCTTCTTAGCCTCTAGGACGCTCCTTGTAATTTTGAAGCGATACATTGGTTGGCAGAAGAACTCTCAAAGCCTATTCTACCGTGACAGCCGATAGAGTTGGGGCCTCGTAGGCAGTCATGCACCTGCGGTGCTTGGTGGTTGCATAACCTGGTGGTGGGGAGGCGTTGATCTTCATTCTCTCCGGGGGCCAGGCTTGGTTTCTGGTCATACCACAACTGGCTGCCAGATTTCGCCTTGTGCTCATGTCTGAATTGGAATATTCCACCTCATCTCATCGTGAAGATTGTTATCTCTGGGCACGCTCCAGGTACCAAGGCAAACATTGACGCCGCCTAACTACCAAGCTTAGCTCTATCAAAACGTGGTTGATATGCTCTTCACTAACGCTTCCTAGCATACGCCCTCAACCCTACCACTTTGGTATGTCGCATGTTTTCGCCGTTTAGTATCCTGGATGGGATGCTGTGGACTGCCAAAGAGCATTCCCTAATGGGTCATCCTACAAAGTTGTAGCTGCTTGTGTCGAGCTCTGGAATATTATCATATCAACGAGTCGCTGAAGGATAATCTCCCAACGAGTGAAGGAAGCACTCTCCGAACTCTCGGGCGACGGGTGAGATAACGAAGCTTGCAGAACTCTGTCGGGCCCATTGTCTTGGGATTCCGAAAAACATCCCGCGACCTGTCCTTGCTCCTTCCATCCATCTTCAAGAACGTCTTCTAAGTTAAGGTACAGATACTTTATTTCCTTTAGGCTCGGCCCCTTTTCCAACAAAGAGACAGCGCGCGGGAGCAGCCGAGACTAAACGCTCTGGGTTAACGTAGCATTATTAGCAAAATGTCTGACAGCGCTTCGGAGCGCGGCCCGTGCATTCCGCAGAGCCGCGAGTGCCTTATCCTAAGAGCCTGGCTGTAGGTATAGATAGAGTATGGTTCCACAAATTCCTTGAGACCGGTCGCAGATGACCCAAGAAGAACTCTGAATCTGACTGGTGTGGGGTAGAGTGGAGTTATCAACATCTTACCTGGTTGAGGCATAAGTACTCTAATCAAGACCATCCTCAACGGTCCTATCAGGTGTCTGTGGCAGAAAACGTTTGGATCACCAACTCTAACCTCCTCAACCATGTCTATGATCAACTGCCAGTAAGTGTTGACCCTGAATCTGTCGTCTAATTACTGACGCCTCCAAGAAGCGTGACCGTCCTCCTCAGCATCCTTGCGATATCGACCAATGCACTAGCAGCCGTGTTCTTCCACCAGCTCCCCACGGACCCGTATCATGTCGCTCTTGCTTTCTGCATCTATTCACAGTTCGCCTGCGCGACGAGTCTCCTGGGGCTTCATGGGGCTATCAGAGTAGAAGCTCCACCCCGTTGTCATCTCATATTGCCGCTCTCCTACATCTCAGAGCGTCTGCTAACTCTTGCCGCGAATGAATGCAGGAACACGCCACCTCCGTCGCCATCTTTGCGAACTATCTTATCCTCGATACGGTGTTATGCTCCATACCACGATTCGTGCTCATGACGATGATCGCGGGCTTCGGCAATTTCCTATGTCACCCAAAGTCTACATCCACCAGCGGCGGTCGGGGCATGAAGCTGTACCTTGAAGACAGGCAGGAACTGGACGAGCGCCTGCCGGGGGAGCGGATCTGGCCGCGCGAGAAATGCGAACGGGCGGTCTCCATCCTTTCGATGATGGCGTTTGTCACTCTCATAGGGGTCACGGTGGTGCAACTTGTCTTGGCCCTGCAGGTCCGGGGTTATTCGAGCAGGCTGTGGCGGGAGAAGCGCAACATGAGAGACTCTTCGAGACGTGAGATGCAAGTATACGAGAGTCAGTTGATCTAGGAAACGCAACGTTTTCATAGAAAAACAGGAGCGTTTGTACGAAGCCATACTCAGGTCCCACTCGTCCGTGGCTCCGATTCCTCAGCCGCCGTCAGGTGTCTTGGGATATCGAAGAGTGTACAGAAATCTATGTGGAGGACTCAATCACAACGGCGAATTCATCTTGTACGGGTTTGAAGCCGTATGATGATTCTCGGCGATGGTCCTAGCCATCCGACAGTATGCTCGTAAGCACTCCTGTTACATTTTCCTGGGTTCGATGACTGTCCCGTTCGTGAACATATGCAATACGCAGTCCACGAGACTTCGGTGACTTGACGTGTACAGCGGATTGTGACCGCTCTGGCATTGGGGTTGCACATGGCCTCGACCCAGCGACAGAAGAGCTCTCCATCCGCAACACTGACATCTACATCTGGCCTTCAACTCCAAGGAACAAAGCCAACAGACCTGCAACTCACTGGTAAACCTCGACCCTGAATTACAACCATTCAGAACGAAGGGAGTTGTGCGCTAATGATGATCTGTACTGCTTTCGCTCTGACCTCGATTGGCACCGGAGACTTGGGGGGATGCAGATTGAAGAACGAGGCATAGAATGCTTCTTGATGCATGTGATGGTGTAGGCTGCAGCGCGATTGGCCCTGTGATCTGCATGTCGCTGCGGCGGTGGGAGATGAAGGTAAGTTACTCCCTACAAATACCTTACTTGTGCATCAAACACGGGCTGTTTGCCGAGAATTCAGCAAACTGCGTGCATCCGCCTCAGTACCAGGTATTCAATTCGAGAGGCCGTTTGAAGATGGATACCTCATCAAGTAGAACTGCAGCGAGTCTGAACGATTCTTTATAGATGGCGTCACTTAGGCACTGATGTTATCCAATCCCTTGTGTACCTTACCCGTACTCTGGACCTTAGCAGTCGCCATGAGCGCGAACGGCGGGGGTCCGTTGCATTGGAATATTATTAGCGTCCCCACTAGCGTCTTGCCGCAAAAGCATCGTCTTCACGTTACCTTCGTAAACCTCAATTAATGCAGCACTGGCACGTGGGAGTTCCCCCTCTCCAGCGTCTTTAAGAGGCTTGCTTCGCGGATGACGGAAAGCACCTACTTCTTACCTATACCATGCGCTCCTATATGGCGCTACGGCGTTACCACTTTACCTACCTTACCTTACCTTATCTTACAGTACATTTCTGACTCCTCGAATCTTGGGGATCAGACAGGTAACTTATCGCAGTATCAGCATGTACAGGTAAGGTAATTATTATTGGTAAGAACCATGTGGGGACCTCCAACGTGTATTTCTACCTACTTAGCTTACCTACGGTACTGAGCTTGTTATCTTTCACGCGCGTATTAAATCTGTTCCCATAAAGTTGTAAATAAGGTACCTTAAATACATGGTCATCCCATCCAGCGGCGTCTGTATACTGATCTTCATTTATCTTCAACTTCATCATCATCTATACCCAAGTAAGCCCTCAAATTGTTCCAGAACCCAGTCCCGTTGGTCGAGGCATGGCACGGAATAATCAGATGTACTCTGTAACGGCGAAATTACTCGTATTATATTACACTTATTATACCTAAAGTTAAGCATAGAATTAAGCACGGTCGATGTGGAACCGAAACCCCATCGCGGCCTAGCCTCTGTCTCCCTCTCCCTCTCCCTTCTCCTCCGTGACAATCAATTTCCCTTCTCCCTTGCGGCCCACAGAGTCGAACTACCTAAAAAGGTAAAGGTAAAGGTTAAGGAAGGTAGGTAACGTTAGAGACTTAGAGTAGACTCAAATCTCTCATCTCGCATCTCATCTCTCGCTCTCTGTCCCGGTCACACAACACTCCTCTTCCTTTACACTATCATATTCTCACTCCTATCCGTCCTTCGGACAACTCGAGTGCCCAGAAGGAAGTATTGTGTCGTCCTGAGCTTTGCATCACGCTGCGCTCTTTCCAAAGTGAGTCCTTACTCTTCAATCTAAATCGCGCCCACCTCCGCTCCCTCGCCAAGCAAAAAGGAAAAGAAAAAGAAAAAAGTTTCGAGATCCCTCGGCTACAGTCTTTTTCCCTTCTGACTGCTGGCCGCCATCGGGGCTCTACGAAGTCATCGTTACCACCTCACTACCTACCTCGATCAATAATCTCAGTTGCCTGCACTGACATACTTGCCTCAATTGCTTAGTTCCGCCGGCCCGAGTCTTTCTCGGCTGAACGTCCACTCGCTCCAAGTCGTTATCTTACCCGTTTCATCAATATCAATCTACATTACGATATTACTGGGCCACCTGACGGAACGGTACCATGTCTTACTACGACAATCAAGCGTGGCAGGCGCCTGCGCGTCAGCCATCGTGGGAGCAACCTCCACCACCTTCGCGTTCCGGTAAGATACACCGGTGTTGGATGCGAGTATAACTCACACGGTCTGACCCAAGTTCCAGGAGCGAGTTCAACGATACAGCATGACGATCTTTCTGCTTTTGGGACTCAACTAGAAGGTAGGTTGTGATTGGCCTTCCCTTTATCACTCGTTGGCGGCATGGATTCCTTGGGCGAAGAGATCCCAGCTCTTCCGCTGCAGCTCGAAAAGGGGCATCTGCACCATCGATTGTCTTTCATCATACGGGCTCTGGGTTCGGATAAGCTGACAGGACTCCAGAGGTTGACCGTGCAATCGACAATCTTGTCAAGAGTGGAAAGCTATTCGGCATGCCCAGCCGGCGCGACTCTCTTCCGCTTGTGGGAGCTCGTCCATACTCCGATTACGGTAAGCTTTTAAAGACCATTTGGAGAAAGGACACCTCTAACGGCGTGACCCCAGACCAGCGCATGGGAGGAGGTATCCCTCAGAAACATCACTCTGTAGCCGAGTACGACCCTCTGCGGTCTCACTCTGCGTCCAACCTGCAAAACTTCTATGCCACACAACGTTACCAGACCCGTCCGAGTGAGGCCGAGCAGATGATGCAAGCTAAGCGCAGGATGGCAGCGCAGCGTGAGCGCGAGCTGCGCAATTATCATCAAGAGCAGCAATACAACCGAAGTAAGCAACCTTGGCCGAGACTGCATCCGAATCACCGCTAATCCGAGCAAGGTCTTCTCGCAGAGATCTCCACTCAGGGGAAATCCGATCGCGCGATAAGTCCGAGTACGATGAATGAAGAAGATCGTCGCGAGCTCATTGCTCGTCAGCATCGTGCGCTGTATGGCAACGAAATCACGCCGTACTATGACAACAATAGCTTCGGCGACGACGGTCATACTCCCCGTCCGATTGCGCCAGGCTCTAATGCACCGCCGTCCGCCGTCACCGGTGCTCGTGGGCCCTCTCCCTTGGCTTTTGACCCGTTTGGCATGGGGCAGAACCAAAGTCAGGCTGGTGCCAACGAGAACGCGGGCCAGTACACCGCCAAGGACCAGGGTCACTCCCAGCAAGCTGCGGGTCCGGGACCCTCTTCAAATACACAACAACAACGGTCCCGTGCAAACAGCAACGCTTCGCCATCCTCCAACAACAATAGCTTCAGTCTGTTCGACACCGCTGCTCAGCAGTCAAGTCGTACGTCTACATCATCTCCTGGTGGATCTCCTCCACGCCAAACCACAAAATCATCCACCGCTCCTATCGGCTCTGGTGTCGCCCCGATCGGTACACGCCCAAGCCAGACCGCCCAAGCCCAGGTTCCCAATCCTGCACTCAACAAGCGCTCCACCACTCCTTTACCATCCCCACTGAGCTACGGGTTCGCTTCGAATGAGACCGGCAATGCTACTGACCGGTCTACCTCGGCCGCGTCGAATCCTTCTTCTGCGGCGAACAAGGACGCCAACGTTCTCGGCTGGGGAAGCAACAGCGCCGTTTGGGGCAACAAGAACTCTCTAGGAGTCCAAGCCTCTGTTTGGGGCTAATTCGAGTTGAACCTGCTGATCGGTAATCGGTGTCGTGCATTTCGGGAGTCTTATTTTACGTGTGTGTTCTAGCAGGCGTGGTACGGACTGGTGCTGGACAATCCCCTTAGTGATGCACTTTTCCCTTTCCACTTTTCCTTTACCGAAACCCCATCTCCTTTCGGCGAGTCTTTCCCACTGTCGGTGAATTCCGGTTGGCGTGCGCATGGTCGTGTGGGGCGATTTCGTTCGTGGTTCCTCCGTATTGGCATCGGTTCTGTCCTGTTCTGGCCTCGTCTGGGTGCTCGGATGGGATCTGGCGGTTGTGTTTCAGGGAGGGGAGGGAAAACCTTGTAATCTGTAGTAGCGGGGTTGATGAAAAGAAGCGTCGGAAAGAAGTCTCGTCAAAGGGTGCGTGCGTGCGTGCGGTGTGGGGCTCTTGTCTTTAGGCTGTGGGATCGGGTTGCGTGTTACCTTTTTCGGGAATGGAATTGTGTTTGGTACAATACTGGGCCCCAGATTTAGGTGTATGCGTTTTTTTTTACCTTGGCAATACGTTGGGACTCGACTTTGAGCCTTTGCGCCTTTTGCGTGCTTGCTGTATGTGGTTCCACCTTGGGGTCAGAACGTTGATCGAACTCGGGTGGTACGGTAACAGACCGGTACCGTCGAGCATTGAAAAACGACACAGCGCCCGGATGTCAAGACATGGTCTGTCCTGCGTGGCCGGAGACCTACGAAACACATCTCAATACAGTCCGAGTACAGTCTCGGCAGAAAGCGGTCACCCATCATCTCCATCTCGATTTCAGTTTCCCTCTCCTGCCTTTCTTCACATCTATCCATCCATCAGTCTGCCTGTCCGGCCAAGCCAACTGGGTGGACGATAGCGGGTAAGGTAGGTAGCAGCCCATCGGGCGTCCTTTTAGTTGTTGCGGGATGGAAAGGTTGGGATGGGGATGGGGGTGAAGTGCGGTAGAAAACTCGTGGCCGAGGATGTCGTCCGAAAGGGAATCGAATCAGATGACGAGTTTGTATCTCAGATCCGAGGCAGAGACTCGTCTGAATCTGGGGCTGTGGTAGCTACGTAAGCTATAGAACGAGACAGACGGTGATTGACACTGACGGTGATAAGCCATGAAAGTGACGACGCCGGCGGTGAATCCATCCCGACCCGGAACGCCCGGTGCAATGCAACGCTCCCCCCCGGGCCTATAAACACAACTCCCACAAGTCATCTATACACGACTGTCTTCCTCCCCTACAACTTCCCTCCCCTCCCCTTCC